>Ga0194133_10000327_pt1 | contig 102382 bp, 97 predicted proteins | sample TA2KigOf40mmetaG_FD_155448 | JGI IMG/M metagenome (GOLD analysis project Ga0194133, IMG submission 155448) | Freshwater microbial communities from Lake Tanganyika, Tanzania - TA2015055 Kigoma Offshore 40m | ecosystem: Environmental > Aquatic > Freshwater > Lake | place: Tanzania: Lake...
TACATTTTTTCCAGTAGTTACAACTTCTGTTGGAAGAGGAATAAGTTGATCATCGCTTGGAATACCAATAGGATATGTTGGAAACTCCGGTGTAGTCATTTTAGCACATGTTTGAAGTTTTTTATCACCGGTTACTCTACAATCATATTTTCCAACTGCATCTTTTGTAGGAAGTTCAATTATCTGAACTAACAATCTTATCTCAGTCCAACCTATGCGATCATAGAGAAAAACATCAATTTCATTGATTTTCAATGGCGAATCGTTCACTTGAAAAATCTTCCAACTTTCATACCCAACTTGCCAAAAATCAGTCCTTCCATTAGTTAACTCATTAATTTTCTTCAACAAAGGCTTCATAAATCCATCCAGTGCATCCATTGCATGATAATCTACAGTATTTTTAGCGTGATATTTTACAAGTGTTTTTTCATATTCTCTCTTATTCTGTGACATTGTTTTGAATAGCTGTATTAAGAACGCATAATATAACTGTGTATAATTAAAATTATTCTTGGTTTCATCAAATGCAAGCGGTTCACCACTTGGATCATTTGATATTTCAGTTAGCTCTGTATTATATTTCGTATAATTAGGTGGTAAAGTTGTTGGTGATTTATATTTTTCAAAAAAATTATATTTTAAATTTGCTGCAATAACCGATAATATAATAATTGCTATAAGAATAAATATAATATATTGCATTTATTCTTAACTTAGAAAAAAATATTGTGTCATTTCTTAATTTTTGTATTCTTTAAGATGTACCCATTTATTACAAACCCACTTTTCTCCTTTTTTAACTGGCATAGCAGCGTGCTCGGATGTATCTATTAATTTATCATCATTCTCAGTACTATAAAAAATAACTGCCTTTCCTTTTTTGGGTTCAATACATTTATTCAATTTAGTAAAACAAGTTTGACCTCCTTCCTCAACATCATTTAAATAAATTAATACAGTACAATGTCTCTTACCTGATTTACCATTCATCCTCTCGCAAAATTTATCTTCTCCTACACAGGGATCATAATGTGGGTTAAAAAATCCTCCAACACCATAATTAACTATTTGAAGAGGTTCTTGATTCGCTACAGGAAGATTAGTGTGTTTGGCAACTCTATTTGATATATCATCTACTAATTTGTCTTCATTATTATAAATCCAGGCTTGTTTGCTAGTTCTATGAACATTTTCTTTCAAATCCTTTTCCCCTCCATAAACTAAGCTATCCTCTAATTTTGGCTTAGCCATATTCATTAATTTATCACATTCTTCATTAGACAAAAAATCATCTATCTCATATATTTTTGTATGATCTATATCTCCAAAACTTTCTTTTACATTGGATCTTTTTATTTTATTTATTCTTCTAATGATCAATAATAAACCAATTCCAACCAATAATAAAATCAATACTATTGCTAGGATATCAAATTTAATTTTTTTTTGCTTCATTATTATATATTATAAAATTTTTTTCTAATTCCAATAAAAACAGGCAGGGTTAATTACTAAACCACTAATCTCTAATATTTTTTGGGTACCTTTATGCCAATTAATTTGACCATTATTAAAATTTCCATCTTTCAATTGTTTAAATAATTCTTTCCTCAATTCTTTCCAAACCTCAGCATCCATTAATTCCTTAAACTTATCAGTAAATTCTTTTAATTTATCCCTTTGTTCATCTTCAGTTAATTGACGCCAAGTTTTCATTTTTGGTTCATCGACCTCTCTTGCCGCATCGTTCGCTTCCAATCTAGTCCATAATTGATCTAAAGAATAATACCCATTTGTGTTTAGAGATTGGAGATTTTTTTGATCACTTTCTTCTTCATCCAATGCACCGCCCTTGCGACGAAGCTTAATATACTGTAATTTTTGCATTCTCGCTTCGAGAATATTAACTTGCATGTGTTTTCTTTCTGGAATAGTTGGATCTGTCTTCTTCTTCTCTTTCTCAGGTTTCTTAAAAGTATCAAAGTCAAAATGCTCCCTTTTATTAATGAGCAAGTAATGACCTCTTAATTGATGAAAAATGTTATCTTCATCATTCAAATAAACATCACTATCCATATTAGATATTTATCTTATATAGCTAAATTGTTTTAAATTTAATTATTTCACTTTTTGTAATTATAATTCACGAGATAATCGTAATGACTACCTTTTTTGTAATATCTAAGAAGTAATTTGAACTCCTTTGGGTTATCTTGATTGGATTCTATTTTCTCAATCAATTTCAAATAAGTATCTTCATCTATTTTAGTAACATTGTCTGCTTTCATATTTTTTTGATTGAATTCTTGAGGAACATAAATGCTAATATTAAAATTGAATAACAAACAAAATACCTTCAATTCTGGAATTCCACCCCATCTATCATCAATTGGAATCTTTTTGTCTTTTCCTTCAACTTGTTCAATTACAAAATCATTATCTCCTGCAAATCTAGAATAATTATTCAAGTAGTCTTCAATATTTATTTCGTGACATAATTGAATTAAATCTTCAAGACTCATATCCATCATAACTTTCATCTTAGCATTCTTTCTTACATAATTCAATATCAAAGATTGGATTCCTCTAGCAATTTCTTCTTCTAAATCATTATCTAAAACGTAATCATCTGCTGTGAAACAATCTGCAATCTCAATGAAATCATCCAAAAAATAGGGATAATCAAAACAGCCAGTTTCCTCAAATTTTTTAATGACTAAGTTTAAATCACGACTTGAATTGATAAAAATACAATTACTCAAACAACGAAAAAGACACGCGCCATCTCCTTCTACATCAATCACTGTATAATTGGAAGCTAATTCCCTTTCATTAGTGAAATTATTTAAATTCAATTCATAGCAAAAATCATATTCCTCTTGGGAGGGATGATGTGCCAAAAGATGGCAAAAATTGGAGTAATCCAATTTATTGTTGGTGCATTGTTTTCCATTCTTAAAAACAAAATGACAAGACATTTTTTTGTTTTTAATAGAAAGAGGTAAATAAAAATTCATTTTTTATCGATCCAACTTATCCATTTGTCCATCAGGCAAAACTCTTTTGAAATAGAAACTAATTCTTTCAATCTCAATTTTATAATATTCATTTAACATATATCCTAAAAATGACTCCGCTATCACTGGTTTTTGTTTTGAATAAAGTAAGAGAAATTGTAATATATCTCCATATTTTTTAGCATCATTTGGCTTACATATACAAAAACGATCATTTTCACTATATGGATCAACATTCTTATATGTTTTCCAATCCAACAAAACCATTTTATTATCACGCGCTAAAGATAGCCATTCAACATTAAATTTCCTAGGAAAATAAACATCTGGTCTAATAAACATACAATACTCATAATCATCCTTCTTCTCCCAAAACAAATTAGTTACTTTACTTTGGGAATGCATAGACAAAATGTAATTATCAATACTCTGGTAATTGTTCTTAAAAGGATCATAAAAGGTTCTATATTTTTGTAATTCCAATGTTGGTTTAATTTTATCTTGATCTTCAATTATAAAAAAATTTGGATTTAATAATTTATATTCATTAAAATCCAATTTTACATTAGATACACCATGTCTTTCATTCGAATATTTTCCCTCAAAAAAATAAGTATGAAGGAATACATGCACATCGTATTTATCTTGGAGAGGAATTAGTACTTTATTGAGAAAACTATCATATGTATATTTTAATCCTCTTGTTAATCCCCAAAACAGGAGCGCTACTTTTGGTTTTGTCATTATAATTTGTAAATATTTTAATTTTAATTTCGAACAGCTGGGGCTCGACAAATAGGACATCTATTACTATTATTAGTTAACCAATATGTGATAGCCTGTTCTTTAAATGCGTGTTTACAAGGAAGTGCAATTACTTGGGTTGTTGCTGTTAATTCTTCTAGAGTAATATTGCATTGATTACAATCTGGTAATATTAATCCACTATCCATTAAAGTTTGATATTCACCATGATTCAAGTTTGCTATTTGTTGTGGAGTTAAAACATTGTACTCACTTCCTAGAATATTATTCAATGACTCTAAAATATTAGCATAGCCCCCTAATCCAGTAGAAACATATGTTTGACCTGGCTGAAATGCAGTTGACATCGCTTGTAAGATACTAAGAGGAGTTTGGAAAGCCGATGATCGAGATCCCCAGTTAGCATTTTGATTTTGATTTTGATTTTGATTTCTATTTTGAGGATTTCTATTTTGATTGCTATTTTCATTTTGTTGAGTGGTATTATCATTTTGTTGATTTCTATTTATTTGAGTTGTATTAAGGTCTATAGTAATATCTATTCCAGGACTATCACTTCTTTGATTTCTTTCTTGATTATTATTACTAGCAGAATTATTACGAGAAGAAGCTTCTCTAGTAGCTGATGCACTCGTCGTATAAGGGGGACTCCTAAAAATATTTGAATAAAAATCATACATCCTATCAAGTTGTCTTGAGTTATATCTTGGATATGTGAAATTATTACTATAATCATAATTATAATCATTTTGTTCAGGTGGATTATTCATATTATAGTGATTCGTTATATGATATGTCGGTCTAAAATAATAATTTTGTGCATTACTTTGGTTAAAAAGCTGATATTTTTGTAAAAAATCATTAATTTGTGAAGTCTCTCTTGATGTTGTATTAATTGGATCAATAATGAATATTCTATTGATATTTTCATCATATTCATCTAAAAAATCTTGAATCGTCTTATTAAAATCATTTTCCTCGCAATCTCCAAGATAAACATTGGCATCAATAAAAAAGAAAAATATTCCAGCAATGTTATTAATATTCAAATCAAAAATATTCAATGCGCGTTTTACAAATTCACACAAACGTGTTTGTGAATTTACTGTTATTTTACGAATATCATTTTCGTATGAGACCCTCAAATGATGTTTGTTAGAATTCATTTTTATTAAATTATTAAATAAGTTTTAAATCTATTTTAATTTATGGCAAAAAAGAATAATGTAAAAAACCCTTTAGGAATATTTTCTATGCCAGAAAAAATATGTGTAATTGGTGATGTTCATGCTGATTTAGAAACATTTATTGATATTTTAAAAAAAGCAGGATTACTTGATAAAGAACTAAACTGGAGTGGAGGAAAAACAGTTCTAGTTATAATTGGGGATTTAGTTGATGGAAAATGCAGAAATGGAAAGTGGAAAGGTGATAGCGATATATTAGTAATAAAATTAGTAGAAAGAATAATGAAACAAGCAAAAGAGAAAAAGGGTGATGTAATTGTTTTGTTAGGTAATCATGAATTTATGAATATAAGAGGTAACTTTTCGTATAGTGGTGATAAAGGAATAAAAGAAATGGGTGGTATTCAAGGTAGAATAAGATATTTTAACTCAGCATTTAAAGATTTTGCCAAAAAATGTTATTTAGCGGTTAAGATTGGAGATTGGGTTTTTTGTCACGCTGGTATTTTACCAGAGATATCATCGAATCTTACAATTGAAGACTTAAATCTATTATTACTTAAATATTTGAATAAGAAAATGGATAAAAAAGAAGAAGATATTTTTTATGAAATTATATCAGGCGATTTAGGTATTTTAACAAATAGAGAATTTGGAAATAGTGGTGTGAACAATGAAAAATTAAATAAAACTTTAAATAACATGAAAGCAAAATGTATGGTTGTTGGTCATACTGTTCAAAAGAGAGTTAATTCATTATGTAATGGAAAACTTTGGAGAGTGGATACTGGAATGTCTCGAGCTTTTGGAGAAAGTAATAAAAAAAGAATGGGATTTTTATTAATATTTGACCATGGTAAAAGGACCAAATTGTTCTGAGCTTAAAAACAACTTTATTTTATTTTATAAATAAAATGGAAGATTTGCCCGTTTCTTTTTCATGGATTTATCCTAAAATTAAAACAGATGGAACTTGTGTTGCCTATTGTTTTGCTTACATAAGAGACCCAAAGACTTACAATGTTCTTTATGCAGGAGTAAAATATAACGGTAATTATTGTGATTTGAAAAAATTCAAGAAAAATCTTAGAAAAACAGCAATTGAGAGATTGTATAAGAAGCCAATCTATGCTATTTTTTCATTAGGAGATGACGAGAGTTATAAGAAAAATTTAAGTGATCCTGATTTCAAATTTAATGGCTACCAGTCTTTTTCTAAGACTCCAAAGAAATCAATTTCACTTGGAAAATTCTTTTTATATTGTGCCCTACATCAACCTTACTCGAATCTTGGAATTTGTGCCAATAAGAGTAGCTCTGATTTACGTTTTAGTTTTTGTGACGAAAAATATGATGTTTTATCAAAGGGACAAATCGCGAGTAGCATATTTTATGTAAAATATGGTTATGAATATAGAGGAGACGAATTAAAGAGAATAACTTTAACGAGTACCTTAAATGATTCTATATTTAATTTAAGGAAACGGTCAAAGTTTTATGGAAAAGGTAATGATAGGAGAAAGTTTGAAGATTATCCCAATATTGAAGATGATTATTTATTACAATTTGGATTTAGTAAGAATCATATCAAAGAGAAAACTAAAGAATTTAAGGTTTGTGACTATGTGATGAATAAAGGAGTTATATATTATCGAGTGAATTTGAGCAATAATGTCCAAGCTCACATAGCATTTATGGAATTTACTGAATGGAATAATTTTGTAGGAAAAGTTTATGGAAAAGATTTATTTGTAAATATTCCTGGTATGTTATTTAATACATACTGTATGGGATACACTATACAAAGAAATTATAACAATAAAAATGATAAATTAATTTATAGAAAAATAGCTGTTGACCGAATGATAGATCGCCCTAGTATTGTAGATGCTGATTTTTTTGATGTTATGACAATAAAAGATTTGAGAGAATGGTTTGGTATGAGATTAGGGTATTTTTCACAAGATGGTATTGGAAGAATAGATTACTTAAATGATTTATACTTAACAAGTGACTATTATCACCTTGAAAATCATAATGAAAATATAAGAATATATTCTAAGGCACAGAGAGATTATGTATTAAATGATGTAGTTAGTTTTCTTTTTGCACCTGTCAAATATGTTTTATCTTTTTTTGGCGTTAAAATTTAATTATTGTAATATGTGAGTTAGATATGACAACAGTTGGTGTTTTCATTGATGCAGAGAATATTAGTTATGTTGATTTGCCTTTCATTATGATGGAAATCAAAAATATGGGAAGATTATTAGTTACACGTGTCTATGCAGATTGGACAACTTCAGCAGTGGATAATTGGAAACAATATATAATATCTTATGCACTAGAACCAATTCATTGTCCCAAAATACCTCGAAAAAATTCAATTGACATAAAAATGATTGATGATATTTATGATATTCTTTATTTTAGGAACACTATAGATACATATGTTTTAGTTTCAAATGATGTTGATTATTTGACAGCCGCAAGAAAAATTAAATTATATGGAAAAACGTTAGTGACAATAGGATATAGTAATTGCAGTGAAATATTGAGAAATGTCTCCGATAAATTTATTGATATCTCATTATTACACATAAATCAAAATGAAAATAGCAATGATCAAGAATTATTTAACGATCTAGAAGGAGAACTTATTGATTTAGATAATGTTTTTGAAAACTCTTGTGATGAATTAAGCGATGATGAATCTAAAACTAGAAGAACAGGAGATGAATTAGCAGATGCTATTTTTGAAATTATGAATAATGAAAAACATTTAAATGTTAGTACATTGAAACATCGAATAAAGAAGAAAATAAATGTAGAAAAATTGGAAGAGAAAATAAAGAGAAAATATCATCATTTCTTTAGAGTAGTAAATTACCCTGGTAAGAAAAAAAAGATTTATGATATTACTTCAATCAACAGCGATGTCTATAATACTATAGATGAACAGTTTTTGTCTGTTTTTCAAAATGTTGAGTCAAATGAAATAATGCTATCACAATTTAGAGAAAAATTATCATTAATAATTAATAATTTTGATCATAGAATGTGGGGATTTACTGTATTTAAGGAAATGATTCAATCATTATTTTTTGGTAAATTTGAAATTATTGATAAAGGAAATTCTCAATATATTGTAAATTTAACTTCCTAAAACACAATTTGTACCAATGGAATCTAATTTAGGAGTTATTCCATCCAAACAACATCCCCATCTTGTTACATTGCAACCTCCTGATATTTTTTTTTTAGGATGTAATGCTTCAATAATAAAATAGGTTATAACTCCAATAATAGCGGAGAATATAACAACTCCAAGAAGGACAAGTAAACTATTAATCATTATTATATATTATATTTTATTTCTATATTTATTATAGAAATGACAGTTTTATTTTGGACCGTATTTATTATTATTATAATAGTTATTTTTGTTTTCTTATCAATGGCTTTTGCAAAATTAAGCTCTGGAAGATTACGGGAGGATTGGCAAGATTATATGAGATTACCTTTTGATTTTATAAGCACAGGAAGTAATCCAATTAACTTTTATAGGAAAGATTTATATCGAAAACCATATGATTATCCCTATAGATTCTTTTCCTCTTATCCTATTCCAAGTGTCCAATATCATGCATTGTTGTAAATTACGTTTTTATATTCTTGCTAAAAACTTGTTATAAGTAATGAAACTAAGAAAAATTTTAGTGAATATTTTAGTTCCATTAAATAGTGTTAATGAAATTAATGAAAAAATATGTGCAAATGATATTAAAAATGATATATTAGGATTTCATGTGATTTTAACAAATAAAATAAATAAAAGATTTAATTGTGATTTAATAATCGAATGTGAAAATGAAATATTATGGTCAATTGATAAAAAACAAACAATAAATAAATGTTTGAATATTGAATTTAAAACTCAAAGATGTAGATTAAATGTAGATAGAAATGAAGTAATTGAAATATTTTTATGGAGTGAAAAGAATGAATTTATTTTTAAAACTGTGAGCAATAATATTCCAGAGGCACCTCCATCTATTGAAATTAATAACATTATTATAAATGATCCAAGTGATAAAGATTTTGTTAAAATATTTGGATTCAAAAAAAAATATCATTTTGATCACTATAGAAAATTACTAATACAAAGCTTAAATGAACAAAGAACTGTTGAAAATGATAGATTTATTAGTGAAATGATTGATAAAATATTGAGAAATTCTAAAATGGAGAGAGCTTTTGAAGCAGAATGTGATAATGATTTGGATATATCAAAATTTTATCAAAAAGTTTTTAATAATTTATTACAGGAAAACTGTGGTATTTTGGATCCATTTAATGAATATCGTGATAAAATTATATCTAAATTAAACTCTTACATTGTACCTCAAAAATTTGAAACTAAGATTATTCTAGATAGAAATGACCCTAAAACTGTTGTTAAAAGAATTGACTTAAATACTAAGATTGAATTAAAGCCTCCAGTTTTTACAACAAGCATTTTTAATCAAACGGAGATTAATAAAACATATAATATACAAAATGTTTTTGAAGACATATTTGTAATTCAAGAAATAAGTAGAAAAAGAATGTTTTTTGAACCACAAAATTCAATAATTATTTTTAATTATAAGGATGTAAGAATTATAGATATTGAACAAACAATTGATAAAATTGTAAATAATTGTGTTGGAGAATCATATGAAATATTATTATATTTGAATTATCCAATTGAAAATTTTGAAAAATTAGTAAGAAATTATGACAATCTTTTTAGAATAAAAGTTATTTCACCAAAAAATAAGGTTGTTAAAGCTCCAAATTATTCTGAGATACAAAAATTAATAATAATGACTAATTTTGTTTCCAATCTTGGAAATCATATTTTTTTAGTAGGAGTTGGATCCATATTTCCTAAAAAATACATGAGCTATATTACAAAAGATATTAGTGGAAAAGAAAATAGGAATGATGAGATGTATATACTGGGTAAATGTAATGTATTAAATAGAACAAATGGAAAGATAGATTATTATGAGGCGAATACAAATAAATTATTTAATTATTTTGTTGAGTGCCTATTTCCAGTTGTACCTAAAAATATATGTAAAAAAATAAATTTCAAATCTCCAATATTTGGCGGGATAAATAGTTTTAAAGAATTAAAAAATTTTTTTATGAAGAATGGTACAATAAATAATATGATTATTTATAATGATGTTCCTGATAATTTTACAAAAGAAGCTCTACATATTTTTGAAAATTAGTTCGTTCAATAAATAAAAAATATAAGAAATATTAAATATGTTTGTTTTGATATCATTTGAAATAAAAAATGAGGGAATTCCTAAAATTTTTGCTCAATATCTATTGAAAAAAAATGAATGGGATTTATTGAAGAAATATTTGAAAAATGATCTAGATTTAATAATAAGAGATGAAGAACTAAGTAGTGATAAGATTTTTATAAATAAGAATACTTTTAAATTTACAGAGGATTTCAATGAGAAGCACATAGAAGCATTTAAGATACTATATAAGAACAATTTTTTCAATTATGATCTTCTTTCGTTTTTTAAAAAAATGATAGATAAACCTAAAAATAATTTTATTTTTAAAATGGATGAAGAAGATGATGATGATATTGGTTACTATTTAAAAACTAAAAAAAGCACACCAGAGTTCTCCGATTTAGATGATGAAAAAATAAAAAAACTAATTATAGAAACAAAGAAAACTGTTAATCTTTTTAAGAATCCTAATAATAATGACTAGAAAATAATTATTAGATTTACTTTTTCATTGCGAAGAAGACAATCGCAAATAATATTATTACAACCAAAACTACTAATATAATCATGTAGTTCATATTTTGTTGGGATTGCGTTGCAACTTCCGCAGTTGTATCCTGTTGAGGAGGTGATGGTGTCGAATCTTGGTAAGCATTATCATAAGCATTTAAACCATAATAAACTAGAGGGGGATAATACCAATAATTTCCCCAATTCCCCCAGTTACCCCAGCCATTACCTCCCCAACCACCTCCTCCATAGTTATAATTATTATTATAATTCCAATTATTCCAATTCGGTTTTGGGCGTGGATGAGGTTTTGGTTTAGGACCTGGTCTAGGACCTGGTCTAGGACCAGGGCGAGGACCAGGTCTAGGGCGACTACCATCCCAACCAGAGTGACCACCACCACCCATCCCTCCTCCCGGTCTTCCACCACCCATACCGCCACCCATTCCACCACCGCCCATTCCTCCTCCCGGTCTTCCACCACCCATACCGCCACCCATTCCACCACCACCCATTCCACCTCCCATTCCTCCTCCTGGTCTTCCACCTCCACCCATATCACCTCCGCCCATGCTACCCCCACCCATACCTCCACCCATACCACCACCACCCATACCACCGCCTCCCATACCTCCACCTCCTCCATGTCCACCACCGCCACCTCCTCCTCTAAAAGTCTCTATTTCATAACCTTTTATCATATAATTAATATTAGATTAAATTATTTGATATATTATGAGTATCGTTTCAAATTTTATCTGGGTGTTTTTTAATGAAGTTATTAAAAATGGTGACAATACACCCACTAAAATATCAGTTCTTATATATGCATATTTTCAAATGTTGTATAACTTTGGAACACTTTTCAAGAAGATGGGAATACCAAGTACTGACCGTGTTAAATTAATCCCAAATTACGTTGAGCTTAAAAAGAAATATTCGAGTATGAATGAGAAAGAACGTTTTTTAAATATTCAAAATTTTCTTTACATTGGACATACCGCCTTCCTAGGAAAATTATACAAAGTTGATCCTCTAACAAGAAGGGATTATGGGATAACTCCAAAGGAAATTGATAGCGCATTAGTTTTAGAATTGTCGCTTTGGAGTGTTGACCATCTCTTAGGAAAAGAATTGGAATTATCAAGAGCAGGTTTTTCAACAATCAATACAACCGGATTACCTGCAGATTATCTAGGATCAAGTGATGATTCTAAATATTGGATTCAATTAATTGTTCCAAATGGTACTAAAAAAGGTATAAATAATCTTCCAATTATTGATCCAAATGATAAAACTACATTTCGTATTCAAAACTTTCTTGGTAAAGAATTTTATCTAAATAGTGGTTTCTCAGTAGATCCAACTAAGAATATAATTGATTTATCTAATGAGATATCAAAAACATGGGATACTGGTTTGAAAGAACAAATGGAAAAATTATTAGCAATTTATGAAAATCTTGATGATTTTAAAAAAATGACAGCTGAATTATTTGCCGGTTCTTCCAAAGGTATTTTACCTCCACCAGGTTTTATGATTATTGTTGCAATGCAACTTTCTCAAAAATATAATCAAAATATTCAAAATGATTTATGTATGTTTTTCTCTTTAGCTGCCGGTATATTTGATGCTTGTGTTAGTGCTTGGTATTATAAATCAACATATACTCAAGCTAGACCAATTAGTTTAATTAGAAATAATTTAACGAATACACCAATTAATTCGTGGACTCCAATATATCAAGATCAAACCAGTGCAACTATTCCTGGAAATCAATGGCTGCCTTACCAAGAATTTACATTTGTCACACCTCCTTTTCCAGATGTTGCAAGTGGTCATACAACATTTTCAAGAGTTGCGGGTAAACTAATTGACTGGTGGTTTAACAATCCCGTCCTTTATGATGGATTTTCTAAAGCATCAATTCCAAATGATACTATAATTTGTCCATCATTAAATCTATATCAAAAAGAAGTTTGTATTGGAGAATATATTTTTGGAAACGGCTCAAGTGTTATTGAACCGGGAATAACACCTAAACAACAAATAGTTCTTAGATATAAAACAGTAGCTGATTTATACAACGCTGCAGGAATTTCAAGAGTTTATGGTGGTATTCATTCCAATCAAACGAATGATGTTTCCGCTAAATTAGCAGATTGGGTTTATGAACGAACCTACTCAAAGTTAGTAAAGGATTTTAAATTTAAGTCTCCTTACCCTAACTAAAAAAATTAACTAATTTTTCTTCTGGATTCCCTTACGAAAAATTAACTAATTTTTCTTCTGGATTCCCCTACGAAAAATTAACTAATTTTTCTTCTGGATTCCCTTACAAAAAATTAACTAATTTTTCTTCTGGATTCCCTTACAAAAAATTAACTAATTTTTCTTCTGGAATATCCAACCTTTTAAAATGTTATCCCATACACCTAAATTTCCACTTTTATCATAAATTACGGGTGCCCCATATTTAGGATGATCTTGTTTAGGTGTTATTACTACTTTATCTTTTTCTTGATTTATATTTTTTATAAATAATGAATTGCTCTGACTTTTTAATGTATTTTCAATATAACTCATTGATGACATAGGGAAGATCCACATATTTTTGGTTTTCACCCAATAACCTCCATTTTTTTTAATAGTTTTAGCTAATCTTTTAGAAATAAATTTTTTGTTTGGAGTAACGTAAATTTGATTGTTTTCAACATAATGACTAAATTGGATATCATTTTTTTCATCATCTTCATCATCGCTTTCATCAGTATCAATTTGTGAAATAATTTTCTCAATATTGTTCTCAATGTTTGTCTCATTTGGCTTTTCAATATTATCGATAGCTATATCTGTTTGCAAATCACATTGTATTATTGATGAATCTTCAATAGAATAATTTGAAACATTCCTAAAAGTGCAAGTCTGGATGTCTTCTTCCAAAGTATTGGAAGATTTATCAAGAGAAATATTTAGTATATTTAGAGTAAAGTTATTTTCAAAATTGTTAATAAATTCAAAATAGTCATTGCAATTTATTTTTTTAAAGATAAATTCTTGAAACTCTGGCTTAAAGCATGATAAATCAAATTTTATTGTTTTCATATTTTATTTAATAAATAAAAAAATAAATTCTATCCATAAAATATAAATGGTTCTTAAAGAATGTCTTACCGAAGCTTTTACTGAGGCTTTAAATGGAGGAGGTGATGAGGGTTTTGATGGATGGTCCATGAAGAGAGGAAGTCGCGCCCTTGCTGCATTCATTGTTTTTATTGTTTACGTTGTTATAATCTTACTCATTGGTAAGTTCTTATGGAATGCAGTTGTTGTGAACTTAGTTTCCATCGCTAAGAAGGCTGACAACATTTGGCAGATTTTAGGATTGGCAATCTTGCTCCACTTCCTTTATGCTTAAAAGAATCTTAATAATTATATAATTTTTATATAATTTCAAACTATTTAGAAATCTTTGAGCGTTTCAATTCCTTGAAAAATCTATCATAGATTTATAATGAAAACACCATCCGAAGTTATTCCTAAATTCATCATTTCTTTAGAAAAGGATAAGGAAAGGGCAGATTATTTAAAAAATGAAGTTTTTACGAAAATTACAAATTACATAAAATGTAAAGCATTCGACGGTGAAGTGGATGATCCAAATCCAGTTCTTGAACAAAATAATTTGACGGTTGCCGAGCATTTTATCGAGAAATGTAATTCAGGACAATTGGGGTGTTACCTATCACATTATCAAGTTTGGAAATATATATTGGAAAATAATTTAGATTTAGCAATTGTTTTAGAGGATGACGTTAAAATATATAAGAATTTTAACAGAATAATTAATACAATTTATGATAATTTACCTGTAAAATTTGATTATGTCCACTTATTTGTTCATCCGGATAAACAAAAAATTGAATACTTAGAAGCGAAAGAAGGGGATATCATTCCTGCTGAGGATAATTTTGGAACTGTAGCATACATAATTAGTTTGAGGGGAGCTAAAAGATTATTAAAATTAACACAATTACTTAAGATTCAGGCTCCAGTAGATCGCCAAATTAATTTTTGTGTACAGCATAACTTTCTAAAAGCATACATGGTTAAAAGACCATTTTTAATAACTCAGGGTGAAATTATGCCAAATCGTGCTGTTTATAATAATAGTTTTAAAAGTAATATTTGGTATTCAACTAAACTAATTGATAAAAATATAGTGAATAAAAAATTTGTAAAGCCTGCCGGATTTACTGATGATGAAATTAATGACTTAGATAAAGAAATTGAAAATCATAAAAAAAATGCAGTTAAAGAGGATGCTAAAGAAAATCCTCCTGTCTTAGAAATTAAAGAGACCAAAGAAATAAAAGAAACCATAGAGACAAAAGAGACTAATGAGACTAATGAGACAAAAGATGAATTAAAAGTTGATTTAAAAGAAGAACCAGTGAAAGAGGGAGCTAAATCAAATGATGTTGAAATATATATTCCATCAAATGAAGAAATTGAATCAGTTAAAAATGAGATTAAAGAAGCTGATAAAAATGAAGAAGACCAAATAGTTTCTTCAATAATTGAAAAATTGGCATCAATTGATTAACGTCTCTTTTTATTAGGATGTTTATCATTATACCATCTTGAAACGACTGTATTCAATTTAAAGAGAGCATATGTAGCTGCAGTAACACTTACACCCATAGGGTATACCATTTCATATAAAAATCCACCGCTTTGATTTTTATATTTTCCTTTGTGTTTATCGCAAATAACTTGATCTTTATTAACTTTATTACAGCATTTTTTTCCACCTTTCATCAAATATGGACATTGTGTCATTTATATTTATATGATATAATATTTTTCACCATCACTCACTAATTTAAGAAATTGACCATTTTTATTCAATGATTTTTCACTTTGGGTTCCAATTTTTCCATCTTCTGCAACTGTTATCTTCCAAGAATTACTACTAGCATTAATCAAACTTAATCTTTTTCCAAATAATCTTTCACTAGGTGCTGGAAGCACTAATTTTGAAAGTAACGTATCCTTCAAAAAACAAAATACTTCATCGTGCTTAGAAAGTGCATCCATCAAAAGTTCATTACTAAAATCATCTGCTACATTTAATGCAGATGGAGATTTAATTGTTGTTACTAACAAAGAAGAAACTACCTCTCGTAATTTTTCTTCATCAATTGACTGTCCAGGGGGACCTTGTAGTCCTTCAGGACCTGCTGGACCTTCTGGACCTGCTGGACCTTCGGGACCGACTGGACCTACGGGACCTGCTGGACCTTCTGGACCTGCTGGACCTTCTGGACCTGCTGGACCTTCGGGACCTTCAACAGCAGTGCCTGATTTCTCACTTTTATTTACGAGTTCAGCTACTACTTTTTTAATTTCGTCTAGAGATAAGCTAAGTACATTATTCTTATTCATATTAAGCACTGCTTCATCTACCTGAGCAATTTTAGTATCAACCGTTTTTGCGATTGTTTGAGAAAATCCTTTTTTGAAATCTTCTAAATCCAAAAACTGTTGAAGAATAAACTTGTATAATTCTTGCTCCTTCTTTTTAATTTTTTTGAGCTCTTCATTAAAATTAGCCTTAGTTACTAAATCAGCGTTCATAACTTATTAAATAGTATTTTTATTCTCACTAAACGAGGCATATTAAAGCTTTCTTAATCATGATTATTAAATGAACTACAAATGGATATTAATTGGTGTAGGAATTCTCCTAATTCTTTTGCTAGTTTATAAGAAAAGAAATGCAATTATGTCTTGGTTTGGCAAAAAACCAGTTGAAACCCAACCACTATTAAGAGAAGAAAAACAATATCAAAAAGAAATAGTTAATAATGATGGTACGAAACCAGGAGAGGAATATGTTGTATTAGAAATTGCATCAAGTCCAGAAGAAGGTAAAGAAATAATTCTAGGAGAATTATTTGTAAAATTGCATGATGATATTTGTCCAAGAAGTTGTGAAAATTTTAGATCACTTGCGAAAATTGAATACAAAGGATGTGTTATTCATCGATTAATTAAAGGCTTTATGGTTCAAATGGGAGACTACGAAAATTCCAATGGTACAGGAGGTAAATCAATTTGGGGTCCAAAGTTTCCTGATGAAAATTTTATTTTGAAAAATAAAAAATATACATTATCTTTAGCAAATTCGGGACCAGATACAAATGGTTCTCAATTTTTTATTAATTTTGCAGATAACAAATTTCTTGATGGAAAACATGTTGTTTTTGGTGAGGTTATAAAGGGATTTGATTTATTAGATGTAATGGAAAATATGCCTACAAATGAAACTGATGAACCAGTTCAATTATTGTATATAAGGAATACTAGATTTACAAACTCAATAAACTAATGCTTGTAATATAATCTCCAATCTCCTTTGGTACCTCCATCATATGGACCTGCAAATCCATCTTCAATCATTTTTTGATTTATGTGAATTCCACCAACCCATATATCAACTAAAAGTCGTCCATATTTGTCAAAATCTAAACATTTCACATTAACTATCGAATTAATTTCACCACAAATTTTTTGAATTTCGCTTCTAGAAACATCAACACCAATCTTTTCTTTTGTTAATAAAAACATTAGATGTTTTCTTGACATCCTTGCTGCTTTTTTTTCTTCTTCATCGTGAGATTTTAATTCTGGAGAATCTAATCCATTGAGACGACAATTCGTTCTAAAATATTCTCCATCAACTTTAACTGTTATTGTAATAGTATCACCATCATATACATCAAGTACTTTTGCAAAAAAAATTTTACCGTTGAATGAAAATTCTGGAGTATTTTCATAAGATAGATCTTTTAATCGATCTGCTTTTTTTTCTTCATCAGATTTGAATAAAAACATTTTATTTATACATTTCATAATATTTTTTTAATTCATTTTTTTTCATAAACCGAGTAGTTTCACACCATTATTTATATAAAATTTTGTACCCTCTTTTTTCCAACAATTCTTGTCTTTTGAACCCAATTTTTCACATAACATTTCTAATAATTTTATTTTATTTGGTATTTCTTCGCTTACACTTGGTAAGAAAAATGCACTTCTTCCATCAACTAGATTTATCTCTATACCATCTTCGCCAGCTTTAAAATTATCGAAATATTCTTGTGAGCTTACTTCTCTCTTGTTATCCAATAATGAAATCTCTATTGTTAAAAATGGATATTCATCTTCTTTTATTGGACCAAATCTAGAATCTTGATAAGCAGATAATAATGTATATTTACCCAATGTTTCATAAATTGGTTTATCCAATTCCAATGTTCCAATGCAACCTCTTAGTTCGTTATTTTTGTTTATCGTAACAAATATTCCTTTTTTAAGTTCAACCCCAGGAAAAAATATTGGGATTGGATTAAATACTTTTAATTTTATTTCATTATGACAATACTCTGTTAGATTATAACATTCATATGGAGAAAAAATTGTTTTCAAATTATTTAGGATTGCGATTGGATAAAAAGCAAATGCTCCATATCCAACGCTTACTCCTTCTTTCAATTTCCCAAATAATTTTTTTGATGTAAAATTCTTCCAAAAATTTAGATTGGGTTCTACTTGAGATGAATTATAATAACACATAGTCTTACAAATTAAATCTTTTCCAATACAATTCAAAAAAGTTTTTATTGCAGCTGAACCACACGCACTTCTTCCACAACATTTGTTTGGTTTCATAGAAATTATGCTTGAAATAACTTGATAATCATAATCTATAATTTTATTGATTGGGAGTTTATGTTCAAAATCTCCATTTATATGTGATAAATCTGTATTAGCAACCAATGCAATCGTCTCATCTTCCAATCTTCCTCTAACATAATTTTTTATATTTTCATCATAGCTGGAAATAAGAAATAACTCAATTATTAAATCTTCTTTGAAATACTCTAATAGTTCCAATTGGAATTGCCATGAATGTTCTCTCTCCAATGTAACTTTATTCGCTTTCATTAAATCTATTTGAGGAACCTCAAATTTGAGATTGCTTATTGAGAATCTTTCTCCAGGAATTAAATTTTCATCAATATAGTGATTAGTTGATAATAAAATAATTCTTTTGATTTTGTCCCAATCTATACAACTATAAGAACAAAATGCACCAAACCCACTATAAGAAATTCCTGCATGAGGAGTTATAATAAATCTGGTTTTTGGTAATTCATTCGAAAAATATTGATCATATTTTGTCTGGAATGTTTTTAGCATATATAGAACAAATAAAATTTTCAAATAAAATTTTATATATAATTAAATTGAGCCAAAAATTTCATTTTCACCAAAATTCTTCAAAAAATATTTCGTATCAATTGATTCATCGAATACCTCATCAATAAAATTAATATTATTCTCAGTTATTATTCCAATCTTATCATTCTTTTCACAATAATTTTTTAGAATATTTATCATTAATTTTCTTTTTTCATTTGAAATTAAATGACTAGGGCAGTCAAAAATATAAATTAATCCCTCTGTTGATAACATTAAAATAAAACTTAATAATTGATTTTGTTCCTCATTGAAATTTTGTATATTTGTTTCCAAAAATTTATTTAAACCCAATGTATTTACATTTTGCATAAATAAATTATTATTTAAGTCTCTTGATTTTATTAATTCACTTAGCGTCCCATTAAATTTAGGTTTAACATACTCCGGTTTGTAAACGATATCATATTTTAGAAAACTACGGTCTAAAGGCTTCTCCTTTGGACATTCTAAACCAACTAAACTTTTTAAAAATAATGACTTACCTGTTTTTCTTTCGCCAATAATAAAGTTCATTGACCCCAATTCTAAACTAAATGATTTAAAATAGAATTTCTTGTCATTTGAAGAATAAAAAAAAGTTGGAAAACTATAATGAGTATTTTCACCGGAGAATTCAAAACCTACAATGGACTCGATTTCCATTAATATATTAATTTTACACTTATTATTTTAAATTCGAAAAAATTAAATTGCTCTTACTTTCAAAGAATGGATGCTTCATTGCCTCTGATGCAGTTATCCTTTTATTTGGATTTATATCTAACATTCTCTTGATTAAATCAAAAGCTAAAGCTTTCTCATGTTTGTTTGTCAATATTTCATCATTCTCTTTTCTTTGAAAATAAGTTTCTAAACTAGGAGCCTTTGTTCCATCAACCATAAAATCAAATTTTTGATCTATTTTCATTTCCTTCAAGAAAGCAGCAAATTTGCTATGACCTACAAAATTGTAAATGTTCTCTAACATTACTATATCATCATCTGGCTTCCAAAAAGGATAACGCATAAAAAACATTTCAGCGAACATTAAACCAGCAGCCCAAATATCAATTCCATAATCGAAGCCTTTCAAACACAATAATTGCTCTGGGGACTTAAAATTTCTTGTACCAATCTTATTATCAAATTTTCTAAAAGGAACATAAAAATCACTAATTCCAAAATCAATGATATAAAACTCTGAGCAAGATTTAACTAATAAATTACCTGGCTTTAAATCACGATGGATTACACCTATCGCATGCAGTTTGTCTAATGTATGAAGAAATTTTTGCATAAATATTTTTATTTCAATCAAAGTAAAATTATAAAAAATAGTTCTACTAGGTTGACAATTATAATAGGGAAAAACTAGATAGTAATTATCCTCATTTTTGAAAAAATCAAGGATTTTTATTACTCTTGGTATTCCCTTACATAATTTTAAAATATTCACTTCTCTTATGAGTTTATTCAAATTGTTTGTTTTTAATTCTTTAATAATAATTCGTTCATTATTATCTTTGTTAATTCCTCTATAGACAACAGATGCACCTCCTTTTCCAATTATTTCCTCAGCTACATAATTTGTGCTTGCGTTGTTTGCATCTTCCATAAAATTTTTGTGAAATAAAATATTTTGAGCTAAATTTCCAGCAGAAAACTTGTGATGTCTCGATAAAATATATTTTTCTTTTTCATCAATTTCAAATAAAAAACCCATATTTTTCTAAATATATTTTAATAATAATCTTTTAACTAATTTTTTTGTTATCAATTACAATAAATTTTTTTTATATAAATAATTATATTATTATTACTGAAAAAAATTTCTACATAAGTTGAAAAAAACTGATTTTAAATTAATTTACATATTATTAAATGTAATCATGAGCGTTATTATTCCTCAAGAAAGACTTGAATTCGAATTAGTCCACAAATTCCCATATCGATTGGATGACTTCCAAATGAATGGCTGTTGGGGGATTCAAAACAATAAAAATATTTTAATTACTGCGCATACAGCAGCTGGAAAAACTACATTAGCAGAATATGCAATTGCACTTTCACTTCATTTAGGAAAAAAAGTTTTATATACTAGTCCAATTAAAACACTATCTAACCAAAAATTTTTCGATTTTAAAAGATCACTGGGTGAAGTTGGAATTCTCACAGGAGATATTAAACTCAATCCAGAGTCCAATGTATTAATTTTAACAACTGAGATTCTTCGCAATAAATTAGATTATGAACCGGAATCTTTTGAAAATATTCACTGCGTCATTTTTGATGAAGTGCATTATTTCAACGATCCAGAGAGAGGTTTCGTTTGGGAAGAATGTATTACTAAGTTACCAAAACATATTATCCTAGTTATGTTATCAGCAACGATTGACAAGGCGGAGGAATTTGCACAATGGGTTGTCCAATGTCGCCAAAGAGATTGTATGCTCATTGGAACAAATTATAGACCTGTTCCTCTCAATCATTACATTTATACTGATAAAGATATTGTTCTTATCAATAAACACAAAGTTGGTATGCAAGGACCAAATCTCGATAGTTGTTACAAATTTTACGATAAGCAAAAATTATCCAATAATCGATTGATTGGATTAACTGAATTTTTAAGAAAACAACATTTATTCCCAGCGATTTGTTTCTCATTTAGTCGTAAAAAATGCTTCGAATATTGTCAAATGATGAAACGCGTTAGTGGATTACTGTCACCTGATGAGTTAAAAGCTTGCAAACTAATTATCCACAAAGTATTTGCATCCAATCTTAATTATTACAAGGAAATTCCAAGTACTCAACAAATTCTAGAAATGATTGACTATGGAACAGCTATACATCACAGCGGGTTACTTCCAATCCAAAAAGAACTAATTGAGATTTTGTTTAGCAAAGGGCTAATTAAATTTCTTTTTGCAACTGAGACTTTTGCGGTTGGAGTTAATATGCCAACTAAAACAGTTATTTTCACGGAATTATCTAAACACGATGGAACCGGTATAAGAGTATTGCGATACGATGAGTTTATGCAAATGAGTGGTAGAGCAGGAAGGCGTGGAAAAGATGATCAAGGATTGGTTATTTATTGTCCTTTGAGAGAATTGGAACCAAAACATGAATTGATTGGACTATTGAAAGGAAAAGCTGCGAAGTTGACTTCTCAATATGACGAAGGAGCGAATACTTTCTTGAGATTGCTTAATTCACCAGCTTACTCTAATGAAATCAAGAACTTTTATGAATCAACTCTTTTTGGATTGGAAACAGTAAAACATATAAAGTATTTGGAGAGGGAGTTAGTGGATCTCAAATGTGAATTGGGAAATTATGAATCTAATTCCACATTGGAAGAAGAATTGGAAGTTATTTTAAAAGAGATGGAAATTTCTCGCGGTAAGACACTGCAAAGACTTCAAAAAAAATTGGATGATTTCAAAAATACGAATAAAGAATATTATGAAAAAAGATCTCAAAAAATTAAATTGGAAGAAAATATTAAATTTCTTGAAGAATCAATACAATACCAAAGTATGACATTGGAAACACAACTCTCTAAAATAACATCTTTTAATTCAAAGCTAGGAATGGTTCAAGAAGTTGATAATAAGCCTATCATTACCCCTTATGGAAAAATAGTAGCTTCTTTGTCAAATTGCAGTGAAGTCGTTCTAGGGAAGATTATCCAACAAAGAATAATGGAAAAAATGAGCTGGAAAGAAATTGGAATACTCTTAGCTTGTTTTGCTGAAGATAAACCCGAGGAAGAAGATAATTGGGAGCCAGCTAAGAAATATTTGGATAAGAAAACAATCGAAATATTAGATGATGTTTGGTTTATCTATAGTGATATCATACGTTTATATGAAGAATATGAGATAAAACATCGTTTGAATATGACTTTTGGTTTTATTATTCCATTTATCAATTGGATAGAGAAGAAACCGTTAATAGAAGTATTGAAATCATATGATAATTTCGATGGTAATTTTGTTAAGAATATCTATAAAATAAGAGATATATGCCAAGAAATTTTAAAAGTTTGTCTAAGCTTCAATTTGGGTGAATTACAAGAGAAAATTAACTCACTTCTGGAAAATTTAATTTATGGCATTGGAGAGTTTAATAGTTTGTATATCCATCACTATGATATGATTTGCACATTTTAGTTAACAAATCTCTTATAATATTCAACTAAAAATATTTGTTAAAAAATCCTTTGTTCTTTTGTTCATTCGATTTTACTTGAATTAATATACGCAATTTATCGTAATCAAATGAACCATTCTTTTTAGTAAAAGTATTTAATTTATTGTTTGATAGTGAATTAAATATTTCTTTTCTATTGGAATTCCTTTCTAACCATTTCTCGAAATCTGCTTGACTTTCTATATCAAATTTCAATCTCTCATAATCTAAATCTCCATTTGGACGACCGTATAATTCATATTTCTTTCTTTCGTCCAATGCACTAAAAATTTCTTGTCTTTTTTTATTTGATTTCAACCAATTTCCAAATTTACTAATTCTATTCAACAAATTTTCTTCATTTCTTTTTTTTGATTCATAATTCAAAATCGCTCGATTCTTATTCCTATCACAATACAATGATTCAAGAAGATGATTCCAAGAACTATCTTCCCTTGCTTTTTTAGCTAATTGATCAATAAAATCACAAACATGATGAGGGAGTTCTTCATAAATTACTTGAACAACCTGTTTCAAAGTACCATTATTAAAATAGGATTTAGTATATGTTCCTTGTGATACAATTAATTCATAATGAGCCTCTTTTTGCAGTGCAAGTTTTCCCAACATAGATGAAGACTTTTTAGTTATTTTAAAATCTTTTCCATTGACGTGCAAATCAATTGTATGAAGGGCATTTCCAAAACCACCTCTTTGAGATTGCTTTATTTCATCAATTGCTGTAACAACTTCAAGGAAATCACGTGGAGTCATTTTGTTAGTATTGGAAGGCTTTTTTAACATTTTCCAGTAATGACCTAATACATATTTATTGTTACTAGATACATTCTTATTACCCAAATTAATTATATCTTTTCTAATTTTTTCGACTAGTGATCCATCAATGTAGATATCCAAGATATCCACTAAATCGTGCTCTTGATAATTATCTTTTTTAGCATCCAAATCTATTAATACATCATAAACATAATCCTTTCTTTTTCTTTCCTCATTTGTTTTCTCGGGAAGTGATTGGAATTTATTTTTAAGATTTTCCAAGTTCCGAATGTATTTAATTAATTTTTTATTCTCATTTTTATAGGCTCCTTGGGATCCATTATTTTTTGGTCTATAACTAATATTTGGTAAAAAATAATATTTTCTTTTTTTATATCCTACTGGTGCTGGTGCCTCTGCCTCAGTTATGGCAGCTACCTCGGAATTTCTTCCTTTAACAACCACATTTTTTCTCAAGCGATTCCATTTTTGATAAGTACTATTCGGTAAATTTCCTTCTTTTGCTTTTTCAATTAAATCCAATCTTTCAATAAAATAATCAACACCCAAATTTTTACCATCTTTATTCTTCATATCGTCATAAACAAATCGAAGTATTCCTTTAACATCGCTATTTAAACCGGATTTATTTTTTAATTGAAATAATTCTGTTGTGATATCTTCGTAAGCATATCCATCAACATAAGAATTTACAAGATCATATAGTTTATAATTAGGTCTACTTTCTTGTGCTGCAAATTCTAATTTACTTTGTAAGTCCATTAATCGTCTTTCTTTTGCATAAGCTTTATTTTTATTGATTAAACTTTCTCTTTTATATAATTCGGAAATTTTATCTTCTAATTTTTTCAAATTTTCTAAATGCTGGACATATCTCAATATATTCGCACTATTCGCATTATTTGATTCCACGTTAATATATGGTGCAGTGGTTATTGTACTATCAGTAGAATTTGATCTCTTAGAAGAAGTAGAATTCCTTCTCGATCCTAGGGCATCTCTTAAATGCTCCCATTCGTGATGACTAGCTGCCTCACTTGTCACCTTTCCTTTCAATTGGGCAAGCTCATTTTCTGACAACACTTCATTTAAAAACTCAATGAATCTATCTAACCTAGCAAAATCATGTTGCTTCAATTCATTTATCTCGTTATTAGATAAACTTAAATGTTTTTCATCATAGATTGGAATCACCTCTTGTTCTACCGCATTAATAAATAATTTATAGCCTGATTCTTCTTTGTTATGATTTTGCCTTTTCCCAAATAATTTACCCAATTTACTGCTAATTTTTGCCCCAACTCCTTTCCTAGTTTTTTCTATTGTAATTCTTTTACCATCATCTGTTTTTAATTCTAACATAACAGTGCTATGTGAACTCACATTTCCAATGTATCCTCCCTTACTGCTTTTTGCCCCATCAATCTTTTTTACAATCGATTCATATTTATAGACTCGATCACCTAGAGTAACTGGCTTATCCAATTTCTTCTTAACTCCTGCATATGGACCATAGACCTTTTTCTTTGATCCCTGAGTAATCTCTCGCAATTCAAAAATCACTTTCTTTCCTTTACTCAATTTTGAAACTGCTTTCTTGGCAACGGAACTTGGATTTTTTCCTGTGAATAATCCTTGCTCTTTATTATCTAAAACAATTGTGAAGTGACGTTTATCTGCCATATAATATTATAATAATTTATTTTAGAAGAAAATCAGAAAAACTAGGTGAAAGCAATTCTATCCCAATCTTTTGATTCCAAATGTGTTTGTTTTTACGTATTACAATCTTCACTTCTATTCTCATATATTTTCTTAAAGTGAATTGGCTATTATTGTCCTTTCTTGTCCAAGATACCTCATCTTCACTAGAATTAACATCCAATAAACCTTCAACTTCCAATCTAAATTTAAATATCTTTTTGTTAGATGTTAAATAAATTCCAATATTATCCTCATCTATGGAAATAATAAATCCTTCATAAGATTCTTCCAATTTATCCTGGATTTTATTATGGAAAATATTTACTAGAGATAACTGTTCATAAGCCTTTTTAATCATGAAACTTTTCCAATTAATTGTTCCAATCTTTTCTTTTATATCAATTAATCCAGTTACACTAACTCTATTGTAAAAAGTTTCATATAAACATAATTGATTCCAAAAATCAACGAATCTTCTTATTGGTGAAGTCGCATGAGTATAATAAGTTAATCCCAATCCTTGGTGTTTTAATTCTTCGATTGGACATTCTCCTGCAACTCTATAAAAACCTTTCTGCGTCTCCAATCTTTTGATAACATCCTGAATTTTTCGATCAATTTTAAATGATTGGGTTTGTTCTCCGTAATGAACACGAACTATGCTCTTTTTGTGAGAATCATATAATTTTTTTGCGACAATCGAGTTGTATATGGTCATTAATTTACAAACAATTGTTCTAGATATTTTTTCATCGAAATATTGATCTTCAACTTCTTCATTTATCACTGGAAAATTTTCTTGAGAATCAATAATATCTCTAATCAAAAATATATTATCCTTTAGAATTTTATCTTTTTTTAAGAAACCTTCGTTGTTCAATAACTTATCTACATTTTTGTATGTTAGCTTAGATTTATTGATTATCTTACTTAGTTGCAATCGTGCACTAACCAATGTAAATGGTTTTTCCTGTTTGAATTCCAATAATAAAGAAATCACACTTCTCATCGCTCCTTCTTTCAAACTGCAAATATCCTCTCCAACTTCCTTAGAAATCATATCTATCTTTCCATTTGGATAAATACTTGAAGTATTATTTAACAATAGCAATAAAAAATCACGACTATCTCTAGAATCAATCCCAAAAAATAAATTAGCGACATCAGCTATATGAATTCCAATCACGTGTAAATTTTTTTCTTCATTAAATTCATAATGTAAAGCATCATCTATGTCAACTGTTGTATCTCCATCAATGGAAAAAACATATTTATCTGTTAAATCAACAATATCTTCAAAAGAAGTCATATTTAAATTTAGATTTTTCTTCCATTTTTTAGGGACAACATCTAATCCATGAAAGGGACTTAATACGTCTAATTGTTGATCGCATACAACTCCCAAAATATTTGTACAATTAACAACTGGTAATTCCTGTAAAATTTCTCCTGTTATTTCTCCAGTAGCATATACGTTATTTGCGAGTCTATTTTTTGTCTTAATTAAAAAAGTTCCTCCATTTAAGGTTCTAAAGATTGTGATGAATTTATTATTTTCTTTCCCATATTGGATTTTGTGCGTAAAATCAATTATTCCAAAAATATTTTTATTAGAAGAAGTTTTCTTAATAACTTTACTGCCTCCATATTTCAAAAAATTGTATTTCTTTTTGGCAATTGCTAAATCTTTCTCTTCCAATAATTCTTCAATAACATCTCCAATTATTTCTATATTATCCAAATGAATCAGATCAGTTGGGGCAATTATGCAATAGAAAAAACCGTTTTCTAAATCTATTCCTATCCAATTTAAATCTTTTACTGCAAACATTTGTAATATAGTTAATACAAATGTTTTATTATTCATTTTTTTCAAGTGAACAATTTCTCAACAAGTGAAGCAAAAATATGTTATCACTCGCTTCTAAATTGGAACTTAATTCAAAATTCAAAAATAATTTGCTTATTTCTTGTATATTTGATGATTTTTCCCTTAATTTGCTATAAATTTTTTTTAGGGATAAAATAACATTTACATCTTTCATTCTATCAGCAATAAAATTAACATAATCATTCATTGTTGCCCCCCTATTTTTATAAATTCGAATCAATTCTTCACAATCTTCATCACTTACAACTTTTTCCCAAATATCAAATTTATCTATTTCTTTATCGTTCAAATTTGACAATGTTTCTAATAATGTAATCTCTCGTCCAAAATTACCATACATGTCACAAATCATTTTTATCTTATCTTTTCCTATCTTTGGAAAAAAATTGTTGTATTTTTCAATTCGAATAGTTTGAGCATTAGTATTTAAATTCAATTGCAAACATCTAGATAATATTGGATCAATAATACATCTAGTGTTTCTTGTTAAAAAGATAAATCTGGAAATATTATTTGATAATTCAATAATTCTTCTTAAAGCATTTTGAGCATCTAATGAAATATATTCCGCTTGATCAAAAACAATTACTTTAAAATTGGGTATTTCATTGCTTTCTTTTACCTGTATATTTGAAAAAGCTTTTATCTTATCTCTCATTGTTGAAATTCCACGTTCATCATTCAAACTCATAAATAAAACTCTCTCTTTAAAATGAGTTTTGAATAACTTAGCAAGTAGCCAATTAACCAAATATGTTTTGCCAGAACCACTTACACCATAAACTGTTAAATTGGGTAGATTCTTACAAGCACAAATATTCATAAAAATATCAACAACCGATTCATAACCAATAATTCCATATTTTTCCATTCTCATTTTTTCTCTCGTAGTCATTATTGAATTATTAAAAATATTTTCTTCTTTCTTTGGTATTTCTTGAGGAATTTCGATTATTTTCTTTTTTCTTCCTCGTTTCTTTTTTTCTGCATAAATATCTACAATCATTTATTATTATTATATTTGAATAACTTTAATACATTTATTTTACGCACAAATATTATAAGCCAAATTGTCAATCACTGCAGTATAATTATTTATTTTTTCTGGATTTTTATCAATAACACATAGTCTTTCTACCAAATTCATAAATAATTTTTCATCCATTTGATCATAATTTTTAATTAATATTTTATAAAATGATTGGCAAAAAGTTTCCAGATCATAATATCCTTTTTTTAGTCCATTTTCGAAAATAATTTGTAATTCATCTATTTTTTCTTTTAATTTTGGTTGCTTCAATTCTTTGATTTTATTGTAGAAATTTTCAATATATTCTATATTTGGGATTCGAAGCAAAGAAAAATAATCATCAGCATTATCCAAACATTTATGAAACTTAAACAATTGGATGTAATTTAATATTTTTCTCATATCCCCATTGCTATAATTCATAATAACATCTAAAATCTTAGGATTTACTACAATATTTTCCTCACTCATTATTGAATCCAATCTACTGGATATTTGCTCATTTTTTAAATTGGAAAACTTAAATTTGGAACATCTAGATTGGATTGCTGGAATAATTTTTCCAACAAAATTGCAAATAAAACAAAATCTAACATTCTCGCAATATGTCTCCATAATTCTCCTTAAACAAAATTGGGCGTCATTTGTCATACTGTCGACTTCGTCCAAAATAATAAGCTTATATCCAGTATTAAATAAGGTTCTACAACTAGCAAATTCTTTAATTATTTTTCGAACAACTTGAATATTCCTATTATCACTAGCATTGAGTTCCAAAACCATTAAATTATATTTCTCTTTATATATTTCTTTTGCCATTGCAATTATAGTTGATGTTTTTCCAGTACCTGATGGACCATAAAATAGTAAATTTGGAAAATTCCTTTTTTCAATAAAATGATTAATACATATTTGGTTTTTCTCCTCTAGGAATACCTCATTTATTGAATTGGGTCTATATTTTTCAACTAAAGTTTTCATTATTGGATAAATAATGAAAATGTTTTTAAATATTTGAAAAAATTGAATTTAAATAATAATGGATAATTGTTATTTAAATGATACCAGAATCTACTCAGTGGACCGTTGATAAATTAGTCCAATATATCAAAAGTAAAAGGGTCTTAAAACCACAATGCCAAAGAAAAAAGAAATGGCAAATATTGAATAATGGGAAATCCCCAAATTATCAAGATTACATAAATTTTTTATACAAAACTTGTCATACAATTGAAGTCATATCAATGGCAAAATATATTGATGAAAATAGAAATGAGATTTATATGAATATTGATGGAAATAATAGGATTAATGCTATATATTATTTTTACCATCATCCATTGCAAATTAATAGAGAAAATTTTATTACTTTGAGGAAAAATCAATCTTGTCCATTTGTTCAATTTTTAGAGAATATAAATTATCCTGATTTTATGCATATTCGAAGATTGGGAAAATATATCATTGAATCAAAAAACAGCGAAATTATTGAACTATGGGAAGGTTTCTCAAATGATAAAAAAGAAGAAATTGAAAATGATCTTGAAATTGCGCAAAGAGGTTTAAAAGTAATTGATAATAACGACTTTCATCTAGCTGTACAAGTCAATTTAATTATTTTTAGAGATACAAGTGACATAGAATTGTCAAAAATTTTTGAGAGTATTAACAAAAACAATAATCCATTAGAAAAATCAGATATTTTGGCAGCTACTTTGATTACAGCGAAAGATTTTAGCCTAGATCATGATAAGTCATTCAAAATTGAATTACTTGGAGAATTAAAGAAATACTATGAGGTAAAGAATCTAGATGAAATTCTAGATTGTTATAGTAGCACAGAGGATATTTCTTACAGGATGAATGGAAATGAATTTTTAATAGCATATCACAATTATTGTAGTAAAAAGTACTTATTTCTTAGAGATTTTGATGGGAAATACTTTGATTTATTTCACAAATTATTTGAGACATCATTGATTTTCTATGAAATGAAACCGACTGATTTTACTACAGAGAATGTCTGTAATTTTGTTAGTAAAGTTAACTTTTCACTGGATATGATTAATCAAACAATGGATAAAATCTTTCCAAAAACTATAGATTTATCTCAATTTGGTAATAAATATCCCTTATTTTCAAAAAATGTAATGTATATTCTTATAGTTGGAACAATATTAGTTAATTCTAGCTTGGAAGGAAATAAAAATAAGGTATCGATCTTAGGAAATCTTCTCAAAAAAATTTTATATTTTCACTTCCTTATTGATTCATTACCTGATGAAGAAAGACCAAATTTTAAGCAATATGATGATTTATATTTTGGAGGCAGTGCTGGATCTATTGTTCAGCAACAAGTGATAAGATTATTCAAAGAACCAACAATTTTTGGAGTTGAAGTTACTAAAGAAAGGATGAGACTAGTATTGGAAAAACTTGTTAAAAAGTACAATAAACCAACCACTTATGAAAGAAGGAAAAAAACTAGAAGGAACTTTGATTATCCTTATATATTTTTTTATTCAATATACTACAATAATAGAGTACCAATTGAATTTACTAAAAGAAAACAAAATGTTGATCATATTTTCCCTTTTTCATCTAAATGGAGTGATGGAGAAATTGATTTGGATAGAGTAGGAAATTTAATAATTATTGATGGAATATTAAACAACAAGAGAAGTAATAGATCAATTGATATTTATTATGAAGAAAATCCTGAATTGATGTCTTGCCTAAATTATCCCACTATAGAAAAGTATAATGCGGTAGCTAGACATGATAAAAAAGGAAGTGAGATTATTAACATTGAAGAGTTTAATAATTTATCAAATTATCTTGAAAATGAATATATAAATTGTGCTTTAAAATATATTTTTTAAGAATTTAATCAATATTTTTTTTAACTTTGCTCATGCAAAAGTTATCAAACTGTTTATCGAATTTTTCCCAACAATCATCACATTTATAAGCTGATCCTTTATTTAAAGATTTTGAAATTTCTTTCCATCTTAAATTATTAACTTCGCGCTTGCAATCATTGCAAAAAAATGTTTTGGTATTTTGGGGTACATAATAATTCATATTTTTTCATTATAAAATTAAAATCTCAAACTAACGAATTCAGTATATCTTTAATATCCAAAAGAAACAGTTCTCTTGAATTCATCAAGATCTTCCTCAGTCATCTCATCGACTTCCTCGACTTCATCATCTTTGATTTGAGGATTCTTTTTCTCTAAATGTTTGGGTTCAGAGGATCGAGTTTCTTTTTTCTTTGTAACACGATCAACCATTATTGGAATTGTGGCAATGAAAATGTTGATTGATTCTTCGAAGCCTTTGAGATAAACAATGCTGTTTTTGATGTAGTAATAAACATCGCGAATATCATTGATCTCGTGACAGGCTTCAATCAATATATCATCAGAAGTGCCTTCGAAATCCTTTTCCTTCTCAATGAGATTTCCACATACTTCGACAAATTCTTTGTAGAATTCATCAGCCTTGCGACCAATGGGATAGACAACTGTTTTGGGACCACAGGAAACAAGAACAAGTTCGCGTTTCTCTTTTGACATTTTGCACTTCATCTTTCCCATCACAATAAGTGTGAGAACTTGAGGAAGATCAAAAAGGTAGTCTTCACAATATTTTTCCACATCGTTGAGAAAAGCCTCGTGTTCATTGCCATAAACATCGATGCGTGAAGTATATTTGTCATCACAAGTTGAGATGGAATACATCACGTCATAGTTATTTTCAAGCATAATTTGTTGAGCCAAAAACTCAAGTCCTTGCTTGGCAATGTTACGTTTTTTGAAAACATGAAATTGCACAAGTTCTTCAAGGTTTCTCTTGAGACGATCGGCACCAACTTCTGAAAGTTGGGCAATAAGTTGAGACGTTGGATCCTCACGGTTCGAATGTTCAACACGATATTTTCCGGTAACTCCAGAGAGCATTCTCTGAGCTTCCTTGCAAAGCATAATGGCAAAGTGTATGGGCATTCCCTTTGGGAATTTAAAGGTAGTCTTTCCAAAAAATGTAGGCATCTTGATTTAATTACTTACATTTAATTCAAGTAAAATTAGTATCAATTTTTTCTTGATTGAAGATCAAGAAAAAATGGCTAGATGAATCGAAACTAGTTTCGATTCCATATCTAGATGAGCCAGCCAATTTTTTTACTTAAAAAAAATATCACAGTATATGTAATGAATGAGGAAGAAAATGATGATGATCCCATATACGGTAATAGAATAATAAATCCTTATACTCTTGGAAAAACAACATATTCCTTACAATCCTTATATGATTGGTTTTTAACAAGAAAATGCTTTATCAATCCAATGACTAACAATATTTTAAATTCACAAGAACAAGGAAATTTGATTGATAAATTCATCGAGGAAAGACTTTTACCCAATATGAATTATTCAAAAATGAATAGTTATAAGATTGTACTAATTATGGAAAAACATAGGAATTTCCTCAATGAAATAAAAAAATATGAAGATAAACTTGTTTTACTCAATGAAAAATTGGAATTAAACAAATTAAAGCTCCAAAAAGCTAGAAAAAAGGAGAAATATGAAGAAATAATAAAAAAAATAAATGATAAAATTGTTTTCCAGGAACAAATACTAAAAAACTTAAAAACATCTTAACAACATAATAAAATGGAAGAAACTTTACCGCTCATTGAAAAATATCGTCCAGTCAAATTAGACGATATTGTTGGAAATACCAATCAGATATTATTTCTTAAAAAATTCATTGAAACTGAAAATATTCCCAATCTTTTATTAACTGGTGAGCCCGGTGGTGGAAAAACATCTGCAGTTTTAGCTTTTGCTTATGAATATTTAGGACCACTATATGGCGATTATTGTATGGAATTAAATGCGAGTGATGAAAGAGGTATTGAGGTAGTAAGATCAAAAATAAAGATATTTTCCCAAAGGAAATCTTGCTCTGATAAATATAAACTTATCATACTAGACGAAAGTGATAACATGACAACAACCGCCCAATTGGCATTGAAAAGAATTATGGAGCAATATGAAGATACTACTAAATTCCTATTCACTTGTAATAATATTGAAAATATAATAACAGGTATCCAATCTAGATGCAAAATTATGTATTTTGGTAAGATTGAGAGGGAGGACATAATAAATCGTCTTGGTGATGTTTGTAAAAAAGAGAACATAAGGATAAAAGAAACTGCTTTGAATAGCATCATTGATTTAACTGAAAACAAATCAGATTTAAGAGAAATGTTAAATAAATTGGAATTGGTTAGAGCAAATTATTATAATGATGATGAAATTAACGAGGAACAGATTTTTAATCTATGTGACAAACCATCACCATTACTCGTGAAAGACTTTCTTTTATTATTAATGAATAAAAATTTGAAAGATGCCATTGAAATAATTAATAATTTGAAAAATGATGGATATCAAAGCTCTGATATTTGTATTACTTTAAACAATGAAGTGATAAATGGCAATGAAATAAAAGATGAGAATACTAAAAGAAGAATAATTGAATGCATTGGAAATTATAATATGTATTTTTTAGAAGGTAATGAAAGTTTGTTGCAGATTGGAGGTATGGTTATTGATATTTATAAAATATTAAGTTTATTTAGCTAAAAAAAATAAATTTATATTTTTAATGGATGACCTATATGCCAAAGAAAGTGAAGATACACCATATGATTCCCAAGAAGTAAGATTTTGGAGTGTAAAAACAATGTTCAAATTTTTAATAGTTGGATTACCACGTATTTTTGTTAGTATAATTGGATATATCGTTTTAATTATATTGTATTATATATGTGGTAAAAATGAGGAAATGTTCACTTTTTTTTGGAAATGGTTTGGTAGATTTAAATTACAAATGGGAGGTTTTAAGAAATTGGATATAAGTAAAGAAACAAAAGAGATTTTTAAAAATAGTAAGTCTCAAATTTTAATATGTAAGCATTGTAGTTATATGGATCCATTGATTTGCATGTTTTTATTCCCTGATGCAGTTTTCATTGCATCTCATTTTATGAACAACATTCCAATCTTTGGAAAAATAATTGAAAAAAGATGTATATTTTTAAAAGATGATTTTAGAGGTGATTTAACTAAAGAAATTAAAAATAAATTGGATGAGGGTAAGAGAATTATCTTTTTCTCGGAGGGGGTTTGCAGTCATCCTAATTTTTTATTAAAGCTAAGAAGTGGAGCATTTGTTCCTAGATTGGATATTCTTCCAATTCATATTAATTATGATGACAATAAACATTGGGTTAAAGGAGAGAACGATATGATGTCTCATTTATTATCTTTACTTTCCAATCGAAATAATAAAGTAACTGTTAGAGCTATCCCAGATTATATTTTATCTAATGAAGAAAAAACTTGCGATATAGAAATATTAAAAGAAAATTTTAGAAAATATTATGCCAAAGGATTTGATATAAAATTAAGTAATAAATCCTACAAGGAACACACTTTTTACAGGTTTAAGGTTAGTGAAAATAATAGTGAAAAAAATTGATTTAAAAAAAACTTCATACATTTATTTAAGAAATGACTTCAAGAAACGAACTCAGGAAACTCGCTCTCGATAAAAGACGCGAAAATTCAAACGAACGCAAGGAGCTTTATGTAAAAGCCCGCGATGAGGCTTTTGAGCTTTTGACAGATGGTGTGATGGAACGTATTAAGAATGCAGCAATGGAAGGACGTTTTCGTTATCCAATTTACCGTTGGACTAACAAATCGCGAAACCAAACTACTGAGACAACTGTAGAAACAAGTGTAGATGACGAGTCAAAAACAGGAGTTCCTGAGGCTACACAGCTTTATTTTGGAAGCGACGAGAATGGAAAAAATGGTCTTCATATTATGGCTCTTATGCAGCCGACTGGTGTTGCTTATGAGGATATGTTGGTATCAAAACTACGTGAATTTTTTAATTCACAAGTTGTTGATGACAGCGAAGGAGATGGCACTCAAAAGGGTAACCAATTGAAGGTTTATCTTCAACGTCGTCCCAACAATCCTCGCCAGTGTGCTATTTTTGTTAGCTGGGACAGTCACCAATCAAATCAAACACAAGGTCCTCGTAGAGTATTCAATCCGAGAAGACCTCATACCGCTCCTGTACCTGGCTCAGTTCCCATTGCTACTAGCGCTGCTCACCCTCACCCTCACCCTCATCCCAGCCCAAGTGAGCAAACTACAGAGCAGCGTCCTAGGACCAGTGTTTTGAGACCACAGTTTCGAGGTGCTGTTCCTTTTCGTGGAACCCCATCTTTTAGAGGAGGGGCTCCTAGAGGTCGTGGAAGATTAAATGCTAACACTGGTCGCCAGTAAATTTCTTCAATATTTAATTTCAATTGAGATTTCTAATAATTTAATTATTAGAAATTTTCACAATTTATAATAAGTAATAATATTACATGGAAAAATGGTTAGTAATATATGATAAAAAAGATTTAGGATTTATTTATGATTTCACTAGAGAAACCAAACATATGGTTTATGAAGATTTCCAGTTCTTTTCTTTTGATGAAAACAATGTAGAAAAAATGACATTGATAAAACCCAGTTATTCAAAAATTTTTATTGCAATATGGGACACAGACAAAGTAATAAAATGTGTTAGTAATATTTCATTTGAAGTAATTCATAATTGTTCCATTTTCTCTTCTTCAACAACTAATTTATTCCACTTTGGAATCAAACCGATTATACATCAAACACTTAATGGATATTATATTGAATTATATAATGAAATTCTATTTGGGAAAGTTAATGATCTTGCACTTCCTGCGGAATCAATTGCTTGCTATGATTATGATAATAAAAGGTCTGTTTGTTTAGATGAATTTACTCATATATGGAATGTAAAAGATGCAAAACCAGGTAGTTATTTACCAAGTTATGGAATACAAAAAAATGTCCAATGGAGAAAAAATAAATTGGATAGCCTTCTATTTTCCAATTTAGCTTTAAGAGAGGCAGTGAAAGATAGAGATATTTTTATAGAAAAACCCAATCTTATTTACTATGTTGAAAATGGAGAAAAATACTATGGGGATTATTACTCTTATAGTGTCAATATAAGTGATGATGTTGTTTTTGCTTTGGCAGGTGTAGTTGAAATTGAAGGTAAGTTAGAAATAAATAATGGGAAGTCTACTGCAATTTTAATTAGAATTATACAAATTAAATTGGCTAGCAAAGAGTAAAGAAGTTTGCAACCCCAAGCCGGTTTATTTTTTGATCGAAGATCAAGAAAAAATTGACATCTTAATGAACCTTCAGTTCATTAAAAGATACTCATTTTTTATTTTGCTTTGCAAAAAAAAATTGATATGGAATCGAAACTAGTTTCGATTAATCTAAACATTTTTTACTTTTTCAAAAAGTAAAAAATTGATATGGTATCGAAACTAGTTTAGATTCATCTAACCGTTTTTCTTGATCAAAGATCAAGAAAAAATTGATACCAAAATATATAGCTTTTTTACAATAATAAAAATGATATTCTCTTGCTTTTGCTCTAATAAGCGTCTTATTAGAGAAAGTATTCTTTCTCCACCAAAAATCATCCAAATGGATAAAACCATCAAACTCATTGACACATCAAACAATTCCATTCTTTTTCAAAAAGAATTCAATGATACAATTGTTTCCACAACAAGTTGCTTCTTCATGAAGAAAAAACATATTGTTGTTTGTACAAAAAATACAATTTGTATTATGGATGAGTACTTGAATGAAATACATTCATTCCAAATTGAGGATGAAATTCTTTGTATGGGTGGAGAGAAAATTAAACCCCATTTTTATATTGGGTGCAAATCAGGAAATATTTATGTCTATTCAATCAAGTATTTGAATAATAAATTCATTTGCACTGATATTTGGACATTTCATTGTTTCAAACCTGTATATAGCATCGCCATACATATTGATGATAATGTGAACATGAAGAGAAATATATTTGCTGGATTTTCTCGTTGGCAAAACGATGTACTCCAACAAATTAATATTTATAATATTATATGAGTAAATTAAAATCATTTTGGCAACAATTTGGAATCGAAGGAGATGAAATGATAATAGTTCTCAATCGATTACGCAAACAGGATGCAAAAAATTTATCCAATCAAGAGAAAATTGATTTAATTAGGAATATTTACAAAGAAAAAGTAATAAATGATAAGGAATTTATAGATAAGAGACAAAATTATTTAAGCAAGTTAAAGCTAAAAATGCAAATTGAAAATAAAAAACTATTGAAAATAAAAGCGCAAGATAATTTCTTTAAATCTGAGGATAAATTGCAAGATTTCGAAGAAAATAGCCAAGAAATAGAGAATGAAATTAATAAAAAAATGAAAAGATACAGGAAAAATTTAGCGATATATCAAAAATTGGATAATTGGAAAAAATTATAATTAGATTGAAAAATATTTATAATTAGATTGACGACATAGAGGACAATTAGTATTGGATTTTATCCATTCTCCAACACAATTGTAATGAAATTTGTGTTTACAAGGTAATTCACACCACTCTTTTCCAAAGCCTTCTTCCAGACAAATGCAGCAGGGATCATCCAGAGCTTTCATATTTCTTCTAATATAGATCGGGAATTTAATCTCTTTTTTGAAGGCATCCATATTTAACATTATGTCACAGGAATTAAATTGAAATGCAATAAAATATATTAAATTGCAAGTTGATTGGACAGTCATATAGAAAATATAAGGCTTCAAAAAATAATTTTGAATTTGTGAAAATTTCGTGAGGGCAAATATTGAAACACTCAATTGATATATTATTCTTGAAATATTAACAGCTCTTTTCACAATGAAAAAACGTTGTTTGTATTTCCATACTTCAAGATTTGGAGATTTGTAATTAAACATTGCGCCATATATTTTCCAATATTTCTTAAAAGCTATAATGTCAATCCATATTTCAAGGCAAACAATTATTTGAAAAAGTAAATTGAGTAGAGAGATTTCCAATTGTTCTTCGTAACTTAAATAGAAAACACTAAAACCAATCAAGACACTTGTGATTTCACCTAAGAGCCTGAATATTCTCCAAGTAATAAATTGAGCGTTGATGTTCATTTTATTAGTAAAGGAATAAGAATATTATACATCAATTTTTTATTATTATAATTATTTTATTCTCCAAAGAATTCAGAAACTTTTGGATGAACTCTAATTTTACTTGGGTCAAATTCTTCAATAAACAATCCATCTAAGTTTCTCGCTCTTGATAATGCAACATAAGTTTGCCCACATTCAAAAATTTCTCGTCCAATGTTGATTTTGACATAATCTAAGCTTTGTCCTTGTGATTTATGTATAGTAGAACACCATGCTAGTGCAAGAGGTATTTGTTTTGCAATTACATTTGTAACAGCGGATAATTCAAAAATATATTCATGACGATCAATTGATTCAACTTCTCCATTCATAAATTTTACATAAGGAATATCCAATGAATTGAATCCAATCACAACACCACGTGAACCATTTACTAATCCTTTGTCTTGATCAATATTTTTCAATAGCATTACTTGAGCTCCAATCGATAATTGGAGAATTTTCTCGTAATTATTCTCTTTATCTACGATTTCCTTATATCTCTCGAAATCATCATCTTTCATCTTAGTAATTCTTTCACCGTCCAATTCATAAATAGTTTCATATTCTAGAACATTTTCGTCTGGTAATTTGTTGAATTCTTCTTTGTTGATTTTATCAACTGATTTCTTAGTAGAATATAGAATTGTTGGAACAATACCGGATGAAATATCTGGTTCTATTCCAACTCTAGATTGGATTATATTAATCGTCTCATCACTTAATTTATTCACTCTCACTTCAGATAAAACTTTTTGGAAGATTGGATCTTTTTGTCTCATTACCTCGTGTAAAATTACACTCTCGCTAATAACTTCCTTCCACCTCTTACTTTCAAAACAAAAACTACAATCTTTTCCAACTGGAGGTAACTGGTAAAAATCACCCAACAAAACAACTTGCATTCCACCAAATGGATTATCATTCCCTCTTACTAATCTAGCAACTTCTTCAATCAATTCAAAAAATATGGAATTCATCATTGAAACTTCATCAATAATTAGGACTTTTGTTCTTTGCCACTTAATTTTCTTTGGATAGGATTTCAATATTTTATCAGCTAAAAAAGGGGCTGCTTTATCTCCAACGCCCAGGCTTCCCCAAGAGTGAATAGTCTTGCCATTAATTAGACAAGCTGCTGCTCCAGTCATTGCAGTAACTGCACAAGTGCGACGAATACGTTCGCAATGTGAAACCATCTTTTTAATTAGATGTGATTTTCCTGTACCTGCTTGCCCTGTTATTAAAATATTTTTGGCTTTAAGGAATGCTTCATATGCGACATTTTGACTATCAGTCAAATTTGTGATTTTAGTTCTAGCCACAAATGATAACATTTATTGTCAAGTAGCATAACTCAATAAAAAATCAATTTTTGTAAAGTGACTTAAAGAAATCTTAATTAAAATAGAATATAGAATGAAAATTTTTCAGCCAGCAGTTGAGGATCAAGAAGATGGTTTTGCCACGAGTTTCACTTTTGACAATCCTGATGAACAACAAAATTTCGCTGATTTTTTGAATAATATGTCGATTGGATTTCTTAAGTCAAAATTCCCTGTTATTGAGGATGGAAAAATTAGATATCAAACTGGTTTCGTTGTTCCTTGTGCAGCATCACAAGAAAGTGAAGAAGCTGTAGAGGAGGCAGCTGAGGAGGAACCAGTGGAAGAAAAGCCAAAGGGAAAGAAGAAGGGTAAGAAGGATGAATAGATAATGAATTACCAATTATTTTTTTATTTATATCTTATATAAATAAATGGTAAAGAAAGATAAAAAGAATAAAAAACAAGATGGAGGTTATATAAATTGGGATAGGGGAGGTACGAGTGGGAGAGTAGGTGTTTTCGTAGATGACATTATCGGTATAGTTGTTCACACTATAAACACAATGACTGATTCAATAGATGTTATGCAATCTATGATTAATTTACCAAATGATATGGGAACTGCTTTCACAGAGAAAGCTGCTCCAACACCAGATCAAGTTAATGCAGTTAAAATTGTTGGTTAGACGTTAAAATCTTCTCGAATAATATTTTGCATTCTTCTATTTTTTATTTCACTTTCAGCATTGTTTTTCTCGAATTTAAATTCAAGAATTACTAAAACTGCTAATAAATAATTGAATTGTGTTTTCAAATAAAGTTCATCAATTATCTTTTTAGTAGCTTCACTTAAATCATTCAAACTTTGAGTGTTTATTTTTACATTTGACTGCAAATTATCAAGGATATTATATAGTGAATTAAGAGCCTCTTGATAAAAATTATTTATTTTGATGGCAAAATCGAAATATTTCTTACCTAATGCATCATTTTTATATAATTCTTGAAGTTGTTCTTTTGTTAAAAGTAATAATCTTCCGCCATTGGAAACACATTGTTTCTCATCAATTATATTAATGTAATTTAATATTTTTGCGATTCTTTCATTCTCGTATGCTAATTTTGCAGCATCATTATCAAATTTATTATTTTGAAATTTTATTTCTTCAAATGGTGGTAAACAAAATGATCCTCTCTCTAGACTTTTCAAACGCTCAAAAACAAAACTACCCTTATACTCACCATCCTTTGAGGGGAAAGGTACAGTGCTTAAAATTGCAGCAGTAATATTATTTCTAACTATGAAATGATAAACAATTTTTTCACAAATTTCTTTTTTGGTTAAGTTGCAAGTTTTATCATCTACACAATGTATGTCTCCATTGGATTCAATATTTTTAACTGTTTTAGAGTTTTTCTTTTGAATATTCTCCACTTTAACATTTTCAAAACTAACATTTTCTAATTTATTTACTCTCAAATTAGATGGCTTTGCATTTCCAGTTATTTGTTTAACATTTGCCTCTTCAACTTTAGTATTGGGCTTTTTCTCACTCAAAATTTTGTTTAGCTCTTCTTTAGCCTTTACTACAGCAGGAGTTTTATATTGAGCCTTTGGCAATTCACCTAAGATTGATTCAAAATTCTTGCTTTCTTCAATGGTAAATGTCTTTCGCTCTTCTCCTCTATTATTTCTTCGTCTCTCGTCGCGTCTGTCGTCTCGACGATTTTCACTCCTGTCGTCGCGTCTGTTGTCGCGCCTGTAGTCTCGTCTGTTGTCGCGCCTGTAGTCTCGTCTGTCGTCTCGACGATTTTCACTCCTGTCGTCGCGTCTGTCGTCTCGTCTGTCATCGAAGCGGCGATCATCGCGTCTCTCTTCAAATCCTTCACCTCTTCGTTTCCTTTCTCTTTCTTCCCACATTTTTTGTTTAGCAAGTTGTCTATTTCTATAACTCATTTTACTGGAATTTTCATTTCGTTTCTTGTATCTATTGTAATTTTCTTCATTATAATTTTCCTCTTCTTCTTCGTTTTCAAATTCATTATCGTAACCTTCATTTTCATTGTAATTATTATTATTGTTGTAATAATTAGGCTTACCTCCATCCTGCTTCTTTTCTTGTTCCAATCGATTAATATTACCAAGTAATTCTATCGCTCTATTTTGAATATACATTACATCGGGATATGTAATTTTAATACCTTTGTGCAATGTCGGCTCCAACTTTTTATCTTTAAATCTTTCAATCAATCTTCCAGATAATTCATTAACTAAATATTTTTCCTCTTTCAATGGATCAACAACTGTACTTACTTCTAAATTATAATTGGCACTCTCTATTTCATTATAAATATTTCTTACTTGCTGGATTGGAAGCTCATATAATTTTTTAGTATAAGTAATAGCTATCTTCTTACAAAAATTTTCGTCTAAAAAACTCTCTTTATTTTTTTGATAAATTTCACGAGACTTATTTAATATTTTATCAATTAATATCTTATCTTGTGACGATTCTTTTTTTACTGTATCTACAACTTCTTTTACATCTTTTTTTGTTTGACTTGGCGTTGATTGAGTTGTTCCCATACGTATTATTAGATTTTATTTTCGAAATTAAATTCCCAAATCACTCTCAAACATTTTTAAAGCTTGACCAAAAATATGCCTCTTAAATTTTACTAGAGGATATTTAGTACTCATTATTTCATAGATAGTATCCAGCTTTATACGTGACTTATACATTAAATAAGCTATAACTAAACATGTTGATCTATATTTTCCATGTTTACAATGAACTAATACATTATTATTTTGTTGGAGCTTTAGATCCAACAATTTGCAAAGTTGTTCCAATTGGTGATAATATTCTCTATTATGTTTTTCTTTGTCACTCTCAGGAAAATCATCACTAATTGGAACACGAATACATTGAATTTTACCAGAATTTTTTAGAAATTGTACTTCGTTTGTAGTGTTAATTATTACATCAATATTTCTTGTGCTTAAAAATTCTACATTAAATGCGTCATTTTTACTTCCCAAATATAAACCATTTATAATTTCAATTGGCATATTTTAAAAAATATTTTTTAATTTAGAATAAAAATATTTCATAAATTATATGAGCAACATTTTTAGAAATAACTCTACTGCTGTTTATGCCTCTGTAAACAACACTGGAGCTCTTCCTCCAAGAACCAACAGAAATAATAATAGGAGTAGAAATTTAGGAAACCCTGGTTATACATATGCTTCTCTCAATAATACTGGAGCTCTTCCTCCAAGAACCAACAGAAATAATAATAGGAGTAGAAATTTAGGAAACCTTGGTTATACCTATGCTTCTCTCAATAATACTGGAGCTCTTCCTCCTAGAACTAATACTAGTGTTAGTATGAATTTTAAAGAGAGTGTTGATGTAGACCCTTATGTTGCCAATGTTAACAACATTACTCTTAGAACAAATAACGTCCCTGCAACTACTGGTGGAAAAGTTCGCGCTAGATCTCGCTCTAAATCACGCTCCAAATCTCGCTCGAAGTCAAAAGTAAGAAAAACTAAGCGCGGTGGAAGATCCAAATCTAAGCTTCGCTCTAAGTCAAAAGCAAAGAAATTGAGACCCAAATCCAAATCTCGCTCAAAATCTCGCTCTAGAAAGTGAATGAATAATTTATAGATATTTTTCATATTTATAAATTTTTAGCTACGATTTACTGTTTTAAATGAAACGTACATGAAAATAGCGGCTAACATAAAAGTTACAAAAATAAGTCCAACAGCTACATAAATAAAGTTAATATTTCTTGTATTGATCTTTGTTTGAGTATCTTGTGAAATAGGTGTAATTACTGCATCATCTGATATTCCCAAATAAGCTTTACATACTTTCTCATTTACACCCTCATAGTCCTTCTTACCAGTGAACCATTCCACTCCAAAGAAACCCCATAGAGCAACTACTGTTGTGAAGAAAACAGCATAAATGTATGACATAAAACGGCTATCAGTCAATCCCCTCGTTAAAAACAAGAATGGGTATAAATACAAAGCCAACGCTAGATTATCCTGGTCATCCTTATTATTTTTCAATTTATAAAATGCAATAGTTAATCCAATTAAAAGTACTCCTACACCAAAGATTTTTAAGGGTTCTCCCATTCCAAAGGCAGTACCCATTCTTGACATATATGTTCCTAAATAAATTATAGCAAGAGTGCCATATATAAAAATGATAATGATGGTGAGAACTTTTAAGGAACTATCTTTGCCTAATTTTTTATCTTTTTCACTCATTTCTTCCAATCCTTTTTTAGCATAACTATAAAGAAGAATCGTAATATAAGTTATTCCAATGAAAATATAGACGTATTTGCTATCAGATAATTGTGGATTTCCAAAGTAAATGACAAGAGCGATTAAAACTAATGCTGAGACAAAATTTTGAATACTATTTCTAGATGAAGGAGCACCAAGATGCTTATTCCAAATTTGTGCAAATAATTGGAAGCCAAAATATATGAACACAAAAAGTAAAAAAGGTTTATTTCTAGTAATTGTTTGATTCATTGTATCCATCTAATTATATTTTAGAAAAAAAACTACTTAAAAAGATTTCACTAATAAATAAAAATTGATTTTTCATTTATCTATCCATGGAATGCACGAAGATGAGTGACGTTAGTCCTGGACTAATGCAGAAATTTGGGGATCTAGATTCGAAAAAGTTTCAAGAAATTTTAAAGTCTTTTGAAGAATCTAGTGAAACTCAATCATACGATAAATATGCTTTACCAAAGAATGATAAATGTATTTATTGTGGAGCATTTGAATGCATCGCTGATCACGAGGAAGGAAGATACATATGTACTAAATGTGCTAAGAGCAATGGTGAAATTCACGATAGTACCCAAGAATGGAGACCTTTATCTTGTGATGATTTAAGACGTCAAGGAGATCCATCAAGAGTTGGAATGCCAATAAATGAGCATTTTATGAAGGCTTCATTGTCTACATTAATTGATGGATGGGGATATCAAAATTATAGACGTTTTCAAAAGTATAATACAATGGATTATGATGAACGCAAGCTTCTCAAAAATTTCCAATTTATTGATACAAGTGCTGAAGATTTATGCACAGAGGTTGTGAAAGAACATGCTAAAAACGTCTATAAGAAAATTAGCGAAGACGAAAATAAGAGAGGAAAAAAGAAGCAAAGCAATATGGCTGCTTGTGTCTATTTTGCATCAGAGGGAAGAGGAAATTCTGTTGATAAGGAAAAACTAAGTGAGAGTTTTCTAGTTTCAAAAAAGAAATTCACCAAAGGGTGTAACTTCTATAGGGAACAATTATTTGAAAAAGAACCGGAATTCTATGCAAAGATGAAGCCTGTTTCAGCAGAGGATGAAATTAAAAGAATTTGCAATCTATTGAACATGAGTGAAATTTATAGAAATATTGTTTGCTATATTTCTCACATGGCACAGGAATTAGGAATTGTTATTAAAAACACTCCAATTTCAATTGCTGTTGGATCAATATTTTTGGCATCAAATGTTTATCAATTAAATATTGATAAGAAAGATATTGTAGATAAATGTGACATTAGTGATGTAACCATCAATAAATCGTTGGCATTGCTAACTAGTTACAAAAATTATTTGATTCCGACTCAAAGATTATATGAAAAATTTATGGAATTGAGAGAAAAGGAAATTTAATATCTTTTAATATAGCTAACAGTTGGGGTCGCAAAATTAGAAAATGAAAAAGTTAATGTGAGCCAAACGAAGAATATCATAGTGGAAATTATAAGAGAAACAAATGAGAATGATTTAAATACGAAAACAGGAGCAAAAATACAAAAGACTATCGCGAATGCAATTGTATATGATAAAATCTTAATCTTCATTTCGTTTGATAATTTCTTCTTTGATAAAAATGTGAAAAATCCTGCTAAAACTACCATGCAGGTTACCATAATATTAAAATTAGAGATGTGCTTATCAGCTCCTTCTTTTCTTTGAGCATAGAAGGAAATCATCAATATAACCACTAATAGTATGATTAGAGCAGCAATAAATATATTGTAAATATCAGGTAATTTTTGTTTAGCTTCCTTCTTAATTTCTTTACTCTTTTGTTCATTTTCTGCTTCAAGCTTGCTTTCATTTCCTGCAGTTTCTTTTGTGGATATATTCATTGTAGTACTATTAATGAATAATGTTGATAAACCTTTAGTCAATACATACCACAAGAAGAAACCGAGAATGGCAATTAGTGTGATTTTGAAATTGGCTGGACGTTTAAGAAGAACTTCTCGAACAACTCCAAAAAATGCACCGGCTAAAAGACTTCCAAGACCAGCCTCTGTAGTTACAAGTTCCATTGGTTTTCCAGCCATCCCTCTATTTATTCCAATAAAAATGATAAAAACAATAATTATTAATCCTAGTAACATATTTTCATTCATTAATAATTATAATAAGATAATTCTAAAGAAAAAAAGAAATAAATTTAGATTGTTTTGGTAGTCATAGAGTTTGTATTTACTAATACAGTATTACTCTCTTTCTTCTTTACATCTTGAAATGATAATATAATATTTTGCACAAGATAACCAAGGAGGAAGAAAAGAATAATGAAAAAACCCATGAAAACCCAATTTAGAGCTTTATTCTCCATTATTTGTTCTTTATAGTCACCTAATGCATAATATCCCATAAAAAATAGAATTATGGCAATGTACATACCTAAAATTAATTCATATACGTTATTAATCATTATTAATATATATACCGAATTTATTTTTATTATTTTTCTTTTATATTATAGAATACATAAAAATGATTAATAATTATTATAGCATACCATCTATTCCTTGTAAAGAAAGATTAATTATAACACCCAATGATGGTGAAAGAGAAGAAAAATGCCAAGGGCTAAATCCCAACAATGTTTACCAAACACTTTATCCATCAAAAGTTGATCCATTAATTAATTATTTTTCACAAGAAAATATGGCTGTAAATGGTGATCCATTTAAGTCGATGTTTACAGATACAAAAAATTGTGCAATTGACTGTTCAAATAATCCTGACTGCAGACATTTAGAAATAGATAAACAACCCAATTTTTGCTATCTTTATTCTTCTACAGATACCGAGAGAAAGGATGTTAATAAAGACGAAGTAAACTTAAATGTCTATAGAAAGAATGACCTACTTGATGGAACTAACTTGTGCAATATTGAAGACGCATTTATTTCCCAACCAAGTGGTTATTATCCTGTAAATGGCGATAATCCAACTAAAATAATTAGACAAGAAGGATTATCAAAAAAAGAATGCTTATCTACCTGTGCATTTGATGATAATTGTCACAGTGTTGTTTATGGAGAACCAAAAACTACTTGTAAGCAGTTCTCCGGTGAAATAAGAGTCAAACCTAAAAAATTTACGAAAACATATTCTAAAAAACCAACACCAGTCGGAAATCGATTTGATGCACCAGATAATTTACAAAATTATTACCAAACATACAATACTGAAGGAAGAGAAAATGACTATTTTTGTGAATATGTAGAAAACACTGGAAAATGTGAAACTTCCTACATAGTTGGAAGAGGTGGCAATAAAATTATTCCTAAAGAATCTAAACCTGATCCTCTTTATGTCCCCTCGCCAAAAATATGTCTTCCACCTCACTGCAATCCACAAAAACCAGACGATGGATTGATTAGCAAATTAACAATTGATAATAATATTAATATAAGATGTGCACCAGGAGATGATGAATGTAATAATAAAATAAATGGGATCATAAATTACAGTATGGATTTTATGGGACTACCAACTCCTCATGGAGAACCCAATCCATCTAATCCATATCTTCCATATACTCAAGATTTTAATGAGTACAAAAATTTACAAATTAACACTCCAGAGATGGAAATAAAACCTGCACTCAATGCATTGGAATTTAAAGAGGAATGTGAAAAATGGTGTAAAAATAGTGTAGATTGTGGAGGATTTTCTCATACCATTGGAAACGATGGAAGAGCTGAGTGTAAGTATTATAGAACAGATGATATAAAAAATATGAAAAATACTATAACACCAAAAGAATACACTAATTCTAAAATTAAAAAATCATCTCCAATCGTTAGATCTCCTAATAAAAATCTACTCAACAAATCATATTTTAATAATATGGAATCCGGTGCTCCCTCTCAAACAGTTAAAATTTGTAAACCAGGGACAGTAAATCCTGACGCAATCGATAAAACAATCGGAAGTATTAGAGGCAGTGTAGGAAATCTAAGAGACAATGTTTCAAGAATTGGAAGAAATACAAGATCATCCATTGGAAGTACTGCAGAAGAAAGTAATTATCGAATTATTGATGCGGAGGAACCTAGAGTGACTGGTACAGTAGGAAGTAATGTTAGCTCAAGAATTGGTAGAGCTGTTAATTTACTTGAAGGTTTCCAAAGTGAAAATTGGGAGACAAGACCAAATCCACCTTGTCCAAATGGTTGGTGGCAAAATGGAAATGTTTGTTTGCAAGTTTGCCCATTAAATTCTCAAACAAGAAATAATGATGGTACCTGTATTTGTAATAGAGGAGGAGATAATCAAAATTGTGCCCCTAGTTTCCAATGCGTAAATAACTCTTGCAAAAGATTAGAAGCAAAAGAAGCAAAAGAAACAAAATGGACAGTTGTTTATTCAAAGGGTAATTTTGGTAATGTTAATTTGGGAGAACAAATTACTAATAGATTATTCGCTGAAACAAAAATTTTCAAGAGAGAATGTGCTGATTGCGATAATGCATATAAAGTTATTTACTATAAAAGAATTTCTCCTATTCCAAATAATTTTTCAATATACAATCAATTTAATAATTGGACTTCTATCAACAATGTTTTAAACAAAGATTTTAAATTATATTATAGTTATACTGATTTAATTAATGATACTGATGGATGGACATTTTGTAATTATGATGATCCTCAAATTGGCTTTCCTAGAGATTGTGGAGGAAGAAGAGGAGTACTTGGTTTTCAATGGAATAGTTTAACAAGAGGAGGACAACAAAATGTGAAATATTCTATTCTTGATCCAGAAGAAGAAGTAGTTAATATACCACCATTACCTGAATTAAATTTACCGCCTCTTACAGGTGACGAATTATATTTAAAGCCAATGGAAAATAGATTTGGTAAATGTCCAAACACTGGTATTGATAAATATTTTTCTTGGGGAAATAATTGTCAACAAATTTTGGAATATTTTGCGAATGATTCTTCTAATCCTTGTCAAGGAACAGTTTCTACAGTATCAAATGGATTAATAGGTAAATTGTTAAATTGTAAGAACTCTACTTTTGGATGTTGTAGTGATGGTGTTACTATGAAAATGGATCCAACTGGTGTTAACTGTGATAATACTTCAAGAGATAATTGTTTAAACAGTAAAAATGGATGTTGTCCAGGAACTACTACTCCAAAGGAGTATATTTGTGATTGTAGTGATTCAAATGATGGATATAAAAAATATACTAATAAAATAATCTCAGAAGACTCTACAACTGTATTAAGAGGAGATTTTTTCAAGGGTGATGTTATAACAAAATTAGAAGACGCTAAAAAAATATTAAATGAAATACCTGGGGCTACAGGAATTGTTGAATGGGATGCCAATAACCAGCAATTATATATTATATTTAAGAAAAAAGATGGTACACCAATAAATGAAAGAGAATTAATAGATGCAACTAAAAACATTTTTAATATTACTTATTCTATAATTGTAAAAAATAATAACCGACCAAGAGGAGAAGATGATTTTAATTGCAACACAGATTTTTGTAAAGATGGAAAAAATAGATATTTAACAAATTGTGAATTGAATGCAAGACAAACTGGTGATCCATATGAATTTAATAGTGAAAGAGGAGTTAGTTGCAAGGATAATTCCAATTGTGGAAAACAAGAATTATGCATTGATGGATATTGTAAAAAAATAAATATGAATTACTACAATGGATTAAATAATGTCCAACAAGGTTTCATCAATACAAATAGTGGAAATTCATTAGACAACATGATTTGTGGACCAAGAAATACAAAGGATATGTCAGAAAATAAAAGTTGTGCCGAGAATTATGAACCAGTTTGTGGAACAAACTCAAAAACATATAAGAATGACTGTCACGCAAATAGATCAGGAGTTGATGTACAATATTATGGTGCTTGTGATAATATGATAGAAAATTTTGTTTCTTCGCAAGTTTTGTTACATAAACCAAGAGGTCATTCAAGTAATTTGTCAATATTTTTATTTTTAGGTGTATTAATTATTTTCCTTTTTATTATTTTCAACAAAATCAATTTAAAAAAATACTTTTAATTACATATAGAAATGCCAACTAACAAGAAAGGAGGAAAAAATTTCAAAAAAGCTAAAAAAAATAGCTTCCAAGCTCCAACTTTTGATACAGCCAAAGATGGACAACTATATGCTAAAATAAAGAAGAAGTTAGGAGATCGAAGATTTTCTTTGATCTTACATGGTACTGGAGAAGAGACTATCGGGCGAGCAAGAGGTAGTTTAAAAGGTTGGCACAACATGAAAGCAAATGATATTGTATTAGTATCTACTCGTGATTTTAGAAATACTGAGGGAGAAACTTTCGTACAAGATTGCTATGATATTATACAATATTATTTACCGGATCATATTCGAAAATTAATTAAAATGGGAGATTTAACTGATTCGACATTCGTAGAATGTGGAGAGAGTAATTTCGAATATTATGATGACGATGAGGAAGAAGATAGTGATGAGATAGCACCTCAAAAAAATTATGATATGCCTGACTCAGAATCTGATAGTGACGAAGATCCTGATATTGATAATTTATAATTTTTTTTTCTTCTTGAAAAATTCTTTGACTTTATAAGATAATTTTTTTTGTCTTCTAATTAGTTCTTGTTCTCTTCTTTCTTTTTCTTTTTTAGCTATTTTCTTTAAAAGGTCGACTTTTTTCATAATAACAAATATTTGATGTTCACTATCTAATATTTGTTTTATCTTATCACCCAATGATCTATTTGAATAGAAATCGTAAAATATTTTTTTATCAAAATCTTTCAAATCACCATCCAATCTTTCATTAAAAAATTTATCTGCATCTTTTACAATTAAATCCAAATTCTCCTTTGTTTTATTTTTCATTGCTTCGTCACTGGCAAATAAAAGTGTACGATAGATTCCAAAATGTTTTTCTCTTTCATCCCAAAATTGGATTATTCTATCCTCATCTTGTGCTGTCATTTTAGGATGAATGGCTTTATCAACTAAATCACTCAATCTTTTATCGGCATTAGTGTTTAAAATACCATTTGGTATTTTTTTTGCTTCTTCATTAAATTTATTTGGAGTAATGAAATCAAATACTTTTTTTTCCATTGGAATTTTTAACAACATATTATTAATTTGATTCATTATAACAGCCACCCTCTTTACTAAATATTTTTCAAACTTCGTTGATGTTATTAATGTGAATTTTAATAAAGGAGTTTTTTTTACATTACTTGGTTTAGTATTGGATACGTTTTGTTCAACATCAATGAAAAAATATGGTTTCTTGCTGTTAATATTGGACGCATCCTGGTCATAATAAAATCCCATATTTTTAAAAGAATTATACGCTTCTTTCATTTCAATCACGTTAACTACAAAATTTCTATAATTTGGATTGATTGGAACCCCAGGATATTTCTTTGAAAGCCAACTATATCTCTCACTTACAACATTCGCCCAGAAATAATTCAAAAAAAGCAATAAATATTTAATTTCATCTTGATTGGAAACATCAAAATCTTTATTGAATAATCCTGATCGAATTAATTTTACCAAATAAAAATAATAATTTATTATGTTAATATTGTACATTTTATTTGGAATAAAGTTATTCATAATTTTCTTTTCTTTTGGAACATAAATATCAAAATCTTCTCCTGCCTTGAATTTTTTTAAATCGATTGGAATTTCTTGTATATAATTCTCAGCAATGGTTTTATTTTCTTTTAGTATTTTTATTGTTATATTGTTCATATAATAATAAATAAGAAATATAATTTAGTTATATAAATGACTAATCAAATCTATCTCATTCTTATTTTTCCTATTAGCTACTTCTTCATTCTCCATCATCGTCTTTAATCCAGCATTCAAATCGTCAATTGTTATCTTCTTTTTCTCATCTTCATCCAATGTAAAAACTCTTCTTGAATGTGCAATCTTTGAACATTGGATCAAAGTTTCTAAATCACCTCCATTAAACTCAAATATTTTTCTATTATCCTCAAAAAATTTATCCAATTTCTTCTCTTCTGCTTTCAAATCCCATTTGTAATCCTCCAACAATTTCTTAAAGATATTCATTAAATCACTATGATTATATTCATCAATAGTATATCTAAAAGGGAAACGCCTTTCCAATCCAGCATTGTAAGAGAAAAAGCTCTCCTTCAAGGCTTTCTTATATCCAACAATAATGCAAATAAAATCTCCTTTTCCTTCACTCAAATTTTGATTAATAGTATCAATACATTCCTTACTATAACTATCTCTTCCTTCAGGATTTCCCAATGAATAAGCTTCATCAATCAATAATACGCCACCTTTTGCTCCATCAATTGCCTTTTGAGTTTTAATCGCAGTTTGACCTAAATATTGTCCAATCAAATCACTTCTTCTCACAGATGATACTTTATCTTTCTTTAAAAAACCCAATCTAGCGTAAATTTTAGCAAGAATTTTAGCTACTTCTGTTTTTCCTGATCCAGGCGGTCCTTCAATAATTGTGTGCATCATATGAACGTTCTTCTCTTCAAAATCCTGCAAAAAATAAATAATTTGATCCAATATCGCTTTCTTCAATTTAGGCATTCCAATCATCCTCTTTAAATCAGTTAAAGGTTCAATTAATTTATTTAATCCAATCATATCAATATTATACTTCTTCTTTTCTTCTGGCTTGTACATTTTACCTAATTCAATTAGATCATCAATATCTTCAATCTTCTTATTAATTTTCACCTTTTCCCAGGTTCCATCATCTGGTAATTGGTCCCATCTCGAACGCTCTCTTTGTTTGTTATGATAAGAACCGACAATAAAATCTACAAATTCTTCGTCACTTCCATCATCATTTCCACCTCCTCCACTAGTAGTTTTCGTAAATTTATCTCTTCTTGTAGAATCATTTGGTCCATTTCTCGATGTTTTTGAACTAACAACACTTTTCTCTGTATCACGATTCCTTTTAGTGGAATCTTTATTGGAATTACTCATAGTTATTATATAATATTTTTTATTTCTTTTAAGTAGTTTTAGTTGTTTAGTTTCTGGTACTAAAAAAAGGTGAAAATTAAGGTGAAATTTTCACCTAAAATCTTGAAAAAATTGAAATTTAAAAACATTATACTTAAAAAGGATTATCTAAGTATATTATAATGAGTACTAGTCTCGTTTCACAAATACAAAACGCTGATGAATACGGCAAAATTATTGTGAATTCTTATTTTCTTGACCAAAAAAAACTAGTCAAGCACCAAATTGATGGATTTGATAATTTTATTGAGAATAAGTTATATGAGATTTTGGATGAATACAACTCTAATTCAAAAAATATTATTTACGCGGATTATGACAAAGAGTTGGGAAAGAATAAATACGAATATCAAATCAAATTTGGAAAAATTTACATTTCAAAACCAATTGTTCAAGATGATCAAAGTATTTTAAGACAAATGTTTCCAAATGATGCACGTCTTCAAAAATTGACATACAGTCTTACGATGAAAGTTGATATTCATCACATGATGGTTAAAAATTTACCGAATGGACAAGTTGAACAAACTGAATTTACTCCTCTTCTTGGACATCCCATTGGAAAAATTCCTCTTATGCTTCAATCAAAATACTGTGTTCTCGATGAAGTATCAAATAAAACATTATCTGAAATGGGAGAGGACAAATATGATTATGGTGGATATTTTATTGTGAATGGTCAAGAGAAAGTAGTTGTCGCACAAGAGAGACAAGCAGAGAATATGGTTTATTGTTTCCAGCAAGGCAAGGGGCAAAGCAAATTTTCTCACAAATGTGAAATTCGCAGTGTAAGTGAAAGCAATCCATTCAATGTCAAAAATGCAGAGGTTAAATTAACTGCCAAAGAGGGGACGATTGGAAGAACAATTAAAGTTAAAATTCAAGGAATGCGTCAAGAATTACCATTATTCGTAGTTTTTCGTGCATTAGGAGTTGTATCTGATAAACAAATTGTTGAATCTATATTATACAGTTTAAGTGATTCAGAGGTTGCTCCATATTTGGATTTGATTAGACCTTCAATTGATGAGGCATCTCCTATTAGAGATGAACAAACTGCATTGGAATATTGCAGCAAGTATATTATCTTACAAAGTGGAATTAAGCCATCAACTTTTCAAAGTTCATCCTACAAATTGTGGCAAACGAGAAATACAATCATTGAGGAATTTTTACCTCACTTGGGAAGAAATCCTTTGAAAAAGGCTTACTTCTTGGGCTACATGACTTATAAATTATTGAACAGTTTCTTGAATGATGATTATGCTGATAGAGATTCTTTCTTGAATAAGAGAGTGGAAACCACTGGAGAATCAATGGCGTATTTGTTTAGAAATTATTTCAAGAAGATGATGAGAGATGTTGAAAATAAATGCAGACAGGAATTACAAAGACATAAATTTGGTGATTTGGCTTCAACACTTGGAAGAAAAATTAAGAAAAGTGAGATTGAGAGTGGAATGAAATATGGTCTTTCAACAGGAAACTGGGGCTTACAAAGCAAAGATAATAAGAAAGGCATTGCTCGTATGTTAAATAGATTGAGTTATTTGAGCTTTTTATCTGATTTGAGAAAAGTACAAGCTCCCATGAACAAGACTTTGAAAACTGTACAACCTCGTTTGCTTCATAGCACTCAATGGGGAAGAATTTGTGCTGGAGAAACTCCAGAAGGAGCACCCATTGGTATTGTTAAGAATTTAGCATTGATGACGGTTGTTACTGTTGCGAGTAGCAGTGAACCAGTTAGAAAATATTTGGATAATTTTGGAGTAGAAAAATTGGAAGATATATCTGCGCAAATGATTTATGGAAAAGCAAAAGTTTTTGTTAATGGAGATTGGATTGGTATCTATGAAAATCCCAGTGAATTATTCAAAGAGATGAAGAAATTGAGAAGACAAGGATTGATCAATATTTACACAAGCATTTGCTGGAATGTTGAGAGCAATGAAGTTACTGTTTCCACGGAAGGTGGAAGGTTAGTGAGACCATTGTTAGTTGTCGAAGACAATAAATTATTGTTAAATGCATCTATTTTGGATAGAATGAATAAGAATGAATTAGTTTGGGATGATTTATTAACTGATACTAAAGGAACTTATTGTGTTGAATATTTGGATGTTGCTGAGGAGAACAACGCTATGATCGCTTTATATAAGGAAGATTTGGATAAGAACAATAAGGAAAATGACAAGTATTATTTATACACCCATTGTGAGATTAGCCCAAATCTTATTTTTGGAATTATGGGTTCCGTTGCTCCTCTTGTGGATCACCAGCAAGGTCCCCGTGTTAATTACTATTGTGCTCAAGCAAAACAGGCGATTGGTATTTTTGCGACTACTTATGAGAATCGTTTTGATACTAGTGGGCACGTTTTATATTACCCTCAAAGAGCTTTGGTTACAACGGACAATTCTAATTTCATCAACATCAATAAAATTCCAAATGGTCAAAACATTATTGTAGCAATTGCTTGCTATACTGGGTACAACCAGGAAGATAGTGTTATAGTAAATGGTTCTTCATTTCAAAGGGGAATGTTTGTGACATCTTATTTTAGAACTTATGATGGAAAAGAGCAAAAGAACCAGAGTACTTTGGAAGAGGAGAAATTTTGCAAGCCTGTGAGATATAACCCCAATGGTACTCCTCGAACTGCTGGTATGAAGGAAGGTTCGAGTTATGGAAAATTGGAAGAGAATGGATTTGTGAAAGAGGGAACAAGAGTAAGTGGAGGAGATGCTATTATTGGAAAATGTATCCCATTGAAAACTACAAGTGATGATGATATTAAGTATAGAGATGCTAGCACATTTGTCAAGAGTGGTGATAATGGAGTAGTTGATAAAGTTTATATTAACAAGGATGGAGAAGGATTTAAATTTGGAAGAGTAAGAGTAAGAAGTGAAAGAATGCCAGAGATTGGTGATAAATTTGCCCCAAGATATGCGAACAAATGTACTTGTGGTATTATTTTTTCACAAGAAGATATGCCTTTTACTAAGAATGGAATTGTTCCTGATTTTATTATTAATCCTATTAGTTTTCCAAAGAGAAAGACAATTGGTCAATTGATTGAATTAGTGATGGGCAAGACTGGCTCATTAACTGGTCAAGCTATGGATGGAACACCTTTCACTAGAATGAATCCAAGTGACATTGGTGATGTTTTGGAGAAAGTGTGTGGATTTCAAAGAAATGGTTTGGAAATTCTTTATGATGGAAAAACTGGAGAGCAAATTCAATCTGCTATATTTATTGGTCCAAATTACTACCATAGATTGAAACATATGGTCCAGGATAAGGTCCATTGCTTAAAAGGAAATCACGATGTTTTAACGTTAAAAGGATGGAAACCTATTCCAGAAATTACAATTACTGATGAAATTGCATGCTTGGTAGAAAATAAACTTGTGTATCAAAAGCCAATTAATGTTTTCCATTATCCTGACTATAAAGGTCAAATGTACCGTATCAAAAATCAATTAATTGATTTGGATGTGACTGCGAATCATCGAATGTATGTTTCTAAGCCTTATGGAAGAAAAAGAATTTGGCAGCAATATGATTTTGTTAGAGCTGATGAATTATTTGGAAAACAAGTTAAGTACAAAAGAGATGCTGAATGGGACGTCCCTGATTATCAATTTACTTTACCGGCTATGACTGATGGAAATAATCTTTATTGTCAAGAAGTTAATGTTGATATGGATGCATGGCTAACATTCTTTGGAATTTGGATTGCAGAGGGATGGGCATCTGATAATAAGAACGTTATTATTGCTGCTAACAAACCAAGAGTTCAAAGAGCACTTGATGAAGTAATTCCTAAATTAGGATATCATTTGAACAAGACTAAAACATTTAAGTGGTCAATTAATAATGTTCAACTTGCAAATTACATGCAACAGTTCTCTGTTGGAGCACCAAATAAATTTTTACCAGAATGGGCATTTAAATTGAGTCAAAGACAATCAAGAATTTTAATTGAGAGTATGGTTCTTGGAGATGGTCACATCTATAAAGAAACCGGTAGAATGTGGTATTCAACAACTTCAATTCAATTGGCGGATCAATTTATGCAGTTATGCTTACACGCTGGATGGTCTTCTAATAAGACTGTTCACGTTAAGGCAGGAACCGTAAATGTTATTCGAGGAAGAGAGGTAACTAACAATCATGATGTTTTTAGATTGAGCATCATTAAGTCAAAAAATCAACCTGAAGTAAATCATGGAAATCATAAGAGACAGAATATTCAAGAAGAGGAACTATACGATTACGAAGGATCTGTATATTGTGTTGAAGTTCCTGGAAATGTTTTTATGGTACGAAAAGATGGAAAACCTGTATGGACTGGAAATAGTAGAAGTTCCGGACCATATAGTCAATTAGTAAGGCAGCCCAGTGTTGGTAGGGCTAGGGATGGAGGTTTAAGAGTCGGTAAACATCTTGCCGGCAAAAGTCAATACAAAATATTGGCTAGTCCACGATGTGGTGGGCAACATTCCCAAATTGCGGGAACAACCTGTGGTCATAACTTCTGGGAAGTTAGGGTCCAATGCGTGTAAAAAAAGAGGTGAAAATTTTAGATTTAAAATTTATTACATATTTATCTAAAAAAATACACCTCAACTCAAAAATAATGTCAGAAAATTATTCAACACTTTGTGAAATACCTGGCTACACAGGATATAAGGTGAATAGAAATGGTGATGTATGGAGTGAAAAAAATAAAAAGTTTTTAAAAAAAAAAGATTCAAATGGTTATTTGTTAGTTAGTGCAAGTAAAATAGGTAGTAAAACAGCATCTGCTGTTCATCGTTTAGTAGCACTTACATTCATACCTAATCCTGAAAATAAGCCATATGTCAATCATATGGATTGCAATAAATATAATAATAGGGTAGATAACCTTGAATGGGTAACTCAAAATGAAAATACAGCTCATCACCAAAAGAAAATATCACATGACAAAAAAGTAGTCCAGTATTCACTTGATGGAATTTTTATCAAAATTCATAACTCAGTAACAGAAGCAGGAAAATCAGTAAATTTATCTCGACATGCTATTAATAAGGTATGTATAGGTCAGAATCAAACAGCTGGAGGATTTAAATGGGAATATGAAATTCCTGAAGACAAATCTCTACCAGAAGATTTTGATGAAGCAATAGAGATAACTTACGCAAACAAAGAAAAAACTTATTATGTATTTCCAGACGGAAGAATTTTTAATAAGTCAAGAAAAGCTTTTTTAAATCCTGTAGAAAATATAAGTGGTTACTGTTATGTTACGTTGGTAATAAAAGATGGAAAAAAAAAGAATATATATGTTCATAGAATTGTTGCTGATCATTTCTTAAGAAATGATAACCCATCTTTAAAAACTCAAGTGAATCACAAAAATAAAATAAGATCTGACAATCGTATGAGAAATCTTGAATGGGTTTCTCCAAGTGAAAATGTTTTACACGCATATAAAGTAGGCCATTAGTACTAAGTTTAGGTAGAAATATCTAAATGGCTCTTGTTAACCACAAGAGGTATAGTAAAAAGCTAATGGATAAGGTCAATCCGCAGCCAAGCTCCTAACGTCGCTATGCAAGACTATGGAGAAGGTTCAACGACTAGATGAGAATGGGCTTGAAGAGGCTAGCAACCTCTAATGATGGCTTAAGGTATAGTCTATCCACACTTGAAAGAGTGTTCCTAACTTAGAATTATTATTCCCACATCGAAAGGATAATATTTCGAATTAGGAAGTAACTATAGATGAAAAAAATAAATAAAACTTTAAAATTTCATCAATAGTTATTGAACACGGAGATGGAAAGAGATGCAATGTTATCACATGGTACTGTACAGTTTTTAAAAGAAAGGCTGTTCGATGTGTCAGATAAATATTTCGTCTCAATATGTAAGGAAACAGGCATGATAGCTGCTGTTAACAAAGAGAAAGGAATTTATAGGAGTTTATATAGCAATAACAACACGGATTTTGTTAGAGTACAAATCCCATATGCCACGAAATTACTTATGCAAGAATTATACACAATGGGTGTTGTTATTAAATTGAAGACTGATTCTCCTTGGGATATCAAGAAGAAGGCTAAGAAAAACAAAGAGTAAATAAAAATAAATTTTAATTGAGATATTCTAAAAAAATAATTTGGTTCTTTGAACAAAATTATTTAAAGATATGCTTGAATAAAAACACCAATATTATTAGTGAACAATCTTTTTATTTCATTTTCGAGTGTATCACCACCTTTATTGAAAACGAATTCGAGAAATACTCCTTTATTATTATGAGCTTCATATTTCACGTCTTTACCTGAAAAAGTCAAGTATAAGTAGTCAGGGATTGAAATATCATTCCTATTTATCCCGCAAAAGGTTATGTAAAATGTACCGTTTTTCTTTAAAATATCAGTTAATTTGCTATTGAACTCACTAAAATTTATATACTGTATATCTTTATTATCTTTATTAAGGTAATAAAATTGTAATCCTTGATTGCGCAGTATATTGGGCATAACTTCAACAATTAAATGATTACTTGTTAAGCCTTCTATTGTTGCAACTGAATTAAGGGTAGCTGGCATGATATATTTTACAATAAATAAAAAACTTAAAGAAAACTTAATATGTTATTAATAATAAAAATGAATGATAATGAGACTAATGAACAAGATAGTGATTTTGAAACAATTGTAGAACCCACTAATGATATTCCAAAAGAAATTAAAATAGGCGAGGATATTAGCATCGAAAAAATTTGTGAGATTTTTCCTAAACCAAATGAGCCTCCTGAGAACATTAGGGTAACTGATATTGGATTGTATAGTATTACTAAAAAGAATGAAGCTTATTTCATTTCTAATTTAATTACTAAATATTTTGGGGAGAATAAAATTACAATCACAGATAGTACAGCTTGTTGTGGAGGGAACACCATTAGTTTTTTATTACATCCTCAAATTCAAAAAGTTACATCAATCGAATTAAATGATTTACATTTCGAAATACTTCAAAACAATGTAAATTTATATAAGAATGCTAATAAAGTTACATTAATTAAGGGGAATTATCTTAATTTTGCAAAGGCTCTTGAGCAAGATGTGATATTTTACGATTTGCCTTGGGGTGGGAGACAATACTTAGAAAAGGAAGAATTAAATCTAGGACTCTATACAAATGACAATACATTTGTTTCATTATCAACAATCATAAATCAAATGAAAGAGAAAGCTAAGTTACAGGTATTAAAAATTCCACTTAATTTTGCTTTCACTAATTTTCTAAAAGAAATTGATTATACTAAAATTAAAATACATAAAATATACAATAAATTTACTAAAAAACTTTGCTACTTCATTCTTATACTAATTACGTAGCACCGTCTAATTTATCTCCAGAGTCAGTTACTTGTTTTCTAATTTCTTCCAAAGAATTACTAGTAACTGTTGCTAAATTTAATGCATTCGTTGCTTTTTGATCAACAAGATTAAGTTGTGTAGCTAAGTTAGATACTTGAGCAGAGAGTTGTTGGATATTGGTAGCAGTATTTTGTTGAGCCTGTGTATTCATTTGTTGTAAACAAGCTGGAGAACAAGTTTCTTGAAATCTTTCATTAATCTTATTATTTATTAAGAAAGCAAAAAATATATACAAAATTATAACAAAAAATATTTTCATCATTTATAATAATAATGATGAAAATATATATTCTTTATTTATTCTTAATTTTATACATTACTCCTTTACTATTCATTTTTAAAGATACTACTGAGCATTTTGCAACGAATATTAAAGTAAAAGACGTTAAAAAAGAAGAATCTAAAGAAGAACAAGATGATGAAGAATACATCCTAGAAAAAGAAGGGAATGGTTATTCTTTCGAGGTGAATGATAAAACAATTAAAATATTCCCATCAAATAAAACTGGAAAACCCAATGATATTTATTTCATATATGATTCCTCGCCAGATAGTGTAGTTGCTGAGAAATTTAAATTTACCGATCTTAATAATCAAAAATACAAATTTTCATCAAAGAAAAACAATTTTGGAATAAAAACATCGGTTAATGATAAACCAATTGAATTAAATGTAAATGATTTTGACAAAGAATATGAATTCAAAAAAGCTGCTACTGGAAATAAAAAAGATGATAAAAAAGAAAAACAAGTGTTTAATTTAATATATTTCAATTCTCCAATAGGTAACATTGTAATAGAAAAAGAAAAGGGAAAAACTAAAAACATCAAATTTAAAACGAGTGATAAAAATATAAAGGATCAATTAGATTATATTACTGCTATTTTTACAAGTATTTTGATTTATGATCAACTTCAAGATAACAGTAAAATTAATTATGAAGAGAGCTAGATTTTTCCAATTTTTCGACTCTTGCCATTAAATCCATTATAAGCTTTAATTGATTTACATATTTTTCATCACCCATGTTTGTAACATAATCTTTGTTTAAATCAATTGATTTTCCCAATCTAAAATAAATTTCTCCATCTTTCTCTATTATTTTTCCTGTTCCACTATCGATTAAAATATTATTTCCAAACTTATCTATTCCTCCAATCCCAATCTTTTGGTCTTCAAATTTATACTCAACTTTATTAGATACACTCACGCTTGATTTACCACTAGTAAATGATAAAGTTTTATTTTCACTGTTTATTTCCCAATCTCCTATTTTAATATGACTTTGTTGATCTAATTCTAGATAACACTCTTCATAAAAAATATCATTTTGTTTAAATTTTTGTTGTGCCTGAACTATTTTGAATAAATTGGACTCCAATGTCAAACACTCATTATATAATCGACTATTTTTCAAAAATAAATTTCCTTCCAATTTAACAGTATTTTTCTCAATACTTAATAAATCATTTTTTAAATTTTTTACCTTGATTGGAAAATCTTCTATTTCAATTGATTCAACTATTTCAATCCTGCTTTTATTGTTTTTTATAATGATTGGACTATTTACTATTTCAATCTGCAATTCATTGGCTTTTAATGAATTTCCCGATAATGTTAATTTATGATTCCAATTAATTGATCCATTTCTTATTTCATAATCAATGTAATTGGAATAAAATATATCATTTTTAATTAAAAGTTGAGCATTCTTTTTCTCATAGATATAACTAAAATAAGTATCTTGTATTTTCAAAGGAGAATTTTTAATTACTATGTCATCACCAGTTATTGTTAAAATTGGAAATCCATTCTTTTCAAAACTAAATTTACTATTTATAAAAAGCATAGTAGTATTTTCTATTTTCCAGCCTGTTTGGGTGAATGAAGAGAGATTGTCACCATTTTTAAAAATAATATCATTATTTAAATTCATAACAGGGAAATTAAATTGAGCTGATTTATCTCCCATAAAAAGAAGAGAACGATTTTTTTCATCGTTCCAATTAAATTTACATTTCGTATATTCAACTTCTATATTCTTATTTTTTTCATTTCCAAAGACTCTTTCAATATTTGTGCTAGATAATTTATAATTACTTTTATTTACTAAAAATAAGCAAGAATTCCATTCCCAATTTCCTGGTTTAATAATAAAAGTTTTACTACCATCCAATAATCTATAATCTTCTAATACAATATTACCGCCAGATATTCCAATCTCACTATTATTTAATTTTATCTCATTTTTATCTAGAAAAATTATTGATGATTTCATTTTTATATTAATTTTATTAAGGTCCAATGAATTTTGGCTTAAATTTATTACTTGATTACCATTCTTATCAATCCACTCTAGAGAATTATCTTTTAATTTATAATGTAAGTTGGAACTATAAAATGTTTCTTTTTCTAATAATAACATTGAATTGGAATCTTTATATAAAAAGCAAGATTCTTCTAGAACAATCTTGTAAGTTTTTAATTTTGTAAAATTGGGATTGATTGCTAATTTTCCTTCTTGAAAATCTATTTTAACATCTTTTAATAACCACTCAAAATTAGAATTTACTAATTTATTGTCCACAATAGCTAAATTATCATTAATTTTTATCTTGGAGTCTTTTATGTTTATCGATGTATTTAATAATCGCAAACTATGATTTTCCAATGATAATCTCAAAATACCTTCACTGTAGTAATTCAATTTTGTATTTTTCATATCAATACTTCCATTAATATCCAATTCAATTTTATCTAACTTTGTTTTACAATTATTAATAGAAACATCACTATTTTCAACTAAAAAATTAATTTGTCCAAATGAAACATTATCTTTTGCTATTTTAATATTTTGTCCAATATTAATTTTTGAATTATCTAGATTAATTTCATTATCATAAATTGATAATATTCCCTTCTTACTTATTATAGAATTATTTATAGATAATTCGCCAATTAAATTTACTCTAAAATTATTTATCGTTATATCCTCATTTTCTAGTAACAAATCTGACTTCTTATTTTTTATTACCAATTTAATATCTTTCATACCAACCTCATAATTTGTAAAATCAATATTTTCATCTGTTATTATTAAACGATAACCTCCAATCATAATTCGTGAATTCTCAAAAGTAGTGTATGTATTATTTAATTTTATAGTGTCATTTAAGATACTTATTTTATCACTAATTTTAATTTCACTCTTATCATTTACAGATACAGTAGAACTATTTATTTTTATTTCACTTTTATTTGAATTGAATATAGATGAACTTATTATAAAATTCATACCATTTAAAATAAAATTATCATTTTTAACATTCAACCAGTTATTATCAGACATTTTATAGTAAATATCGCTATTAGAAAATATTATTTTTTGATCACCAACTAACAGCAAATTGTTTGAAATATTTATATTCTCGTTTATGTTTATTTGACCTTTTATTGAAATGTTGGTGTTATCAATTTTAACCAACGAATTTTCAATATTTAATTGAGATTTTTCCAATGATATATTACTATTCAAAAAATAGGTATTGTTTGTAAAAGTAGTATCTCCAGTGAATTTACAATTAAAATTACTTTCCAGTAAATTATTTTTAATTTCCAATTTGGATGTTTTTGTAGTCAATTCGAGATTAACATCAGTAAATTGAATTCCAATATTTTTGAGAATAAATTTATTAAAATCGTATTTCATTTTTGGTGAATCTATTATAAATTCCAATCCAACCAACTGCATTATATCACTTTTAATTGAAAAGATATTGTTTTTGATAGATAATTGATTGGAATCAAATTTATTATCTCCAATATCCAATTTATCTATTATAGCGTGCGTTATTTCAAATTTTTCACCAGTATATTTTATATTATCTGTTATTTGAAGTATATCATTTATAATAATATTATCATTGATTTTTGTAACATTGTTATCTTCAACTATTCGCAAATTATTAATTTTAATTGATTTAGATTGGAATTCTATTTCATCTTTGTTAAATTTAGCAATATTACTACCACAATTCATTATCAGTTCATCAAATTTAATATTATTTACTTCAAGATTGGATATTTTAGTATTTTCAAAAATTTCAAATTTTTCATCTATTCTTAAAATTTCTTTTTCATTGAAAAGTAATTGGAAATTATTTTTAGTTTTTAACTCAATCCCATTGCATTTAATATTATCCTCTCTTATACTCCAATTATTTATTTGGCATTCGTTGGATTGGATATTTATATTATTTCCAATTATATTTTCTACTTTAATTGGACAATTTATTTTAATCTCTTGATTTGGAACATTATTGATAATTAATTTATCAAAATAATTTTTTGTAAGTTTTTCTTTAGAAATATAACTTAAAGTAATACCATCATTTAATTCAATATTTTTTGTGTAATTGGATTCTGGAAACTGGTATTTTTCTTCTATTAAATTTCCATCAGTATTTTCAATTATAATACTAGTTGTTTTTCCATCCCTGTTTCCAATTCTCAAAGTCTCATTCTCCAATACCTCCGTTTCTTTACCTATTGCAAATCCACCTTTGTGATAGCTCAAGTTACGATTATCATTGTAATTTAAATAACTGTCACCTGGTTTGCCTGGCTGTCCTACCATTCCACGAGGTCCAATGTCTCCTTTCTCGCCTTGAATACCTCTTTCACCCTGTACTCCTACAATAGGAAAACCTTTTGATACACACAATCGATCATCTATTTTTTGTATGAAATATAAATTACCATCTATAGTACATAATAAACTTGTACCTTCTCCATAAGTTTCCAGTTCCTCTAGTGAAAATAAATTTGGATCCTTATTTACTTTAAAATCAGGATTATAACCTGGACCTTGAATTCCCATCATTCCCCTCTCTCCTTTGTCTCCCTTATCTCCTTTATCACCCTTTTCTCCCTTTTCCCCTTTTGGTCCAATAGGTCCTTGAGTACCTTGAATACCTCTATCGCCATTTTCTCCTTTTTCACCTTGGGGTCCAATATCTCCTTTTGGTCCCTTTATTTGAAAACCATTCGAGAATTTATAGAATTCATTTTCCTTTTCAACAAAATACATTAGTCCATTATCAGTACATAAATAAGCATATCCCTCGCCCATCATTCTAATTTCATTTTGAGTAAAGTTCTGCGGTAATTTATTTCCTATTTTATTAGGATTAAATGCAGGACCCATTTCACCACGTTTTCCTTGCTGTCCTTGAGAACCAGGAGGTCCAGGCAATCCCATTATTCCTGCCTCACCTCTCTCACCTTGAATTCCCTTTTCTCCTTTATCACCTTTTGGACCTCTAGGACCAGCTAATGGAATCCCATTTGAAATATATTTATAGCCATTAGATGAAGCAACTATGTGGATAAGTCCTGTTTCTAAATTCATAAAAGTATATCCAATCTCATATTGCGATATTTCGTGAGCAGTTTTATTCTTTGGGTCAAAATTAATAAACTCATTTATTGAAATTACTTGCGCATTTTGACCATCTTCCCCTTTCTCTCCTCGATCACCCTTATCACCTTTTTCTCCTTTAGGACCTTCTTTACCAATAAAATTGTATCCTTTTGATAATATTATTTTATTATTTTCTTTCATAGTCGTGTAAATTTTTCCATCTTGTGAGCAAAAAACAAATTTATTTTCCCCAATCTTATTCAAAGCAACTTGTGATACAATTAAATCATCAATTGGTCTTGGAAAAACAAAATCGATTCCCAGAGCAGGACCTTGTACTCCTGGCTCTCCTTTTTCTCCAGGTTTACCAGCAATTCCTGTTTCTCCTTTTTGACCTTTTGGACCAGGAAGTCCTACAAGATTTTCCCCTTTACTCCAATAAAATTTTCCATCTGCACTCCTTTTTAAAAAAAATAATAAATTGGACTCTGTATTAAAGTAAGAATATCCTTCACCAAAAACAGATAATTCAATCTGGGATAAATTGGATAAATCTTTTTGGGTAATTACTTTGGGTTGGAATCCATAATAATTAATTACATCTTTAGAATCAACAAAAATACTTTTAAGATCTTCCTCTGTTTTTATTATCTCATTAGTAATTGGATAATTACAAGCAGTAATTATTTTAAAATATTTTGAATAATCCTGTATATTATCTAATAAATTACTGCTTATTTCAATTAGTTCGTTATTATTTACATAAAATAGTTTTTTGTTTGTTTGATTTAAATATAATATTTTCTTTTGTATATCTTGATACATAAATTGGAAAACTTTATATTTTTCCAATTTTTACACAAAAAATATATATTATTAAATAAATGAATAAGAAATTTCTTGTCTCGCTTATAATAGCTTTTATTTATTACCTCATATTAGATGGAACTATGATTTATCTTTTTATGGGAAATAGATTCAAAAGTATGATTAAGAAGATTCAAAATGGAGAAGAAATGAAGGCAAAAATAATTCCTGCTATTCTTTGCTTTGTCGTTTTAGCTTTTGGTATTTCATATTTTATAATAGATAAAGTAAGAGATACACATATTATAGAAGATAGTTTGAAATATGGTGCTCTATTTGGTTTTGTTATTTATGCTGTATATGATCTTACTAATTATGCAACATTTAACAAATATACTCTTTCTACAACTATTATAGATATTATTTGGGGAACAACTTTAGCATTTTTAGTAACAGTATTAACTAAATATACTTTAAGATTTTTCAAATAAATAATTTAAAAGTTCTTTCTCATCTTTAATAATTTCCTTGAATTTATCAAAATTTTCAAATATGTCATTTTCAAAATTTGGTACTGTTAAGTTATTAACAATAGGAAAATTATTTAAAATTGTAAATATTTCAGGTACCCAACAGTATGTAAAAAATTTTTTACCAAAATTATTTAAATTTCTTCCTTCACCTCCATTAGGAAATAATGAAAACTCAGAAAAAAAGTAATCATCCTTTGTTACAAAAAAATCTATTCTTAAAAATCGACTAATGAATGATTTCTCCAAATCTTTTTCAAATTTATTATAAATTTTAAGCACATCTTCTTTTAATCTATCAAAATATGGAAGTTCAATTTTTTCAAAATTAATTGATGTGCGTTCATAACTCATTTTACTATTTGGTATTTTATTGAAGTTTGCATCAAAGAAATCAAATCCCTTCTTGTTATTATTTAAAACTATAAAAAATACTATTATACCATTAAATACATAAAATTTGAGTTCCCATGGATTAGTGTATTCATCGTCAAAATCCTTAATATATTCTTCAATAATTATTTTTGGTTTGTAGAATTGATAAATTAATGGATTTATTTCTTTATCCATACTAATTTTATGAAATTTACTAAATTTTTTTTTTAAGAAAGAAGCATCTAATTTTTTATCAGCTGTTTGTTTAAAAACAAGTCTACCCCCATCTAAATTAGTAGGCTTTATAACAAATGAACTATAGTTATCAAGAATTTTTTGTTCAATCTCACTTTCATTTTCAAATATGTATAATGTTTTAGTTACATTTACTCCTATTTTATCTACTAATTTTTTTGATTCTAATTTATTTTTACCATCATAAAAAATTATCATTGGAAAATTAAATGCTAATTTTAATTTTATTGTATTTAATATTGACCAATTAAAATAAAAATGGTCCAAATATTTTAAAAAATTTAATATTTTATCATCATTAACAAAAAACCATTTCTTTGATAGATAATTTGTTCCTAAGAATTCATTTATTAAAGTACTGTCTTTTAATTTAATATTATTAATTATTGGTCTTATATTATCATAACTATTACGTAATCTAAAATTTGACTTTTCGTTATCTCCAACAAATGTAATTTGATGGCTATTTTTTTCAATTACATAACTACTGGGATAATCTAATATTTTTTCCATAGGTAAACTACACATTAGTGGGAATACATTTGAGCTAAATAAATAAAAATTAGATTTTATTCTATTAAGGTCTATGTCATCTTCATAAAAATAAATTTTTTGGTTAGGTAAGCTATCAAAAAACCATTTTTTAATTTGATTATATTTTGTTAATATCCAATTAACTTCTTTTTTTAAAATAACTACATATTCCATATGATTATTATATTATTTTTGTTTTATTATAAAGCGTAATTATTATTATTTTTTTTTATAAAGAATATGAATGAGTGATAAAATTTCATCAAAATTCCTGCTATTACGAGATAAAGAACAACAAACTTTACTAAATCAATTAAGTAGAGATTTTCGAAAAAGGGATTTGTATATTCATTTTACACAATTATATAATTTGAAAAAAAATTTTATAAAAGAAAAAGTAAAAAATGAACAACTGAATAATAACCGTCCATCGAAGATTTTAAATCCGGATAGATATGGTCAATATGAAGAACCGAAGATAGATACTTCAAGAATCATTAATCATAAAGATACAAGAATTGAAAGACCATCTAATAAAATCGGACAAAATCCTTATCAAAAATTTGCTAGGAATCCTGAAGAACAGCAAAAAATAGATGATTATCGATATAATAGACAACAAAAATATGAAGTTAGACAAGTAAGTAATGATACCATGAGAAATATTGATAATTTTAAAAATACCGAAATTAAAAATACAGAAGCGAAAAATGAAGTTAAAAATGATGAAAATATTGAAAACATAAAAAATAATCTTAAACAATTAAAGGTTAAAAAACCGATTCAAGAAAAGGTAGAAACACAAATTGTTAAGAAAGAAATGATTCCAGAGTTTTCAATGTATATGCAAAAATTTTTAGTTCAAGAAAAATTAAAAAAATTGGTAGAAAATAAAAATGTTGCGTTAATTGGACCAGCTCATTATTTAATAAATTTAAACCAAGGCGATTCAATTGATGAATATGATATTGTTATAAGATTTAATAATGGCATAATTCCTGATAAAAATCTTTATAGAAATATAGGTAAAAGAACAGATATATGGATATATAATTTCAAAGATATTTCTATATTAGATAAGCTTCCTGATAAAATGCCAAAGTTAATTTTTTGTCCTTATCCAAAAGATGTTGTAGATGGATATCAAATTAATAAGCCAATGCCAGCCTGCTCAATTGAATTTATTGAACCAAGTTTTTTTGCCCAACTTCAAAAAGCATTGAATTTTCAACCAAATAGTGCTTTGCTTACTATCCTAATCTTGCTAAGACAAAATATTAAAAAATTATATGTTTCAGGATTATCATTCCTATATGATGGCTACTATAATAATGAAAAAAAGAATAATGATATTAAAAATGGAGCATTGATTGTAAATAATAATGAAAGAAATAATTTTGTATCTATTTTAAAGAAGGTTTACAATGTAAATGATAAATTATTTCTAGATAATACAATTGTAAATTTAATATATCCAAATTTCATATCAATATTGAACAATATTTTTTTGAAAGATAACATGAGTAAGTTATATTCATCAATGAATTATTATTTAATGGCACCTTCATTTTTACAAAAACATAATGCACCAAACATGAATACTAAAATTTATGTACATTTTGGAAAAGATCCAATGGATAATGATGTCTTTGAAAAAATGAATATTATTATTCACATGTTGAAACCTAGATTATCTCCAAATGAAGTATTTATTCAAAATGATGAATGTGATTATGATGATCTTGAATTATTATTAACTATAAAGAATAAGGGAATAATATATTTCTCAAATAACCAATGGACAGCAATTGATAATATGATCCCTAAAAAGAATAGAGATTATATTTTAAAACATCATTGTTATGTGAATGGGAATTTGTATGGTTCATTTATAAAATATATTGTAAAGGATTTTGATATTAATGAAGATAACAAAAATATTAATATGTTATATGTTCTTTTTACCGTTATATACTATGGACAAAAAATGGCTTATGTTTCAAGAGAGAATGTTGTGAAGAATGGTTTGACAGAAATAATTAATGTAATGTATAAATTAAATCTTATAAAATATATAAAATAATATATAGGAATGCAAAATTGGTTAACTTCTCCTAATTTTAATTTTTTGAAATGGTTTGTATTTTTTTTATTTGCAGTTGTGTCTGGTGTGGTTGTAGCATTAATTTTAGCAGGAATTATCTATGGTATGAGAAAAAAACAAGACGAAAACATGACATATTCAAAAGCATTACAATCTATAATAATGCCATCATTATTCACGGGTGTCACAATTGTTTTTGTAGTAGTTGCTAAGATGAGATTTCCAGGATGTTATCCATACGAACTACTTATTTTATCAGCAATAATTATATCTGGTGTTTTTTCTACTATACAATCTAAAAATCCTGCTACATTTTTCTTAGGATTAATAGCTGTATTCTTGTATTTAGGTGCTAAATCTGGAATTCCATTTTTAACTTGTAACATTAAAGATCTTTATTATAGAATAACCTGTAGAGATAAAACTACAAAAGAATCTATAACTTGATCTCACCATAAAATATAGAAAGCCTTTAATTTAGTGAATCCATTGAAATCTGTGGCAGCTGCAACAGTATATGCTCCAAAATTTCTTACAAAACACCACTCTCCAATTTCCAATTCAGGCAATTGTAAATTTTCACATATTTTATCTATACCATCACAGGTTGGACCAAATAAAATAGATTGATATTTTCTGCCATCTCTTTCATTGTAAGGTAAAATATCCGGTTTTTGATGGTCGAAATAGATACAATTAAAGGAACCATAGATTCCATCATTCAAGTAATAATAACATAATTTATCTCTCTCACCTTTCTCATTTTTAATCATTTTAACTTTCTTACCAATAATATTAACCATTAAAGTATGACTAGACTGAATAAAATAACGTCCTGGCTCTGCTATTAATTTTAATTTAGGTTTGTCTTTATTTTCATTGAATTTATCTATGAAATAATCATTTGAAAAGAATTCATTCAATCCTTTATCGATATTTTCCTTAATTCCATGTAAAAATTCAACAGATTTATCATCTTGTAATCCAGTAAATCCTCCTCCAATGTCCAACATATTCATATTCAATCCAATATCTTTTCCTAAATCAAAAACTGTTTTGGCAATCTTTAATGCAGTGTAATATTGCTTAGCATCTCCACATCCACTCCCAACATGAAAACAACATCCAATCACATTTAAATTCATATTCTTAGCAAGTTGTAATAGCCCATTTACTTCCTCAGTATCCACTCCAAACTTTTCACTAAATTTACATAATGATGCTTTATCATCAACTTTCAATCTAATAAGCAATTTACAATTGGGATGGTATAATTTAATTTTGTATAATTCATATTCACTGTCAAAAACAGTTGTATCTACATCCATCGAACGAGCATATTGGATGCTTGAACTTTCTTTATAAGGATTTGCATAAATAACATTATCAATATTATTTACATATCCTTTTACTAAGTCAATTTCATTTTTACTAGCTACATCAAAGCCAACTCCTAATAAGCCTAAAAGTTGGCAAATTACTTTATTTGGGTTGCATTTCACTGCATATCTAGGCTCTATATAAGGAAAAAGCTCTCTCCAAAATTTTAATTGATGAATTATATCTCCCAAATTTATAATGTAAAAGGCAGTACTGGGGCTATTCTTCTCAAAAATAAGCTCAATGATGTTGTAAATATCTAAGTCTTGTGACTCCGGGATAACTACATTATTATCTTTCAAAAAAAGAGATAATTCGGAATACTCTTTCTCTATGTCAATCATTTTTCTATTTATATTTTATTTTTTTTAAGCTATTTCATGTAATTCTATCATTGGATTACCAGGTTTATATTTATAGTATAGTATCATAACCGTACTAACTAAACTCATAATCCAGGAAATTACTACATCCCACAATAAATAGTAGAAACAATAAGAACACCAAATAACACTTGATGCAAAACGCATCCATAAGAACCAATAAGAAATATCGTTCGCTCTTTTAGTTTTATAAGTGGATACATTTGAGGAATATTATAAACAACACTAAGAATATTTCCAATTGTTATTAAAACTCTAAAAAAATAATCCATTTATTAAATTAGAAATTCAATATTTTTTTATACTATTTTATAATGTACTCATACTTAGAAGAAATAAATATAAATAATTTATCAAAAGAAATTTATAATGCTATAAATAATATCCAACCTGATTTTGAAATAATTAGCTCTCTACTACAAAACAAATCATTTTTAAATAATAACAAAGACTTTTTACAATTGATTGGTATAAATTTAAATCCTTATCAATTAAGAATGTTTTTAACAATTTTAATGATTAAATATTGTCCAAATGAAATATTAAACGAAATCAAGGATGTTGAAGAAAATTTAATTATGAATGGTAATATTTTATTAGATTCCTATATAAAATTATTGCATAATTTAGTAGAAATTGAAAGTTTTAAGCAAAAATTGGATAATTTTTTGATGTTATTCCAATCTTGGAAAGAGCAAGATAAAAATAAGTTTATATTTGTATTATCATCATCATATAATGAATTAAAAACAACTAAAAAAATGATTGAGTCAAAAAAATTTGCAACAGATGAAGAAAAAGAGATTGCAAAGATATGGATTGATGAAATTGAGAAACAAAAAAAAAGTTTAGAAAAAGCAGTTTATCAAATTGGGGGAGAGTTAGGAATAGAAAAAATGTTGGATGGTAGCTTTTGGTTAGATATTATATCTATTGATTTCAAAAATTCTATTGAAGTTAATTTTAAAAAATCATTTAGAAATAAACTAATTGAAGAAATTGGAAGTGATAAATGTCCATTTACTATTATTAAATGTTTAAAAGAGATAAAAAATTCTTTATCAAAAAATTATAATATAGATAAAAAATTAAAAATAGAAATATTAAATTTTAATTTACCTGAAAAAGAACAAAGAAATTTAATAAAATATAATCTGGAAATTTTTAAAAATGAATTAAATATTGATTATAAATTGGATGATAATAAGGAAAATATTATTGATTTTTTATTAATGATTTATGATAGAATTGGAAAATAAATCTAATACATGTTATGAAAAGAAAAAGTGTATTTAATATATTATTTATTTTAGCCCCTCTTGCTTTACTAATTATAATAATTGTCAATCTATATTTTTATTTCAAATTTAAAACAGTAACTTATTACAAATGTCCAGAGAAACCCCATGCTGAATTATTGAATAGTGTATTAAGTAACAATAGAATTTTAAGAGATGATAAAAATTATAATTTTTTTATGCCGTGTGGATATAATTTTGTAGAAGATGAATTAGCAGATATGAAAGTACCTAAATCTAAATTTATTTTTGCATTAGTAGGTTGTGATCAAATAGTTAGCAAAAACAATTTATGGGAAGTTTTACAAAATAAATTTGGGAGAGAATATGCTAGCAAAATTATGCCAGAATCATTTATAATAGAAGATCCCAAAGAATATGCAATGGCTAAAGAGAGAGTAAAAGGTGGTGTAGTATTGATTTCTAAGAAGAACTTACAAAGAAAATTAGGATTAAAATTAGTGTTCAATGAAAAAGATCTAGAAGATGCTAAAAAAGAAGATTTTAAGGTTGCACAAGTATTTTTAACAAATGCTAGAACTATTAAAGATCGAAAAATGAATTTGAGAGTTTACTATGTAATTGTTAAAAAGAATAATGATATAAGATTTTATGTTAATACAAATGGTAAAGTACTTTACACTAAAGATAAAACAAGTGGTCCAATTAAATTTGAATCTCATATAACTAGTTTCCAAATGGATCCAGATTTATATGAGAAAGAAGATTTACCACATAGTTTTCGTGATTTGCATAAATTCTTGGGAGCGAGAGATTATAAAACTATATGGAAAAAAATAATGATGAAATTAAAATTATTCTCAGACGCAGTATATCCTGTTTTCAAGGATGATAAATTCAAAGATAAAACTTGTTTCCAGTTATTTGGTATGGATGTAATTTTAGATGGAAATGAACCTTATATATTAGAGGTTAATAAAGGTCCAGATATGATCCCTAAATGTAAAAAAGATGAAGAATTGAAGAAAAACATCTATGAAGAAGTTTTTAATCTTGTTGGACTTATTCATCGTCCATTTAAATCAAATAATTTTATACCTATTTATTCGACAAAGTACACATAATATCCTTACTATTTTGAGGTGGCAATACAAAAGTTGTCTTATTGCAAGGTGGTCCATAAATACCATTAAAAAAGCTTCGATCCATCAAATAATCATTCTCCATATTTTGCTTCTCATAATTACACAACCAACAACCATTTAGAACATTGTAGAGAGCAGGGTCCATATTTTTAGGTACTTCAACTTTTCCCCAGTATTTTTTATCCCAAGGAGTACAGCTATCACAATAATAATTATTCATATAATCTATTTTAGAAATAAAATTTATTTCTAATACTAAAATAATATGTTCTACGATTTAGTTCAAAAGCTTCTTTATAAGAGCGTTAAACAACAACAAAATGGCGGTGGCAAAAATGTGCAGCCAGCTGGAGAATACAGCAACCTTAGTCTTTTTTTTACGATGTTAGCTATTTTCATCATCAAGGTTTTATTAGTTATGATTTCTTATAATATTGTGGCTCCAAAAGTACTTGAAAAATGGGGTAGAGATCCCTCCAAATTTCGTCCATTATCATTTGTTGAGTGTATTTTTATTGTTATATTGTTCAATAATTTATTCTCAAGATTCTAAAAAATTGATTACTAATTGGGCTATTTTTTTAAAGTCAATAAAATGATCTCACTTTTATTTGATAGTCAATATAAAAATGAATCTTCATTTTTATGTGATGGATGTGGATCATATTTGAAAGATAAATTTCATCCAATTTATTGCCAGCACCATATTAAATGTGAATTTTGTGGAATAACAGAAACGATTAAAGGAAGCATTCATTCATACAAGTGTCCAAAATGGTACTTTGAGTATAATCAAAGAAGAATAAGTTTATGTGAAAAGATGATATGTGAAGGAAAATTCTCATTGGAAAAATTTCGAATGGCAAATATAACATTTTTTGACAATCTTGTTTTGAAGAGATCTATACATGGTGCGAAAGTTGTATCAAAAGAAAGATGTAATATTTGCTATGAGGAATCATCAGATTTGAAAATAAAATGTGAACATTATTTTCACAAGGGTTGTCTTGAAGAATGGCTACGAATTTCTTCAAAATGTCCAATTTGTAGGAAAAATTTTATTAGATAGATTTTATTTTATAGTTATATTATAATGAATAATAATAATTTAGAAAGAAATAAGACAAATAATTTGAATCAATCTATAACTAATAATTCATCTAATAACAAGAATGTTCCAATCGAAAGAAATATTAAATTAAATAAGAATAAACTTTTTAACAAGATTGGAATTCTTGATCCGGAAGGATTAAGTCCAAATCCCCTAACTGGAGAACCCTACAAAAATTTATACTTTGATCCTACCAAAAATGTTTCAAAAGATAATCCCACTTATTTATCTTTGGCGAAAGGATGGTCAATTTTCCCAATGTATACTATAAAAGAAGAAGCATTGGAAGCTATTTATAATAATCAAGTTATCCTTGTGATATCAGGAACTGGGAGTGGTAAAACTGTTTTAACTCCAAAATTCGTTTTACACGCTCTCAATTATCAAGGAAGAATTGGAATAACTAATCCTAAAAGACCACCAACTAAAGAAAATGCAAAATTTGCTGCGAAAACCTTGGACGTTGTATTAGGTGAAGAAGTTGGAATGAAATATAGAGGTTCTGATGCCAAATATTATTCCTCTTCCAAATCTAAATTAATTTACACGACTGATGGATATATAAGAGCTCGATTGAAAAATGATCCACTTTTAAAAGAATTCGACTGTATTATTATTGATGAGGCACACGAGAGAAATGTACAAATTGATCTTTTGCTTCTCCAATTGAAAGATTTAATTCAAGTAAGACCGGATTTTAAATTAGTTATAATGTCAGCAACTGTGAATGAAAAAGTTTTTATTGATTATTTTCCTAAGAATAAATTTAAATTTGCGATGGTGAATGCAGGAGAAAGACCAAATTTCCCAATCCAAGAATATTTCTTAGAGGAATTTACTAATTTTAAAAAGCCAATCAACAAGTTTGATGCTCAAGGTAATTTAATAAATGCGGATGATTACGTAGAAGTTGCAGTTGATCAAGTAATTAAAATAATGGGCAATACTGAGAAAGGAGATATTTTGGTATTTTTTACTGGTTCCAAAGAGATTCAAGATGGATGTGTCAAATTGCATAATAAATTGCAGCAAATAAATAAAAATAAGAATGATAAATTATTTTGTCAAGCATTTTCTGCAGGTACTCCTTCGGAGATGCAAGACATTTTAACTAATGCGGAAAAATATAAAGAAAATGGAAGATATACTCGTAAAGTAATTTTTGCGACTGAAGTTGTAGAATCTTCAATAACATTTTATGGATTGGATTTCGTAATAGACTCCGGTTTGAAAAATTACGATAATTTTTATTCTGAGAAGAACTTACATGCATTGGAGAAAAAATATATATCTAAGGCTTCTCATAGACAGCGTAAAGGAAGAACTGGAAGAACAGGACCAGGAACTTGTTATAACTTATTCACTAAAGAGGAATATGATAAATTTTTAGATTACCCTCTTCCACCAATTTTAACAGAAGATATATCAGATTCTCTCTTACAATTTATATCATCTCCTGGGTATGTTTCTAATGTTAAATTTCCATTTAAATATGAGCATAAAGGAGGTGAAAATAATATCCAATTAGTAAATAATAATAAAAAGAAGGGAAAATTAGTTTTGAAACCTCAAGAAGAATATGTATTGAAACCACTTCCACTTAACCAATATTTGGAAAAATTAATCCAACCACCACAAGAGGATTCAGTAAAAAGGATGTTGGATAGATTGATTGCATTAGGTGTCATAGATATTAAAGATAATAATGGAACAGTATCAGATTTAGGTAGAGCTATGGCAGCTTTTGATACTTACCCTGAAATAGGTAGAATGCTAATAGCTGGATATAATTATCATTGTAGAGACGAAATATGTATATTAGCTGCAATTTATAATATGGAGGATTTTCGATATAAAATGGATTCTATCTTTTTGCGTTTCAAACCATCATCAAAAGATGAGAGATTAAAGAAAGAAGAAAAAGCAAAATATGATCGTATCAAAAAGAAATGGACTAATTCAATGGGTGATCAATTTAGTTTATTAGATATTTACAATGAATTTTATTTGAGAAGATATGATACAGTTGATAGGAGAACTGGTCGTATCATAAAAGAGAAAAAAGGTAATGCAAAAGAATGGTGTAAAGAGAATTACTTACATTATAATACATTGGAAAAGATTAAACAAGAGGCAAAAGATCTTCAAAGAAAATTTGGTCAAGTAATAAGAATTTACAGAGAAAAACATCCAGAAAATAGACCAACACATTTATTTTTGGATTATCCTCCACAACTTAGTGATAAAAAAGATGAAAATATATTAATGGCAATCCTAGATGGATATTATATAAATTTATTAAAGAAGACTGGTGAGAGAAGATACACTAATTGTTTCCCTCCAGTAAAAACAACAGCTGGATTAACAATGGATTCATTATTCGCAGGTGTCAAAACAAAATACAAATACGCATTGTATAGTGAATTGAAGGGAATATTTGGAAGAATAAATTATTCAATAGTTTGCAAGGTACCTCCATCGTTAATTAAAAAAATAATGGAGAGTAAAAGAGGTAAATACGTTGAAGATTGTTTTAAGAAAATGGAAGAAGAGAAAGAAAAGAGAACCAAAAAAAGTAAATATCGAGGGAAAAGTAGGTCTAGAAGTAGAAGTAAATCTCGATCAAAACGCACATTGAGAAAATAATTTTTTTCAAATATTTTTAATTTTTAGATATTTAAAAATATTTTAATATTATAAACAAATGACAGATTTAAATAATGCCAAATCAATTATAACAACAATCTTGACAAATAAATTAAATCTTGAAAATAGACGCCTTTATCAAGAAATTTATAATGTTATGTCTGGAATACAAAATAATTACGAAAATAAAGTTTTTAAAAAAGATAAATATTCTGTTTTGATGGAAAAATTGGATGAAGTATTAGTTCATTATAGAGAGATAAATGATCTTTTAGATTATTCTTCCCAATCTTCCATTGAAGAATCATTAGATAAAATTTATGAATTACGTAAAAAGGTTGTTGAAATTACATCAGAAGGTGGTTGCAAAAGAATATCTCAAATATTATCTTTATATTTAGGATATGATTATGAATCAAATCTCTCTGATAAATATTTAAAACTTTTAGAATTCTATGATAATTTTTTTGTTCCAACATCTTCATCGATTGAACAAGAAACTGTAATAACAAGTGTTGAAATATTACCTTATCCCAAGAAAAATAATAGTGTAAATAAATCTTTTTTAGAAAAAATAGAAGGAGCAGATATTTATTTTCCCTTTACGAATAAAAATATTGTAATAAGTGGATATTTTAACAAAGATCCATTGAATATTACTAGAATTGGAGGAACAATTGGAGATAAGTTGAAGAAAACACAAGACCAAATAAAATTTCTTTCAATTGAAGATAATTTCAAAAATGGATTTTTAAATCAACTTTCATTGAGAGATTTTTTGTTGAATAATGAAGTTGAGATAAGCGATATGATTGTGAACGCTCATAAAGATTTACTAAAATATCGTACAAAACCTCTTTCTCTTCTTGTAAAAGAATTTATCACAGGTAACACTGAGAAACAAAGATATATTTTAACATTATTTTTGTTGAGCGACAGCGAGGATCAATTTCTAGCACATATTATTTATGATATGATTTGCAACACAAGTGAACTTTTAAAACCACAACCAATGGCAGAAGAAATCTATAGAAGTCTTCATTATACAGTACAAAAACTTTTTAGAATCGCTTTCAAGAATGTTGAGAATAAGGTTCAACAATTGCATACTTTAACTGAGGATGACATTCCTTATGAAAAGAGAATTGCGATGATGAAAGTTACTGATAATGTAAAATCAAAAGCATTGGATAAATTGAAAGAAATGAAGGGAACTAGAGAGAGTTCTGCGAAAGCACAGCAATTTTTGGACGGTTTATTAAAAGTTCCATTTGGCGTTTATAAGAAGGAACCTGTTTTGAGTGGATTGGAAGAATACTCAATTAAATTGTGTGGAGTTGTTAGTAATAGTTTGAAAAGATTGGAAGAAGTGGAAGCCAAAACTGATTTAGAAAAAGTCATATTAGAGCAATTAACATCTCATTTGAAATCATATGTTAATGAGCATATTGAAAGTACCATTGAATCTTTCTTGAAAAATATGGATAAAATCTTACGAATGATAAGTTCAAAGGATGATTTGGCACCAAGTGATGAAAATATTAAAAAGAATTGTGTAATCGTTATTGAAGAATTGGGCAAAATGGAGAAAATAAGTGATATGATAGAAAATGGAGAAGAACCACAGGACAATGTATTGGAAGAAAAGGTTGAGGAAAAAGAGGATGTTCATGTTTTTGTTTCAATTGCCAATAATTTTTTGAATTTATGGAAGGAGTGGACCAAATATAAGAAATCGAAGAAAGAATATTTGGAACAAGTAAGGAAGACATTGAATGATTGCGTGTATGGTCAAGAAGAAACTAAAATGCAATTAGAAAGATTAATTGCACAGTGGATGAATGGAAAAATGGAGGGAACTGTTTTTGGTTTTCAAGGACCACCAGGTGTTGGAAAAACTACTATTGCTAAGAAAGGATTGGCGAAATGTTTTTTAGATGAGGATGGAAGTCCAAGACCATTTGGATTCTTACCATTGGGTGGAAGTAGTAATGGAGCAACATTAGAAGGACATAGTTATACTTATTTGGGATCCACTTGGGGAAGAATTGTCGATATCTTAATGGAAACGAAATGTATGAATCCAATTATATATATTGATGAAGTTGATAAAGTTTCAAATACTGAGCACGGAAGAGAAATAATTGGAATTTTAACACATTTAACTGATTTTTCACAAAACCATGAATTCCAGGATAAATATTTCTCGGGTATTAAATTTGATTTAAGCAAAGTATTATTTGTATTTTCATATAATGATTCTCAAGCGATTGATAGAATTCTTCGTGATAGAATCACTGAGATTAATGTTAAAGCTTTGACAATGGTTGAAAAGATACATGTTGTTCAAAATTATTCTTTACCAGAGATTTTAGATACTGTTGGATATAAGAACACAGATATAACAATTAATAAAGATGTCATCAAATATATAATTCAAAATTATACGAATGAAGCGGGTGTGAGAAAATTGAGAGAAAAATTATTTGAAATTATTCGAGAGATCAATTTGAGGAAAATTACCGATGATAATATTGTTTTACCATTCGATGTTAGTGAAGAATTCGTCAAAGAATTATTTAGTGATAAACCAAAAGTTCATGTGAAAAAGATTGCAAAGGAGCCTCAAGTTGGATTTGTGAATGGTTTATATGCAACTGTAACTGGAACAGGAGGATTAACAATTGTTGAATGTGTTAAAACACCAAGTGATAGAAAATTAGCATTGGAGTTAACAGGACAACAGGGAGATGTTATGAAAGAAAGTATGATGTGCGCTAAAACTTTAGCGTGGAATTTAGTTCCAAAAACAATTAAAAAAGAGATAAACGAGGAATTCGAAACCTACGGTAATTTTGGATTGCATATTCACTGTCCTGAGGCAGCAACACCCAAAGATGGTCCAAGTGCGGGAATTACTATTACTACAGCAATCGTGAGTAGATTATGTAACATCAAAATAAAGAATGATATTGCAATGACAGGAGAGATAGATTTACACGGGAATGTTCATCCTATTGGAGGATTGGAAGCTAAATTGGAAGGAGCTAAGAGAGCAGGAGTTAGATTATGTTTAATTCCAAAAGATAATGAGGAAGATTATGAAAAGATTTTAAGGAGAAGGAGAAATAATGGCTGCGCCAGTCCAGGTGGAAATAATGGTGATTTACCGGAGGTAAAGATAGTTAATAATATCATGGAAGTTATACAAGAGGCATTGGTTGAAAATGATTTAGAATTTATAAATATAATGAAGAATTAATAATATTATATAAAATATGAATGAATTTAATATATTTATTATTTTTTTGGTAATCTTTTTTATAATTTGGATAATATCTATGATTGGATGCACGAAAAAGAAAGATGAAAAAAAAATAAGCGTTTTATTTGATTTTAAGGATACTAGTAATAGATATGATACAACAATTCAAGGACCGCAATTTTATTATCCAGGGATGGGAAATATGTACACATAATACAATAAAAATAAATTTTTTATGGCTTACCATAAAAAATAAAAAATATAGTAAATTATGGTTAAAGAAAATATTTTAGAAAACGCAGAAACATATACATTATCAGATTTTCAACAGTTAAAATTAGCTGAATCATACAAAAAATTATATGAAAATACTATTTTTGAAAATAAAAAAAGACAACAAGAAAAATATAACAAGAGAGTTTATAATCTTTCTATCAAAACACTTTTCGAGAATTTTTTTACTAATTGGACTTATATTATAAATGAAATGACAGAATTAATATATGATCAAGAAAACAACAAGGATATTAATAATTATATTATTATTTTAACAAAGGATAATAGAATATTATATGTTGGAATAATGTTTATTATACTTTCATTAATTATGTATTTTATTTTTCTCACTAATTAAATAGATGGATCAAAATATTATAATTAAAGATTTTTTACATACTTTGGCTGAGAATAATGCACGAACACAAAGTAAAAATAAATTAGACGAAATATTCTCTGATATAAGTCCATTTAAGTTATTTAATATTTTAGGTAAAAATCAATTATTCTCTTTTGCTTTAGTACTAATAATATTGTACGCGTGGTTTATTCGAGCAAATATCTCTATAGGAGCACTATTTGGATTTCTTGTATTAGGATTTGTATTTTATTTGTATTATCGATATACTTACTATAGTGTTCGCGACTTTACACTTGATAAACAAAATAAAGTACAACTTTTAAGTGAAGTTTTATCTGAGACTAATTATTATCCAACTGAGGGAACTCTACCAACGAGTGAAAATTATTTTAATTTGAATGATGATAATAATAGAAATTATTTATATTTTAATCCAGCGATTGTTGATTTTTATTACGCAAACAAAGATTTCTTGGCATTTGCTTACTATAATTTTGCGAAATCATTACAATATGCGAATTACATGATTATATTACAAAATCAAATTCTTCTTGGAACAACAAATAGAGGTAATCAATTTACTGAGTTAGAATATTTGAGACAACAATGTTTGAATTATTGGCAGGCAATTATCCAATCTATGCCAAGTGCTAGAACAAATTATTTGAAATTTAAAGATAGTATAAAAACATTAACTGAATTGACTCAAAAAATAATTGATAATGCTGAGTTAAAAATTAAACAGCAAAATGCCACACAAGGAATTAATATGGAATATTATCCTATTGTTAAGAGTGGTCCAAAGCCAAATGACATTGGAACATATGGATATAATGCAGGATTTGATTTCTTTACTTAATTTTTCTTACTCTTCTTATTTTTCTTTGAAGTTTTTCTCTTTTTCTTGCCTCCACAAGTATCGTTGTAAGCAAGAGGATAAGGATTGGGATCCTTAGCGTAACCAGTTAAAATTGGAGCAGCAGCAAATTTAAGCATTGAATTTGGAATAAACTGAGCAGTCTTTGTGAAGTATCTAAATCTATCCGCGGATGGACCATCAGGATAGTTAGCTGGACCACGAGAAGCAAGAGTCAACGCGAAATCAGAGCCAACACCACCACTGTCACCATCACCACCACGTTTGTTTAAGTTCCTCTTACTGAGTTTTTTTTTTCCACCCATTTGAGCTTGTACAGCTTCTGATGCAGCATTTCCAAGATTGCTCTCAACTACATCCCTAAGACCACGCATCTTATTTAAATCACCGTACATTTGATCCTGTGCTCCTTGAGCAACGTGAGTGGAAACACCAAATGGTACTGGATTATCCAAAGGGATATCCTGATCTCTTCCAACTTTTCCAGCTGTTTCTGCTAAATTTGCAGCACCTGCACGCTGTTTTCTTCTTCTTCCACCTCCAACAAATGATTCCTTAATAAAAGGTATTTCACCAGCTTTAGGTTGGATAGAACCTGGAACATTTTCAAAAGCGACATTTCCTACCTTTGTTCCAACCTTTTTAGCAGATTCAAGCAATGATGCGAGAATATCACCACCCTTTTGTTTTCTTGAGCGGGATTTCGAGCGAGATTTAGATCTCGACTTTGAGCGAGATTTGGATTTTGACTTAGAACGCGATTTAGCTTTAGTCTTCTTCTTACCACCTGCTGCATTGAAATACTTAGGAGTTAATTCCTTGGGAATGTTATCATTACCAGCACTAAGAACTCTTGAGGCAATATCTCTTGCAGAGTTAAACAAAGATGTAACTACGTTGCCTCCTTTTTGTTTTCTTGAGCGTGAATTTGAGCGAGAACGAGAACGATTCTTTCTACGACCACCATTCATAGTTCTATCAAAATTGGCATTGATGTTTCCTGGAAGGTTATCCTTTAACTCATTAGTTAAAAATCCACCTAAATCTTTTGTCCCTTTAATGACGTGGTCACCAAATCCCATTTGAACTTGAACACCTGCAGGATCATGAGTAGCAACCCCAAAAGGAGTAGCGCCAGGAGTCTTTATTTCTTGACCACCCCTCTGCTTGCTACAACTACGTTTCTTGCTATTACTTCTCTTTTTTCCTCCTTTAGTGTATTTCCACTCGGGATGAAAAATAGTGCCAGTTGAAAAATTGGAAGGAGTATCAGGCTTATCTGCTCCTCTATATTGAATACCACCACCAGCCGTAGCTTGATTTAATCTCCCTAAAGTACCATCGGCACGATTTGGTTGGAGATTGCCAGCTGCGTCATTGACTGCATCTCCACCTAGAATCTTACGCTTTCTTTTTCCAGCGCACTGTTGGGGTGAATCTGTAACATCTGCGTACATATTTTTAGGAGAATATGATCCAGTTAATTTATCAGTGTAGTACTCCGCCGCATTAGCACCTCCTTTTCTATGCTTTCTTTTACCACCAGCTTGAGTAGCATAAGTTATTCCCATATTTGTAGATGAGAAATTATTATCACTTGAAGAGTTACTTTCTTCACCAAACATATTAAATTTTGCTGGAGAATAAGAACCACCTTTTTGTTTTCCTCCCTTGATCTCCTTATCAGTTACATTGAGATTAACACCATTGGAATAAATAATATTTTCACCTCCTTTATGTTTTCTAGTCTTCCCTCCAAACATTTTAGTGTATGGAACTCTATAATAATTCTCGGGATATAAAGGATAGCAAGTGCCTTCTCCTGATTGGAAAGGAGTATAAAAATCTATAGAAGGGTCTTTCATAATATTTTATAGTGAGATTAAAATTCGTTCTATATTTAAAAAAATCTTAACAATCTAAATATATGAAGCGCCAAAAAGTTTCAGCAAATGAAGGAACATTAGACGATTTTATTGATAGACTTGTATCTGCACCTCCTCAAAATCCTAGTTCAATTAAATTGGAATTATTAGAAGAAGAAACAGATAATGCGACTGTCTTTAATGTTTTAATTGAAATTTTTAGTAAATCAATGAAATATATTTATGGAGATAGTAGTGGAAGAGTAGATTTGGATGTCTTAGGTGAAGAAGAACTTTTGAAGATGTCTAAATATTTCAATAGTTTTGGTTTTAACATCTATGTTGAAAAATTTGAGGGAGGTAACAATAGAAATAAAACTTCTTTTGGAACAACAGAGGAGAAGCCTATAAAAGAGCATGAACTTAAAGCTCATTGCTTGAAATTCCAAACACCAAATAATTTATTCGTTATTTATTTCGATGCACTTAATCCATAATTTTTTTATCTAATTATGTTAGATAAATGAAAATAGCATATTTGGCATGGGGATCCTTATTATGGGATTTCTCGAATCTTAAACTAAAAACAAAATGGAAAGAATCTCATATATTGTTACCATTAAATTTTTCAAGAGTGTCTGATAAAGGTAAAGGTAGATTAACACTTGTTATAGATAATCAAACTGGAACTCCTAATAATATTTTTGTTGCCAAGACTAAATTTACTAATTTGAATAAAGCTATATCTGCGATTAAAACTAGGGAAAAAACTCGCAAATCAAATATTGGATATATTAATTTGAAAGACGAATCATTTCGAACAAATAATTTGAAATTAAGTCAAATAAACGATGTTACAAATTATGCCAAAAATAATAATTTAGACGCTATAATTTGGACAGATATCTCTCCAAATTTCGAAAAAATAACTGGTCAAAAAATGACAACTAGTAATGCTATAAAATATATAGAAGAAAAACAAAATAGGAAAAAAATGTACATAAAAATTATTAAATACATATTTCTTTGTAAAATTTATGGCAATATTCGTACTCCAGTTTCAAATACTATAATAAAAAAATTAATGTGTAATCAATGTTTGAAAAATTAGGAAAATTCCACTGTGATTTTGACGTTATGTTTACTAACACTTTTCGAGGCGGATACTGAGAGCTCATGACGCTTTCTCCTCTTCTTTTCTAACTCCTCTATTTTCTCAACATCTTTCGCTTTTGTTTCACCTGATCGTAATGAACTGTTCATATCGCACTCGATTTCGTCCAATCGTGTACTTATGTAATCGATTATGTTATTTTCTATAGCCCAGCGGAAAAAATTAAGTTGACCGACTGTTGTCAAAAGTTCACAACCTTTACCGTAGATAAAATTGATTCTTTCACGTCGACAAAAAGGATCGAAATTTCGTTTGCTGTATGCCTTTAGCTGGTTCTTGTAGTCCAAATGTACAATTAATTTTTTTTGTCGTCCTTCCTTTTCATAATTGATAACAGTATTATGTTTTTTGCAGTAATTAGTTACAAACCAATCAAGAACTCTTAGAGATATCTTTGAACATCCTTGGACTATTGGTAATAAAATATTAATATTTTTATCATCCGCATAGAACTTTGATAAGGATGTCATTAATAAATCTAATTTGGATATAACATTACTACGTGGTTGAATAGAACTATCTGTGAGAACTTCCATTTTATAATTCTTTATTAATTTATCTTTAAATATCTTTTAAAGATTTTTTCCTTGTAAGTATATATTTCCCTTAGTGCAAAACAATTTTTATTAATTTTTATTGTGTTTCCCATTGAGCAAACGTGAAATAATTCGAATTTTTTATCAATTTTGTATATAATTATAATATTTAATAATAAATTAAAAATATTTTTAATAATTATTTATTTTAACTGGAAATAAGTCAATTTATTTGTTTTTGCTTTAAAAAACAAAAGCGTTTAAATTGTGAAATTTTACTTTAAATAGTGATTTTTTGTTTCTGTTTCCTGGAAAAAAAATAATTTAAAGATATTTTACTTTTTATAAATATAAAATGGAACTAGATATAGTTGAACTTATTGAGAAAAACCCACTAACTCGTTTATCTGGGGATTATCAGGGCAAATTGCTAACAAAAATCAAGAATAAATTTTCTGATATTGAAATGCAATTTTTTTTAGCAAGTTTTTACTGCACATTAAATTATGACCAATTTAAAGATTTTGTGATAGATCTTGATGATTTATGGAAATGGCTAGATTTTAACAAAAAAGAAAAAGCAAAAGAATTACTTGAAAGAAATTTTACAAAGGATATTGATTATGTTATTTTGCTCCCCCATAAGGGGGAGAAAAAAGATGGTAGAGGAGGTTCTAATATTATTAAGTATTTTTTGAATATCAAAACTTTTAAATCATTTTGTCTCAAAGCTGGAACAACAAGAGCTGAACAATTACATGAATATTATTTAAAGCTTGAAGATATTGTTCATGAAATTACAACTGAAGAGAATGAAGAATTGCGTAAAAAATTAGAAAAAAATCAATTAATGCTTGAACTTTCAGAGAAAGAAAAAGAAAAAATTATTATTGATTCAAAAAAAGAAAAGGAGGTTCTTAGAGAAAAAACTCTACTAGAGCAATTCCCCAAAAATACGCAATGTGTTTATTATGGTTTAATCGATAATAAAAGTGTTAGTGGAGAAAAACTTATTAAATTTGGAAATTCGAATGATTTGGTGACTCGAGTCGATGCTCATAAGAAAGTATATTCAAATTTTTGTCTAGTTAATGTTTTCAAAGTATCCAATCAAATTCAAATTGAAAATGCGATTAAAAAAAATTCTATATTGAAAAAATTAAGAAGAAATATCATTATTGATGGTAATAATTACACAGAGTTACTCGCAATTGATAAGTTAACTTTTGAGGAAATCGATCAAAATATAAAAGAAATTATTAGAGACCAAGAATATAATATCGAAAATTACAATAAATTATTGGAAAAAAACAATGAATTGGAAAATAATCTTACTCGTGTAATAAATGAAAATGAAAAATTGATTGAACAAGTAAAATCTCTTGAAGGTAAATTGGAGGAACTCTCTCCAAAACAAACAATCAATGAAAAATATAAGGTTCAATATCAAGGAATCGCTGCTGCATCGCATAAAGGATATTACTTATATGCATTTGAGTGTAAAGAAAATCGTTTTAAGTTTGGATTATGTAGATTGGCTGATTTGGAAAATCGAAAGAATTTATATAAAGAAACTGATCCAAATGGCGATATGAAGCACTTAGTAAAAATTTCTTTCCCAGTATTTGAAAAAATTATGGGATTTTTACTAAAAGAAAGACTTACGCGATTAAGAAATGACATGGTAGATGGTTCACTAGAAGAAGTTAAGAAAATTTTGAATATTACTGAGAAATTGGAAGATATCCTAACAGATGAAAAATTATCATTGGATGATATACATAATATTTTACATAATAATCTAGTTGTGAAAAATATTGAAGAACAAAACCCTGAAGTTCCAGTCGTAAGGAAGGCTCAACGACCAATTGACCAAATAAATGTTGAATCTGGAAAAGTAATTGCAAATTATAAGAGTATTGAAGAAGCCGGTAGAATAATTGGATGCACTGGATCTGCGATTGGAATTGCGTTGCGAAATAAGACATTATGCAAAGGTTATCTTTTTAGATACGCTGGAATTAGTGATGATGATCAAATGAAAGATCAACCGGTTATAAAAATATGTTGCTCAAATGGTGAAAAAATTTATTTTCCAAATATGGCTGCAGCAGGAAGAGACGCTGGCATATCTGCTCCTGCATTAAGGCAAAGAATCCTTACAAAAGTTCATATAAATGATCATCATTGGATTTTCAATAAAGAAGCAACACATTATAATCAAACACCTCTTTAATTATAATTCCTATTTAAGGTTTCACAAACCCAATTCTTTCGTATATATCACTAATCAATATTTCTTGTTCACAATTCACATCAACATTTTCAAAATTTTCAACAATTTGGTCAAAATTATCGTAATTTTCATTCATGTATAAATACTTCAAATTCTTTGGAAGTTTTTTGATAATTTCACATTTAACCAGGCACCAGTAATATTTTCGAATGACCTGTCTTTTTCCTTCAAGTTCTTCTCCTTTAAAATATCCCAATGCAATTACTTCAACTGAATCAGGTAGTTCCTGGATTGAATGACGATAATTATTTCCAATTGTAATAAATTTAAGTCCTTCTGGTAATCCAATAAGAGGTTGTGAATAATTAAATCCAGTGTATATCACCTCAACTGATGGGGGAATATTGCTCAGGCTTTGATTGAAAAAATCACCAAATTTAAGTAATTTAACATTTGGCGGTAAATGATCTACTTTTTCCTTGAATGATTCTCCAAATTTAAGATACTTTAAAGAAACCGGTAAATGATCTACTGGTTGTTCAAAATATTCTCCAAAAATTAAATGTGTGATTTTTGGGGGAAGATTATCAACTCTTTGATTAAAAAATTTTCCAAATTTCAAAAAAACTAAATTTCTTGGCAAACAATTTTGTGTTTCCATCAATCCATAATCTTTATCATCTTCTTTTATACCAATGGGCTTATTAAAATTGCTTCCAAAAGTAATGTGTGTAATACAATCCGGTAATTGCGGTAAAAATTGGTTAAATAAATCGTTGAATTTTATCTTCTTACATTTCAAAATCATTTTCATTAATTTCTCATCAATGGGCGCATTAAAACGGGGACGTAAAATTAAAGTATCACCTTCAATAGTTGTCATTTTTAGTTATAGTTAATTGATTAAATAACATTCAATTTTTTTTAATTTGATAATCAATCCTAAAAACCATAAGTTTTTAGGAGTTAGGTAGGTGTGAAGTGATTCTAACTCCACCACATGTGAGGTTCTTTTATTCCTCAAATTATACTAACATCTTTTTTCTTATTTTTGAACGCACTTATTGGTTATTTTTTCCAATTTAATTTATAAAATTAAATATGGTTCACTTTGCTCTTATCCAAATCGCTAAGAAACATACTGAAATTTTAGGAACCTTTATTGAAATAATTTTAAAGAATAATTGGGACTTAACAATTTTTTATAATGTAGATGCTGATGAATATAATTTTGTTAATTTTTACAGTAATTTATTTTCAAAACAAATAACAATTAAAAACACAAGTCAAATTATTATGGAAGCTGATAATATTGATTTTTTTATTTACGGGTCAAGCACTGATGATAGAAGGATGCCAGATATTTTTAAAAATACAGATTTAGCATTAAGAACTATTTATGTTCATCATCAAGCTGAACATTTAAAAAGCTATATGTTAAAAAGTATTACAGTATCTCCAGTTATTAAATCCAATGATCTACAAGCATCAATATATGAATGCATTCTCCCAATTTATAAATCTTATAAGAAGTTACACTGGAAACCAGAGAAAGATAAGAAGACAACAATTTTTGCAGTAATTGGAGGAATAAGAACTTTATCCAATGGGAAACTTTTTGATAAAAATTTAGAATTAGTTTTTGAATTATTGAATAATCATCCAGATGGAGATTATGAATTTTGGTTCTTTATGAGAAAATGGGATTGGATTTGGATTTGCAAAAAATATAAAATTCTTGAGAATCACCCTAAAATTTTAGGTTTTCCTGGTTTGAAAACTGAGATTATGATAAAATCTTTACATAGGGCTAAATTCATCTTGCCTCTTGCTAAGAAAAAAGGATGGTTTTACTGGCAACGATTAACTGGTACGATTCCTTTAGCAATCAATTTAAATATTCCAATGATAATGGATAGAGAATTAGCTGAAATATACAGAATGGAAAATTATTCATTATGCTATGAGAATTCTTTGTTAGAAATATACGATAAAGTAATTGAGATGAAAGATGATGATTATTATAAATGGGTGGAAAATAGTGTTAAATATAAAGCGAAAATTTGCAAGGAAAATGAGAAGAAGCTAATTTCATTATGCTTAAAACAGGTTTCTCCAAACATTCGAAAAAATTATCCTCTAATTTCCAATAATTAAGGTTATCAAAAAAAAATTAGTTATATTATAATGAGTCCAAAAAATTATCTAAATTTAGATATTTTACCAAATGAAAAAAAATTAGCTGAAATTGTTAATAAATGGGAAAATTCTAAGAAAAATAGAAATAATTCCAATGAAAATAAAGAAAATAGAAAAAAAAGAAAATTTGAGTATGAATCTGTTGAAGAAGGAATTTCATCTAAGAAAAAAAATGCAGTTCTTCTCTCTGAGGAAGCTAGAGAAAGACAAGAAAAAAAAGCAAAACTAGAACAAGCAAGAATTAAAGAAGAAATGCAAAAAATAGCTACTAATAAGAAGGCAGCTGAAACAATTGTTTTTAGTGAAGAATTAACCGATAAAAATTTTGATTATATGCTATATTTATGTTGTAGCAATAAATCAAATAATGATATAGTAAAAAGATTAAAATCAAAAATCACAACAGACTTACGCAATATAGCGAATATTTGGGATAGTTTAGATAGTAAAGAGCAAGATAGAATAAATAATTTATTGGCTGAAGGACAACATATTTCTGACAATAAATTTAGGGAAGCTCTAGCATTAATAGATCCATATTTAACAAAAAATCCTTTACTTGCTATGCTTTCAAGAAATTTAAGAGGGACTTTAAAATATGATTCATTAATTGAAAGTTTAAATGAAGTATCATCACAATATGATGATGAAATATCTCGCTATTTTGACACTATAAATAATACTGTAAATAATAAATTATTAGGTTCCAATCAAAAATTTTTTGAGTCAAAAATTGAAAATATGAATCCAAAATTATTGCTAAAATTTACTACCCCTGATGCTTATGAAGGATTATTTCGAGATAGTGCTAAGCGTGAAAAATGCCTATTAGGAACATTGAAAATAATGTTGGACAAAGGTGCATTTAAAAAAGAGGAAAAAGATTTTTTAATAGATCAATATAAATCTTGGTGCTCAAATGGGTATAAATTAGATAGTATGATATATAAGACATTAATTGAAAAGATTACAGATATTTCTGTTAAATTTATTAAATTTTACAAGTCATTACAACAAAAAGGTGGTGTCGGAGAAATAATGAATGTATCAAGCAGGAAGAAATTCATTAAAGATTTAATTGAAGCATTGAATGAAGTATATTCTACATTAAATTACATTGAAACTTATAATGAGAAGTGTAAATATGAAATTGAAGAGGTAATTAATAAAGACATTTTATTTCCAACGAGGCTATTTGATATGTTTGTTAATCAAGATTTAACTAAATGTTTAAATAAATATCAATATATTTTGCTAATAATTAAAAATTTTAATATTTTGAAAAAAGATGTAAGTAAATTTCAAATAGATGATGAAATATGCTCATACGAGCAAATAAAAAGTAACGAGAATAAAAAACAGGAAATAAGAAGTATGTTTAATTCTATAAAAGCAAAAATACCAAATTCTTTAATGATTACTAATTCAAATAAAAACAAAAATATGCAATTGGTACTAAGAAAAAATGCCCCATTACAATTAATCAAAAAATTTACTAAAATAAGCTCCCCAAATTACCTAAAATTAAACAATAAATCTAAAAATAATGCTAGTAGAAAATTAAAAGAACAAAATCTATTATTACAGCAAGAAGAACAAAGAGAAGAAAATGAGGAAACAAAGTTATTAATAAAAGAACTAGCACAAGAAATAAAAGATAATATTAGTAAATTGAAAGATTCAAAAAATTCATTAAAAAAATTACAGCCCCTTATCAAAAAAATAATGAAACAAATTGGACAGTATGATGATCTACTATCTAACTTTGAAAATAAAGGAAATCGAATAACTGGGGATAGATTGATGAAGAGATTGGAGAAAGCTTTATCAAATAAAAAATAATATTCGATTTTGATTGTATTTTTTTTATAATTATATAATATGGTTATATGTGGATTATGTAAATTATATGTTGAAACAAAAACACCAAATTATATACATAATGATAATTGTGGATGTGATTTTCACTATACTTGCTATAATCAACAATTACCTAATTATTTTTCAATAACTATGCCATCTTGTCCCAATTGTTATAATTATTATAAAAAGGATCAATTGAAACATTATGAAAATATAAATTATGAAGAATCTTATAATTGTTGGATTGGAAATACAAATAAAACAAAATTTATTTGTAGTGAAAAAATGTGTTTTAATAGATCCCATAATAAGTACTTCAATATGTGTGAAAAACATTTCTATGAATATGTACCTAAATTTAAATTACTGGATGCCTTATCAAAAGTATTTAAATTATGTATTGGATTAAATGCTGAGAAAAAACTAAAAGTTTTTAAGGAGCTTCTTTTGGTATAATTCTCTTGAATTTATATAATTGATCTTTTTCTTCTACTATTTCAAATCCATATTTAGAAAATAAATGAGTTGCTCTTTCATTTGTTTTTTTAGTATAAAAATAAATCTGTGATTGATCAATAAATTGGGTGAAATATTTAATAGCTTCTTCTAAAACAATTTTTCCCAATCCTTTATCCCTTTCTTCTTTTACAATAAAAAATTTTTGAAACATTTCTTTTTTGTATATATCCATAAATCCAATAAATTCTTCATCCCTTAAAATAATATAGTAATCGTGATCGTTTTTCACTAATTTATAATTATCGAAAGATTCTTTGATTTCATCTATCAAATTGGAAATTTCATCATGGCTAACTTTTTTGAAAGTAATACTCATAATTTAATTTAAGATTATAGTTTTTGAATTTATTCTAAAAATGTTTTTATCATTAATCATCAACTTTATATATAATGACATTCCTGAGTTATTTGATGGAATAAAATAATCAGATTTCAATATGAAATAAATATCTTTTAAGCAGTCATAAATTTGTTTAAATTTATCTTTTGTTTCACTATGAATATTTCTTATAACTTTTTCTGCAGGTATTGTATATCTAATAAATTTTACATTTGGATGTTTTTTACATAACTTATCAAAAGATTTATAATCATCACTTGCCCAATATACTGTATTTATTTTAGTTGTCATAATTGCTCTTTTTATTCTAGTCGAAAATTTATCAAATGAATTTTTGATATCTGTGTTCCTAAAATGAACTGATATATATTTATCATTTATTTGTGGCTCTTTATTTAAAAGAGACATTATATTATCATTAACTCTTAGGTTTCCAATTAATTTATTCCCTCCAGTTCCTCCATAAATTACTATATCATCATTACTTCTTTCATCAAAATCACTTATAATATATCCAAAAATATAATAAGATCTATTATCGCAAGATATTTTTTGTTTTCTTAATTCATCTATTGTAAATCCTTTAAAATTATAAGTAGATGGAATAATATCATAGTTATCTGAGTATTTTAATCCATCTATTTTGAAAAAATCGTTAAAATTACATCCAAAACCTTTATTACATTTACAATCTATTATTAAATATCTTTGTGTTATATTTGCTAATTTTATGCAATGAGCTAATCCTCTTAACATATGAGCTAATCCACCAGAGCCCTTGTAAATAATAAATTTATTAGACATCTAAAATAGAAAATATTTATTATTTTGCGTTCAATCAAATTATTAAAAAAATTTTTTTTATTAATGATTATTATACCTTTAGGAGGAATAGGTCAAAGATTTAAAAATAAATATAATATACCCAAAGCATTAATACCAATTTATGGGAAACCAATTATTTTTTGGTTATTAGATAATTTATCATGTGATGAAGTTCTAATTCCTTACAATAAAGAATATGAAAAATATGATTTTGAAAATATACTAAGAGAAAAATATCCCAATATTAATTTTATATTTTTAGTTTTACAAGAACAAACTAGAGGTGCAGCAGAGACATTAAAATTAGCGATTGAAAAATATATGGAAAAATGCAGTAATGATATTCCAGTTTTTTCAATTGATGCCGACAATTTTTACTTAGAAAATATTGTAGAATTATGGGATAAAAAAAATAAAGTTATTGTTTTTGAAGATAAAAATAATAAACCATTATTTTCTTATGTAAAAGTTGATAAATATATTGTTGAAATAAAAGAAAAAGAAAAAATATCGAATTACGCAAATTGTGGTGCTTATGGTTTCGAATCAATAAAAACATTATATAAGTATTGTTGTAAAATTATTGATAATGATATTAGATTCAAAGATGAATTTTATATCTCGACGGTTATTGCAGAAATGATCAAAGATAATATTAACTTTGAAATTAATTGTATTGATACACATAAATATATATCATTAGGAACTCCTGAACAGGTTTCCAATTTTGAAAATTTAACATTTTTATTTGACTTAGATGGAACATTAGTCATTACTGATAATATATACTTGGATGTTTGGAAATCCTTATTATCTAAATTTGGATTATGCGTTGATGAAGCTTTTTTTAATAATTTTATAAAAGGTAAATCAGATTGTAATTTTCTAAAATTTCTAATACCAGGAATAAGTGATCAAGAAATTTTAGAAATATCTAATGAAAAAGACGATAAATTTATTGAATTATTGGTAAGAGGTAAACAAAATATTTTGATAGATGGAGCTATTGAATTTTTAGAAAAAATAAAAAATAATAATATTGCAATTGTTACAAATTGTAATAAAAAATCAGCAGAATTTATAATAAAATATTGCAGCTTAGAAAAATATATAAATCTATTAATAACAGCAAATGATTGCAACAAACCTAAACCAGATTCAGAACCTTATGTAAGGGCAATGAATCTACTAAAAGCTGACATAGACAGGACTGTAATATTTGAGGATTCTGAAACTGGATTATTATCAGCAAGAAGAAGCAACATTACAAATATTGTTTTATTAATAAGAGATGATTCAAACGAAGATTTATTGAATAATAATTACTATAAAATAAAAAATTATAATGAAATTAATTTCAATAAAATATTATTCAAAAATGTAGTAAAAAAAAATAAATATGAGGACTTAATTAAAAATGAGCTATCATTTTTACCAGTGAAAAATGTTAAAATAAATCCAATATCTTTAAAAACTGGTTATATTTGTGATATTTTTTGCTATGATTTAATTTACAATAGTGGGGAAGATAATTCTATTGTTCTTAAAATAAGCAATCTTGAAAATGAATTATCAAAAACTGCTACAAAATTAGATATGTATAATCTAGAAGTATATTTTTATAAGAATCTATCTCATATTGTTGGAAATTTTATTGAAGTACCCAAATCTTATGGTATTATTTATGACGGTGAAAAGAAAGGTATCATCATGGAAAATCTTCGTAATTATACTGGACAATTTAATATAAATTTGGAAACCAATATAAAAATGTTATTGAAAGTTGTGAATAAGATTTATATTATGCATAATATTTTTTATTTCAATAATGAGAATGAATTAATTGATGTTGTTAAACCATTAAAGACTGCTAATAAGATTTATTATTATAGTGAATTAATAAGAAATAGGTTTGATAAATTTATAAAAAAGAATAATTTATTTTTAACAGTAAAAGAAAAAAATATTTTAACGAATATTTATAATAGTTTTGATAAAATACAAAATGAATTATCACAATTTCCTCTTAGTTTGTGCCATGGTGATTTAAAAAGTCCTAATATTTTTTATAAAGCAAATAAATCACCAGTTTTTCTTGACTGGCAGTATATTCACTTGAATAAAGGAGTCTCAGACATTTCATTCTTGATGATAGAAAGTATTAAATTTGATGAAAATATATGTAATCTTGTTTTAAATTATTACTTCCAGTTAATTAATGAAGGTAAGCGAAAAATATCAAGAGAAGAATATATGAGAGATTTTAGAAATTCCATATGCAATTTTCCATTTTTTGTATGTATTTGGTTTAATAGCGAAGACTCAGAGAAATTATTGGATAAAACATTCCCAATTAGATTTATGAAGAATCTTTTGAAGTACTACGAATATTACTTATAATCTTTTCAAAATTTTTGAAAAAATCTTCCAATGTTCCACTATTTTCCAATAGATAATCATATGTAACATCTATTTTTTCGGATTCATGATTATCGTCGATTGCATATTTTGAATCAAGAAGGATAATATATCCACCCAATTCTTTAATTGAAGAAGCCTCATTTTGAAATCGAACATCTGAGAAAACTATGTCTTCTCCTTTGTAATTCCTCTTGAAAATATCTATCCATAAATTTCCATTTGCAATTTTAAGATTGGGAAATAATTCATGAATATATTTTCTACCAAACTCAGTCCCAATCTTCTGAAATGATTCTCGTGGAGTTATTCCAATCTTATCAATATCCTCTTTTTTACCTCCATATAGCTGTTCATCGTCAAATCCAAATAAAATACGACAAACTTCTTTCACAGGATCACCAAAAGCATATCGCTTAAAATTATAATTTTCTATAAGGTATTGGGAAATTGTATCTTTACCAGATCTTTTTTTCCCTGCAAATCCAATAATCATTTTTTGATAAATATGATTTTTCCTTTAATTTGTTTATTTTTTTCATTATTATATTATGGAAATTAAAAGATTGGATAAAAGTTATATTCTACAAAACAAAGATTTTTTAAATGAAAAACTAGCTCTTTTTTTCAAAAATTATGATGTAGCAAAACAACCGAATCACATCGTATTCTTTCAAATATTATACAAAGGAAAATTTGCAGGAATGTTCAATATTTTTTTGAAAAATAGGATACAAAAATTTTTTATCATGCCAGAGTTCCAATCAAAAGGATTGGGATCAATGGCTGTAAAAAAAATTATTGATCACAATCTTAAAGGTTTACACTGCTATGTTCGAAAAAATAATAAAAAGGCAATCAGTTTTTGGCAAAAAAATGGATTTATAATAGAGGAGGATTTAGATACTATATTCAAGATGATTTATAATTCAAAAGTTAATAACTGCTTGTAAACTTTTAAAATTCCAGGTTTTTGGATGTTTTTCTAAAAAAATCAATACATTCTCCATCTGGATAAATTGTGTTATTAAATTTTTATCTTTGTCACTTTCAAAAATATTTATGGATTTCTCTAATAACAAAGGATGATTCACTATGTAAAAATATTTATTGAAGTGGATGTATTTTGGAATCGCACTATTTTTCTTAGTTTCTAGATACCATTTTTTGAAATAATTTGGGAAAAGTAACTTATATCCATCAAAGAAAAAATAGGTTCTATCTAAAAAATATTTTAAAGATAAATTGCAAGATCGATTGTCTAATCTATTTTTGTTCAGGTGAACAATTTTATATTCTCTTGAGCGTTTTACTCCTAAGACGTCGAAATGCATAACTCTTTCTTTATTTTGACCACATTGTGTAGAATAAATAAATTTTTTGTATTTGTGATATATCCAAGTTTGTGGTTGACCATCCTCTCTATACAATAATTTATTCAAATCATCAATGGAAAAGTAAGTTAATTTTGATCCTCCACAAAGCATAACATAAAAATATTTCTCATCATGTTGGGATGATTTAACAAGACAATATGGATTTAGCTCTCTTTGTAGATGAAATCCAGATTTTAAATAATGACCTTCATAATAATTCATTGGCTCAAATCCATAGCATTTTACAAGACACTTGAGTTCATCCATTTGTATATTTATAATTCTAATCCAATAAATTTCAATTTTTTGATTTTTTAGTAGCTTGACGAAGAACTGAATTTGATTCTTCAAGATCACGATTTCTCTTTCGAAGTTTAACGGCTTCTCCTTCAATTTCTTGCTTTTCCTTGAAAATCTTCTTATTAGTATCTTCTAATATGGTAATATTTTCTTGGAGTGATTTAATTCTCGAATCCTTCTCTGCAACATCTCTCTTCAATTCTTGCACCTTTGATACATTGGTATCCGCAAGGTATTGGATAATGCTACCTAAATGACTCTTTGAAAGCAAATCAGCACAACTCTCTCCTTTCTTATTTTTAATACGTAAATCAGCTCCCATATTAATCAATGTTTGAATAATATTTACGTTACCCATAATAATAGCGGTATGAAGAAGAGTATTGCGATAAGGATCTCTTGAAATAGTTTGGTTAATGGAAATTGTATTTGTATTCAATACCTCAATTACCTTTTTTTCATCATCATCTATGATAGCAGTGTTCAAATCTTCAATTGTAAAATTTTGAATTTTTGTTGAGTCATTGATTTTATTAACAGTAAAGGTACTGCTTCCAAAATAACTAGGATATCTTGACATTTAAATGTAATGAGATTTTATATAAATTTTAATCAATTTTTTCCGACTAAAAAAATTGATTAAAATTATTGGAGTATTATAGCTTAATAAAATGGACACTATTATTAAGAATTTTGACTTAGCAGATAAGCTAATTGAATTTTTGACTATTAATCATGATAAGCTTTATACAATTCAACAAATTCACTCAGCTTTCTACGATACCTATGATGAGTTTAAGAACCTTGAATTGAAGAAAGATTTGATTGATAAATTGAAAGTCACATTCTTTTCAATCGAAGGTGAATATAACAATGTTTATCGTATCGTTAAGGATAATAAGCATTATCTTATTTGGAGCTTGAGAAAGAAAGAAGAGGTTATGAATGATATCCAAAAGGAGTCTCCAAAGACTTATGAAATTATTGATAACAAAGAAATCGACACAGATCTTGAAAATTACGTCAATATGTTTAGCAAGAATGATTATGTGAATTACATTCAACTATCAATCAAAATGAAAAATTTATCATTCATGCATGAAACGAACTATCTTGATGGTGTGAATAACCCAGTTCATATACTTGTTTTGAACAACGATTTCGAAACTCTCAAGATACTAGATTCAATGGTCCCAATTAATTACGAAGTTGTCAACAAAGAGGGAAAGGATTGTGTAGCTTTGGCATTTGAGAATAAGAACATCGAAATTTACGATTTTCTTATGAAAATTCGCATTAAATTGAAAGATGCGAAAATTGCTGAGCTTGTCAAAATCAATGAAACTCTTAAGGATGGACAAAAGAAGAATTACGATGAAATCAATGAATTGACAAAAAAAAATCAAGAATTGACGAAGAAGATTAATGAAAATTTTCCTTATTGGTTTTTTATTCTTTTCTTATTATCTGCATACTTTGGTATGAAATGAATTGGATTTGAAAGAATTATAAAAATTATTTTTATAGGTAAATTTATGGATAACAAATATTTTTTGAAACCATTAAAATTTAAAGAAGATGAAAACAATAGTTTCCAATATTTTCGATCATTTATTACATTCTATTATTGCGCCTTATTTTCCAAAGATAAATCCATTGAATCAATCAAAAAATATTATAAATTAGCCTACAATGGAACTCAATATTTCAATTTATTCCAATCTTTTTTTTTGGATAATCAAAATCCTTTGATATTCACTTACTTTAATCCAATCCCAACAATTTTTTATCCATATTTCAAAGATTTATATTACTATTATCCAATCATATCTTTTTATGGGAATGAAGGATTTTATAAGAATGGATTTTTAAAATTTTCCAATAAAATACCAGGGACATATCAAGAAAACATCAAAATACCAAAAGATGAAATACAAATCACTATTCCAATCTATTTAATTAAAGGCTATGAACTTCCTCTAAAATATTATTTATTGATTAAAACAAAAGATAAAATATTTTCTTCCAATCAAGTGGAAATTTCCAATAATGGGATATTAATGAAAAATTATAAAATTAAATACAAAAAATATAAAGATTCAAATGAAGATTTATTTATTAAATTGGATGAAATTGTATTTGTAAGTGTTCTTAAACCAATCACAAAAGAAGGATTAGTCCAATCTTTCAAAATGGATAAAATTAAAAAAGATGCTTTACTTTACTACATTGTTAGTGAAAAAAGTTATTCAAAACGTATCCAATTATTCTACACTCTATACCCTAAAATTAATATGTTTAACTTAGATACTACTTACGACTTACAATATAGATGTGTTAGAAATAGATTATTGAAGGATTTAAATTTGATAAATTTAACAGTTGATATATTTTATAATAATGAAATTGTAAATAAGGAAGTAGATACGAATTTTTTAGATTATAGTGATGAAAAATATGAAAAAATAATGAAAGACGATATTTTTAGATGTTTGCATTATGATAATGTTATGGATGAAAGAAGAGATATATGCAATTATAATATTATGCTACCATACGGTAAAGATACATTTATTAAAAATAAAGGTAAAAAAATGTTAAATCTATTGGTTTTCAAAAATCATTTTTTTAATGATTATAATGTTTTTTACTGCAGTGATTTGTTGTTTCATTTTGGTATCCCAGCATTTTTAAATCATTATGGATACTTGCTAAAAGATAATAAAAGATTATACTACGATATGGAGATTGGATTTTACAATAAAAAATTTGTAAAAGAATATATTAAGAAAGTTAATGAAGTTATGGGAGATTGCCCTGATTTATATAAAAAGGGACGATTGGACTTTTAATCCATATACCTAGCCAATTTGTACGAAACTTTAAAAAATATTCTAAAAAAAAAGGCAAATGGAAT
>Ga0194133_10000330_pt1 | contig 102079 bp, 91 predicted proteins | sample TA2KigOf40mmetaG_FD_155448 | JGI IMG/M metagenome (GOLD analysis project Ga0194133, IMG submission 155448) | Freshwater microbial communities from Lake Tanganyika, Tanzania - TA2015055 Kigoma Offshore 40m | ecosystem: Environmental > Aquatic > Freshwater > Lake | place: Tanzania: Lake...
GGCCGCACCTTCACGGTGACCGAGCTCGGCCGCAACACGCCCTTTCCGCAGAAGATGCAGAAGTTCGGTCACGCCGAGGTGGGTTTCCTGGCCGCCAGCATCAAGACGCTCGCCGACGTGCGCGTGGGCGACACGATCACGCTGGAGAACGACCCCGCCAGCGAACCCCTGCCGGGCTATCAGGAGCCGAAGCAGATGGTGTTCTGCGACTTCTATCCCAGCAGCAGTGGCGCTGACGGCGGCAGCGGCAAGAAGGGCGACTTCGAGGCGCTGCGAGAGGCCATCGAGAAGCTGCACCTGAACGACGCCAGCTTCACCTTCGAGGTGCAGCACAGCGAGGCGCTGGGCTTCGGCTTCCGCTGCGGCTTCCTGGGCCTGCTGCACATGGACATCGTGCAGGAGCGCCTGGAGCGCGAGGGCCACGTGGAGGTGGTGCAGACCGCCCCCACCGTGACCTACCGCGTGGCGCTGAACGACGGCAGCGAGGTCGAGATCCACAATCCAGCCGACCTGCCCGACATGAGCCACGTCGCCGGCATCCTGGAGCCGCTGGTGAAGATCGAGATCATCTGCCCGAACGAGAACATCGGCGACCTGATGAAGCTGTGCGACGCGCGCCGCGGCATGTTCAAGAGCCAGCGCTTCCTGAGCGACACGCGCCAGATCCTGGACTACGAGCTGCCGCTGGCCGAGATCATCTACGACTTCTACGACAAGCTGAAGTCGATCACGCGCGGCTATGGCACGATGGACTACGAGCTGATCGGCTTCAGGCAGGACGATCTGGTGAAGGTGAACATCCTGGTGAACAACGAGCCGGTGGAGGCGCTGAGCCTGATCACTCATCGCGCGCTCGCCGAGCACCGCAGCCGCGTGATTTTGGAGAAGCTGAAGAAGCAGATCGACCGCCACCAGTTCGAGATCCCGCTGCAGGCGGCGATCGGCGGCCGCATCATCGCGCGCGAGAGCATCAAGGCACTGCGCAAGAACGTGCTGGCCAAGTGCTACGGCGGCGACGTGAGCCGCAAGCGCAAGCTGCTCGAGAAGCAGAAGGAAGGCAAGAAGCGCATGAAGACCGTGGGCATGGTCTCCATCCCGCAGGAAGCCTTCATGGCCATCCTCGACCAGGGCGACTGAGCCCGCCGGCGACTCGCGGCGACTAGACTTTCCGCATGAAGAAGACCCACTCGATCGTCGCCAGCGCCGCGCTCGCCGCGGCCGGTTTCCTTGCCGCGCAGTTCGCGGCCCCCCGCATGGCCGTGGCGCGCGCGATTCCCGCGGCCGATCTCGGTCCTGCGCAGGCGGTGCTGCTTGAAGGCAAGGATGGGGCGATGAAGCTGATGAACGCCGACGGTCGCCCGGGATGGGGTGACGAGCCCACCGCCAAGGCGTGGGCGATCGGCGCCGTTCACGTGGACAAGATCCTGAAGAGGCTGCTCGACAACAAGAGCTACCAGGATGACCGCGCGCGGTTCGACGAGGAGGCGAAGAACCAGGGCCAGGCGTTCCAGAAGGAGATGGACGCCCTGAAGGCCCAGTACGGCGAGAAGACGAAGGACGATCCCGACTTCGCCGCCGGCCAGACGGCGGTGCAGGCGCTGTTCGAGCGCTACCAGAAGTGGAACGCGGGCCTGCAGGCCGCGCAGGGCAAGCTCATGGCCGAGCAGGTCGAGAAGGCGTATCGCGAGCTCGTGACCGCGGTGGACGTGGTGAGCGATCGCCGCAAGGTCGACGTGGTCTACCGCTTCATCCCGTCGGCGACACCGTTCGAGTCGCAGGATCTCGGCAACGCGATGATCCAGGTGCAGGCCCGCACGTTCCTGCGCGCGCCCGAGTCGGTGGACCTGACCGCGGACGTGCTGAAGGAACTGAACCTGCCCGCGGACTGAGCGCCTAACGCCCGGTCTCGACGAGTCGGCGCTCGACGGCATGCACCAGCGTGCCCGCGAGCGCCGATTTCGCCTCGTCCATCGACGGCGCGCGCGCACCGAGCTCCTTCGCCAGACTGGTGACGGGCCTGCCGACCAGCCCACAGGGCACGATCAATCCGAACTGATCCATGTCCGGTGCCACGTTCAGCGCGAGCCCATGCAGCGTGGCCCAGCGACTGATCCGTACCCCCATCGCACAGATCTTGCGCTGCGGCGCCCCCTCGCCCACCCAGACGCCGGTGGCCGATTCGTCGCGCATGCCCTGCACGCCCCAGGCCGCCAGCGTGTCGATCACCACCTGCTCCAGCAAGCGCATGTAGCCATGGATGCGCAGGTCGAGGCGGTGGAGGTCCAGGATGGGATAAGCGACCAGCTGCCCCGGGCCATGCCAGGTCACGTCGCCGCCGCGGTCGGTCTGGACCTTCTGCACACCCAGCGCCGCGAGCCGCTCGTCGCTGGCGATCACGTGCCGCTCCGCGTCCGGGCGACGGCTGACCGTGACCACCGGCGGATCATGTTCCACCAGCAGCAGACGCATGGGCACCCGGGCGTCACGGCCCTCCACCACGGCCGCGTGCTCGCGTCGCTGGCGATCCAGCGCACCTACATAGTCCATGCGCTGCAGGTCGTGCACCTCCACCGTGGCCATGCTCGCAGCGTAGGGCATGCGCGTGGCCTTGGGCGCGCATCTACAATCCGACGGTCCATGGCCCGCATCCATCCGTCCGCCGTCGTGCTGGGAGACGTCACGATCCATCCCGAGGCGGAGATCGGTCCGTTCTGCGTGATCGAGGGCTGCCCCGGACCCGTGCGCATCGGTGCGGGCACGCGCCTGCTGCATCGCGTGACCGTGCAGGGCCCATGCACGATCGGCGAGCGCAACACCGTGTACCCCGGCGTCACGCTCGGGCTTCCTCCGCAGGACCTCGGCTTCAGTCCGTCCGAGCCCGGACCCGGTCTTGTGATCGGCAGCGACAACGTCTTCCGCGAAGGCGTGACGATCCATCGCGGCAAGACGCAGTTGGCCACGAAGGTCGGCAACCACAACTACTTCATGGTGAACTCGCACGCCGGCCACGACTGCGTGATCGGTGACCGGAACATCTTCGCCAACGGCACGCTGCTGGCCGGGCATGTCGAGGTGGCCGACAAGGTGATCATGGGCGGCAACGCCACGGTGCACCAGTTCTGCCGCGTGGGCCGCGGCGCGTTCGTGGGTGGCCTGACTGGCTTCAGCCTGGACCTGCCTCCGTTCTTCATGACGACCGGCATCAACATCGCAGGCAGCATCAACGTGGTCGGCATGCGCCGCAGCGGCATGAGCCGCTCCGACATCGACACCGTGAAGTGGGTCTACAAGGTGCTGCAGCGCAGCCAGCTGCCGAAGCTCGCCAAGATCGAGGAACTGCGCACGCGCGCGGGTGATCCGGTGGTCGACGAGTACATCGCGTTCGTGGAGTCGGCCAAGCGCGGCATCGTTCCCGGCGAGGGCACGGTGATGCGCGGCTCCGCCGCCGGCGGGGAATGACGTGATGCACCTGCGCCTGCGCGTCCTGGCCAGCGGCAGTTCCGGCAACGCGGCGCTGGTGACCGCGCACGACGGCTCCGCGCGTCACGACCTGCTGATCGATCTCGGGCTCTCTCCCCGACGGATGCGCGGCCTGTTGCGCGCCGAGGGCACCGATCTGGAGAGCCTGTGCGGCGTGCTGCTCACGCACGGCGACGTGGATCATCTGCACGACGGCTGGGCGAAGGCCTGGCCCACGCTGCTCGCGCCTCCAGTGGTGATTCGACCTTCGCACGGACATGTGCTGCCGCGCGCGGGCCTGCCGAGCGCCGTCACGCGCTGGATCGCGGAACCGATCGAGCTTGGGCCGTTCCGCGTGACCGGTGTCGAACTGCCACACGACAGCGAGGGCAGCACCGGCTTCCGCATCGCGTGCGCCGACCACGCGATCGGGTGGATCACGGACCTGGGCCGCGTGGTGGAAGGTCTCGATTCGTTCCTGGCCGGCGTGCGCGTGCTGGCGTTGGAGAGCAACTACGACCCTCCCATGCAGCGTGCCAGCCCGCGGCCCGAACATCTGAAGCGACGCATCATGGACGGACACGGCCACCTGTCGAACCAGCAGGCGCTGGCACTCGTGCGTCGGCTCGAGGCGCTCGGCCAGACGCCCGAACACATGGTGCTGCTGCACTTGAGCGAGCAGTGCAACCATCCGGATGTGGTGCGCGCGCTGTGGCAGCGCGAGGCACCGCATCTGCACGAGCGCATGCGAGTCGCGAACCGCCGCGAGCCCACCGACGCGATCGAGTGCGGCACCGCCCTGGCCGTCGCCGGCTGATTCAGTCGACTGGAATGCCCGCGGCGCGCTGCATGGCAAGCCATGCGGCAGGGTCTCGCGTGAACGCGCCCACCGGCTCTCCCGCCACGCAGAGCGGCACCAGCATCGGCATGCCCGCAGGAAGTTCCTCGTGCAGCGGAATCGTGGCCGCGCCCTCGAAGCGGCCGTTCGCGTCGAAGCGGCGATAGACCTGAACGGGCGCGTCCAGCGCGATCCGATCGCACCCGGCGCAGTCGAGATCCTCTCGCTCCACCCACCAGCCCACGATCTCGTCCGGCAGCACGATGGTGCCGGGCTCCATCAGGGCGAGGGTGCCGACCGACGCGGCCGCGGTCTTGGGCCATGCCGGCACCACCATCGAGCCGGGACCAGGCCAGCGCAGCGCGCGCAGCCCCGCGTAGAGCGCGCTCGAGACGGCCTGTCTCGCCTCGGCCATCGCCGCAAGCAGCGCGTCGGGCATCGGCTCGCCGACCCACGTCTGTCGCAACGCCTCGCACGCGCGGGCCACCAGCAGATCCGCCTGGTCACGCGCGTAGGGGCGATGTGGCGACGACACCTCGGCAAGCCGCGCCATCGCGATCACCGCCGCCTGCAACTGAACCCACGGCACCACGCTCTCGCGAATGCGCAGTCCGGCATCGTCCGAAGGCCACGCGCGAGAGGCCTTCGCCAGCTGCATCGCGTGCGCCAGCAGCGCGGTCCAGGCGTCGACCGAGTCGGAAGCGGACATCGCAAAAGCCTAACGGTTTGCAGGCCTCCCGCGCCCTCGCGCCGCCGCTAGGCTCGCGTGAGCGTGAGCGACTTCATTGGCCACAAGTGCGGCATCGCCCTGGTTCGCCTGAAGTGCCCCCTGGAGGCGCTTCGCGCAGATCGCGGCGACCTGCTGTGGGGCCTGCGACGCCTCTACCTGCTCATGGAGAAGCAGCGCAACCGCGGCCAGGACGGTGCGGGCATCGCCACGGTGAAGTTCGACATGCCCGCGGGTGAACCCTTCCTGATGCGCATGCGCAGCGCCAAGCGCAATCCAGTCGAGCGCCTGTTCGACGAGGCGCTGAAGCCCGCGGCCGACCTGTCGCCGCTGGAACTCCGCAGCGCGCATCCGATCGAGCTGAAGCGTCGCGTGTCCATGCTGGGCGAGGCGATGATCGGCCACCTTCGCTACGGCACCTACGGCGGACGCGGCCCCTCCTTCTGTCATCCGTATGTGCGGCGCAGCAGCGTGGCCAGCCGCAATCTGGTGATCGCGGGCAACTTCAACCTGACCAACAGCAACCAGCTCTTCCGTGCGCTGGTGGCACTGGGCCTGAATCCCGTGGGCGACACCGACACGGGCGTGGTGCTGGAGAAGATGGGGCACTTCCTCGATCTCGAGCACGACCGCCTGCGCGCGGCGTCGGGGCCGGACAGCTTCCGCGGACTCGACGGTCAGCTGCTGGCCGACGAGGTGGCGGCGCAGGTCGATCTGCATCGCGTGCTCGCGCACGCCACCGAGGACTTCGACGGCGGGTACGCGTTCGTGGGCCTGACGGGCAGCGGCGACGCCTTCGCCTGTCGCGATCCCAACGGTATCCGCCCGGCCTTCGTGGCCGAGACCGACGACGTGGTGGCGGTGGCGAGCGAGCGTGCCGCGCTCACCACGGTGTTCGGACTGGAACCCTCGCAGGTCCGACCGCTGGAACCTGGCCACGCGATCGTGATCCGACGCGACGGTCGCGTGATCGAGCGACCCTTCCGCGAGGCGGGTCCGCGCACCGAATGCTCGTTCGAGCGCATCTACTTCAGCCGCGGGAACGACCCCGACATCTACGCCGAGCGCAAGCGGCTGGGCGCCGAGCTCGCGCCGCGCGTTCTGGAGATGCTCGGTGTCGGCACCGATCAGGCGGTGTTCGGCTTCATCCCGAACACCAGCGAGACGGCCTATCTGGGCCTCGTCGAGGAGGTCGAGCGCCGCATGCGTCACGCGCGCGCCCGCGACCTGTCGGCGCAGCTGGCGGCGGGCACGCTCACGGCGGCACAGATCGACCGAGCCTTGGCCCTCGGCGTGCGCGCGGAGAAAGTCGCGCACAAGGACCAGAAATTGCGCACCTTCATCACGCATGACGAGGCGCGGCGTGATCTGGTCGCGCACGTCTACGACGTGACGCTGGGCGTGGTGCATCCGACCGACACGCTGGTGATGATCGATGACAGCATCGTGCGCGGCACCACGCTGCGCGAGAGCATCGTGACCATGCTGTCGCGACTGCAGCCGGCGCGCATCCTGATCGCCAGTTCAAGCCCGCCGATCCGATATCCCGACTGCTACGGCATCGACATGAGCCAGCTCGGTCGCTTCGTGGCCTTCGAGGCGGCGGTGAAGGTGCTGCGCTCCCGCGGGGAGCAGCGCCTGATCGACGAGGTCGAGCGACGCTGCCAGGCGCAGCAGCATCTGCCCGACGCGCGTCTGGAGAATCACGTGGCGCGCATCTACGAAGCGGTCTCCGACGCCGAACTCGAGATCGCGGTCGCCAGCCTGATCCGACCGATCGACCTCGCCTGGCGCGGCTCGCTGCACGTGGCCTATCAGAGCCTGGACGGCCTGCACCGCGCCATGCCGGCGCACACCGGTGCCTGGTACTTCGACGGCCGCTACCCCACACCGGGTGGCTACCGGGTGCTGAACACGGCCTTCCTGCAGTGGTGTCGCCGGGAAGACGCCCGGGCCTACTAAGCGCCCGAGGCCGGGAAAGGGCCCAAAATGGCCGCTCGGGCGCCACAAACCCCCTTCCCCTTGACCATTGGGGGCGTTTCGGTTCTACTTGTCGGCTCGCCGCTGCCTGGTCTGGCAGGGTGCTCATCACTGGCTCCAGGAGTCCGAATGGCTCGTTACACCGGTCCCAAGGTCAAGCTCTCCCGTCGCGTCGGCGTGCCCGTGGCGGACACGCCCAAGCACACCGCCAAGCGCCAGCTCAACGCGCCCGGCATGCACGGCTTCCGCGGCAAGCGAGCCAAGCCCTATGGCGTGCGCAAGGACGAGAAGCAGAAGCTTCGGTACCACTACGGCGTGCTGGAGGCCCAGTTCCGCCGCACGCTCGCCACCGCGGGCCGCATGACCGGCAACACGGGCGAGGTGCTGCTGCAGCTCCTCGAGCGTCGTCTGGACAACCTGCTCCGCCGCGCCGGATTCGCCCGCACCATCTGGGCGGCACGTCAGATCGTGGCACACGGCCATGTGCGCGTGAACGGCCAGAAGGTCGATCGCCCGAGCTACGTCATCGCCATCGGCGACGTGATCACGATCAAGGACAAGACCCAGAAGCTCATCCGTGACAACATGGAGAGCATGGCGGGTCACGTGGTTCCAGGATGGCTTGAGGTGAATCCAGCTGAACTCACCGCGAAGGTGACCAGCCTGCCCACCTCGGACCAGATCCCCTTCGACGTCAACACGAACCTGATCATCGAGTTCTACCGCTGAGTTTCACCGCCCGCCCGCGGGTTTCGCCCGGCGGTTGGGCTGGCGAAGGAACGCGGACGGCGGATCACACACGGATCCCCGCGCCTTCACCATGCTCAAGTTTCTCCGACAGTACAACAAGTACCTCCTCGCGATCTTCGGCTCGGTCCTGCTGCTGACCTGGCTGGTGCCCAGTGCTGTGACAGAGTTCTCGAGCCGTTCCGGCGCCATGAACGCCACCTGGGCCACGCTCGGCGATGGCGAGGTGCTCACCGTGGCGCAGCTGCAGCAGGCGCAGCGTCAGATCAAGGTGCTTGAGGCGATGGGTGTGCCCCTGCTGGCCAGCCTTGGGGCCGAGCGCGATCCTGCGACATGGGTGTTGCTGGTGCGCGAGGCGCGTCAGGCCGGTTTCGTGGGTGGCGTGGGCGAGGGCCAGCGCGTGCTCATGTCCATGCAGACGCAGGGCAACATGAAGCCCGACGAGATACTGGGCCGACTGTGCTCGGCGTCGAGCATGCAGCCGCAGGCCGTGCTTGAGACGCTCGCTGAACTTCAGGGCGTGGCACGCATGATGTCGATGGCGATGAACGCCGCGCGTCTCTCCGACGTGCGACTCGAGGTGAAGGCCGCCGAGGCCATGAGCGGCGTGGCTGCCGACGTGGTGGTGATTTCGGCGTCGCAGCCGCTGCCGCAGGACGACCCCGCGCCGACGCCCGAACGCATGGAGTCGCTCTTGAAGGAGTTCGGCGCGATCGAGCCGGGCAAGGGTCGTGGCGGCCTCGGCTATCGCCAGCCCGATCGTGCGTCGCTTGAGTGGTTCTGCGTGCCCGCCGCGACGGTGCGCGCTTCGCTTGAGAATGATCCCGCCCTGAGTGGTGTGGCTCTGCGCAAGGCGTTCCTGCGCGATCCGATGCGTTTCGGCGCGCCCGCAGGCGACGCCACCGCGACCTTCGATGCCTTCAAGGACAAGGTGCGCGACGCCGAACTGAACCGACTGGTCAACGAGCGCATGGAGGAGATCTCCAAGTTCATCGCCGACCAGACCCAGCTGGCGCTGCGCCGTCTGGAGAAGGACGGTGTGTACGCCAAGTTGCCTGCGGATGGCGCGGGCGTGCTCACACTGCCTGAACTGGCGAGCACCGTCGCTTCGCAATTCAAGCTGGGCGATCTGACGGTCGAGCGCATCGAGCGCCTCGCCATGCCGGACCTGTCGAAGGTTCCCGGTGTCGGCACCAGCAACACCACGCGCTTCGGCTCACGCCCCATGCAGCTTTCGGAGATCGTGGCGCAGGCGCGCGAGTTCAATCCCGAGCAGGTCACGGCGATCGTTCAGGCCGGCGTGGTCGGCCCCGCGATGCGTGCGCAGGGCGCCACCGGTGCCCTGCCGGCCGATCTTTACGCGTTCCGGATCCTGGAGACCGCACCTGCGCACGACGCACGCGACATGGAGGAGGTCCGCATCGCCCTGCTCGAGGACGCCACGCGCGTGATGCGTTACGAAGCGCTGGAGCGTGATCGCGGCGCCATCGAGACGCGCGCCAAGTCCGATCTGGACGCCCTGGCCGCCAGCTATGGAAGCAAGGTGGACTTCGCCCCGGGCATCCGCGAGGCCGACGCCAACATGCTCAAGTACGGCCTGAAGGCTCCCACCGCCCTGCCGACGCTCGGCACCGACGCCGAGGTGAGCAAGCAGATCGTGCAGCGTGCGCTGGCCCTGCCGCAGGACCTCTCGCAGGTCCCAGCCGCCGACCGCACCTTCGTGCTTCAGTCCCCCGACAAGATGGCATTGGTGGCGGTGAAGGTCCGCGAGGTCTTCCCCGTGACGCGCGAGGACTATCAGGAGGCCGCAGCGAACCCGCGCTTCCGAAACTCGCTCATCGGCGACGCGCAGGCGGGCGAAAATCTGAAGCAGTCCTTCGGCACCGACGCGATCAAGTCGCGCGCCGGCTTCAAGCCTGCGCGTGAAGAGGGCGACGGCGACGAGGCTCCAGCAAAGGCCAGTTGAGCCCTCGGGTCAGCTCACCTTCGAGCCGGGCTTGACTGGCTTGTCCAGCGTCAGCACGATCACGTTGCGCGCGTCGTCGGCGAACTTGCCGTCGGCGCCGGGCGTGGCCCCGTCCTTCAGATCGCTCGCGGCAAGCACCATGCCCGCGCTCACCTCGCCACGCAGCGTGCGCGGCTCGAGATTCGCCACGATGATCACCTGCTTGCCCACGAGGGTCGTGGGGTCGTACCAGGCCTTGATGCCCGCGCAGACCTGACGCCCTTCCGGCGTGCCGTCGTCGAGCTTCAGCTTCAGCAGCTTGTCGGCGTTGGGGTGCGGCTCGGCGCTGCGGATGGTGGCCACGCGCAGGTCCAGCTTGGCGAACAGGTCGTAGGCGATGTTGGGAAGCGGCTCGCTCATGGGTGGCTCCGGGTTCGTGGGAAGTGAGTTCGGGTCAGGCGGCGCCGACGGCCTCGGCGTCGCGGTCGCTGAGCGGTACGCCATCGGCACGCGGACGCACGCTCTCGTCGCGGCGGCGGCTGCGCTCGCAACGCGGAGCCTCGCGCAGGTCGGTCACGATCACGGACTTCGCGGCCGGGTCCAGCTTCACGCGCGACACGCCGCAGAGGTCGGCCAGATCCGCCGCGAACGGCTTCAGCGCGCCATCGGGGTCGGGCAGCGTCAGGCCGGCGTCGAGCGGGTTCTCCACGCCGCGCGCCTTCGCCTCTTCCAGCGCCTTCAACGCGGCGGCGCGCGCGGTCATCGCGGCAGGCCAACCCGCGTGGGCGGTGAACGAGAAGTTCAGGTGGCTGGCCAGATGCACGCACACTTCGGGGCCGTGCATGCTGCGGAACGCCTCGTCGGCGGTGTGCGGCAGCACGGGCGCCAGCAGGCGGCACAGCGACTCGGCGGCCAGGCGCATCACACGCTGGGTCTGGCGACGGCGCGGGGCATCGGCGCGATCGCAGTACAGGCGGTCCTTTGCAGCGGCGCACCACACGCTGCTCAGCGTGTCGTTGCAGAAGTCGAAGATCGTCTGGTGCGCCTCGCGGAAGGCGTGCCGCGTGAAGGCGTCGCGCACCTCGCCCTGCACGCGGGCGAGTTCCGCCAGCGCCCAGCCATCGAGCGACGCAGGATCCGTGGCCATCGCCTCCTTCACCACGTCGCCCTTGGGCAGGTCGCCGATGTTGCCCAGCAGGAACCGCAGCGTGTTGCGGATCTTTCGGTAGGCCTCGCCCGCGGCGGTCAGGAACGCCTTGTCCATGCGGATGTCGTTCTCGTAGGCGAGACCACTCACCCACCAGCGGCAGACCTCGGCGCCGAATTCCTTCAGCAGGTCCTCCACCTCGAGCGCGTTGCCCAGGCTCTTGCTCATCTTGCGGCCGTCGCGGTCCACCACGAAGCCGTGCGTGACGAGGCTCTTGAACGGCGGTGCACCCGTGGCGCCGAGCGCCGGAAGCAGGCTCAACTGGAACCAGCCGCGGTGCTGGTCGCTGCCTTCCAGATAGAGCTCGGCGGGCACGCCCTGGCCGCGCGCGCGAAGCACGCTGTTCCAACTGCTGCCAGCCTCGAACCACACGTCGAAGATGTCGAAGAGCTTCTCGAGCGAGGCGACCTGCAGGCCCTTCGGCGCGGCGGGGTCCTTTGCGGGGTCATAGCCCGCGAGCAGCGTGGCAGGCGTCTCGGTGAACCACGCGTCACTGCCCCTCTGCTTCACCACCTCGGCCACTGCGCGCACGCTGGCTGGCGTGAGGAAGGTGGAACCGTCCGGCAGACTGAACGCGGGAATCGGCAGACCCCACGCTCGCTGACGGCTCAGGCACCAGTCGGGGCGGCTCTCCAGCATGCCACGCAGGCGGTTGCGGCCCCATTCGGGCACGAAGCGCACCTTGCTCTCGACCGCTTCGAGCGCAAGTTGCCGCAGCGTATGGCCCCCCTGCTTCATCGCGCGATCCACACCGATGAACCACTGCTCGGTCGCGCGGAAGATGACCGGCGTCTTGCTGCGCCAGTCATGCGGATAGCTGTGGTTGAACATCACATGGTGCACCAGATGGCCGCTCTCGGTGAGGCGGCGGATGACCATGGCGTTGGCGTCCCAGATGTTCACGCCGCGCAGCCACTCGGGCACGGTGTCGTCGTAGGTGCCGTCGTCGCGCACGGGGCAGTAGGCCCGCAGGCCTTCGCGAAGGCCCACGCGCCAGTCCTCGTCGCCGTGGCCAGGGGCGGTGTGCACCAAGCCAGTGCCATCTTCCAGCGTGACATGCTCGCCGCCGATCACGCGGCCTTCGCGCTCGCAGAACGGGTGGCGATAGGCAAGGCCGACCAGCTTCACGCCGTCGGTCTCGGCCAGAACCTCCACGTTCTCGGCGCCCACCGCGGCCTTCACCTTGGCCAGCAGGTCCGTGGCCAGGATCGTCTCGCTGCCATCCATGCGCACCAGCGCGTAGCGATAGGTCGGGCCCACCGCGATCGCCAGGTTCGCGGGCAGCGTCCACGGCGTCGTGGTCCAGATCATGAAGCTCGGGCGCGCGTCGAGACTTTCCAGCCCGAACGCCTTCGCCACGGCGGCGGCGTCGCTCGACTCGAAGTCCACCCAGATGCTGGGGTCCTCGCGCTCCTCGTATTCCAGTTCCGCCTCGGCCAGCGCGGTCCGGTTCGCCACGCTCCAGTGCACGGGCTTGAGCTGACGAAACACCAGGCCTGCCTCGATCAGGTCGGCGAACAGCTGCAGCGTGCCCGCCTCGTAGGCGGGGTCCATGGTCATGTAGGGTTGCGCGTAGTCGGCGTGCGTGAGCAGCCGCTGCATGCCCTTCGCCTGCACGCCGATGAACTTGGTCGCGTCGGCCGCGCACGCCTTGCGGATCGCCATGCGGCGAATGTCCGCGGGCAGCGCGTCGAGCTCCTTCATCTTGCCCTTCTTCACCAGCTCGCCCACCACGCGGTGCTCGATGGGCAGGCCGTGGCAGTCCCAGCCCGGCGTGTAGGGCACGCGCATGCCTTCCATCAGGCGGCTGCGCACCACCATGTCCTTCAGCACCTTGTTGACCATGTGGCCCACGTGGATCGGACCGTTGGCGTACGGCGGACCGTCATGGAAGCGGAAGTGCGGCGCGTTCGCGCGCTCCCGCTCGAGACGGTCGTACAGGCCCATCGCCTCCCAGCGCGCCAGCGTGGCGGGCTCGCTCTGGGACAGGTTCGCCTTCATGGCGAAGTCGGTCTGCGGCAGGTTCAGCGTGTTCTTGAAGTCGGCCATGCGAGGCGGCGATTCTAGTGCCTCGCGGGCGCGCTCAGCGGTCGTCCGGCTCCTCGCCGGGCTTGATCGTCTCGTTCAGATAGCGCTGGAAATCACCCATCTTGTAGCTGACGAAGCAGAACACGTGATGCAGCGTGAACCACTCGAGGTCGTGCGGATCCTTCGACAGGTCCTGACGGAGGCGGTTGAGTTCGGCGAGCACCTTCTCGGCCTTCATGGCGCGGTCTCCTTCGGGGTGGCGTGGTCGTGTGCGTGGTCGTGGCCGGCGTGGTCCGCGTGATCGGCATGTCCTGCCACGCCGTGCATCGCCTCGGACGTGTGATCGTGTGCGTGCTGGCCGCTCTCCAGGCGTCCCACCCCCCACGCCACGGCCAGACCCAGCGTGAGCATGAGCGACAGCGCCACGCGATCGTGCCGATAGAACTGCAGCTCGGGCAGCAGGTCACTGCCCGCGATGCACAGGAAGGTGCCAGCGCTGAATGCGAGCGCCAGCGCCGCAGCGTTCACGTTGGCCGAGCCGAATCCAAGCAGGAAGAGCGCGGCTCCCAGCGGCACGATGAGCGCGAACAGCAGGTTCAGCACGTGCACGCGTGCGCCCGAGCGACCGCCCGCACTGAACAGCGTGACCAGCGTCATCGCGTCGAATGGCTTGTGCAGCAGGATCACAAGGAAGGTGCCGAAACCCGCGGCCGCCAATCCTGGATGCAGCGAATCGGCGGCCAGCACGCTGGCGGCCAGCGCGACGCCCTCCAGCAGGCTGTGCAGGGTCAGGCCCAGTGCCGCACCGGTCCAGGTCAGACGACCCACCGGCGCGTGATCATGATCATGCGCGTGGTCGTGTCCGTGCGCGCAGCTTGCCTCGGGAGCCTCGTGCTGATGAAAGCTCGCGAAGCGCTGCAGGAAGAACATGCCGAGGAAACCTGCGGCGACCGCCAGCATGATTGGGTCGAGCGCGTCATGATCGGCACCTGCATGCTGGGCGCGCGTCATCACCGCGTGCGGCACCATGTGGAACAGTGCCACACCCAGCATCACGCCGCTCACGAAGCTCAGCGCCATCTGCAGCCGGCGGTGGGTCCAACTCACCAGCGTGGGAAGAAGCCCTCCCGCCACGCTGGCTGCGGCCACCAGCCCGCACCAGATCCAGATCCACGGCGATTGCATTGCACCGAGGGTACCGGGGCGCTGACATGCGCCGCCATGCAGCGTCGGCGTGGTGATGGAACGCCGCCACTGGACCTCGTCACGCGGCCTTCGAGTGGTGGAAATGAATGCTGAATCGGCGGGCTTTCACACGCGCTCGCGGCGTGGCGGCGCCCCCAGCCTGTCGCTACACTTGTCACCCTCCCATGGGGTGGTAGCTCAATTGGGAGAGCGCTTGAATCGCATTCAAGAGGTTGTGAGTTCGATCCTCATCCACTCCACTCTGCCGCAAATGACCGCCCTTCGGCGGTCATTTGCTTTTTTAGCGATGGGGCCAAGTGGTGGTCGCGCCCTCCGGCGGTCATTTGCTTTTTTAGCGATGGGGCCAAGTGGTGGTCGCGCCCTCCGGCGGTCATTTGCTTTTTTAGCGATGGGGCCAAGTGGTGGTCGCGCCCCCAAGCGAACTGCCCCCTTGGTTTTCCTAAACTGGCGCTGTGAGCGGGAGCACGCGCGACACCCCGGCCATGCGTCAATACGACCGCTTCAAGCGGGCGCATCCGGGCTGCCTGCTGTTCTTCCGCATGGGCGACTTCTACGAGCTCTTCGACGACGACGCCGTCACCGCGCACAAGGCCCTGGGCATCACGCTGACCGAACGCACCAAGGGCGTGCCCATGGCGGGCGTTCCGTTCCACGCCGCTGAGGGATACCTGCGGCGCCTGGTCGAGCAAGGCTTCCGCGTAGCGGTGTGCGAACAGGTGCAGGACCCGAAGGAAGCGAAGGGCGTGGTGGAGCGCGCGGTGACACGCGTGGTCACGCCGGGCACGCTGGTGGACGACTCGCTGCTGGACGCCGGTGAATCGAATCGCGTGGCGGCCATGGTGCCGGCCACCGCCGATCGACCGGGCGCGCTGGCGTGGGCTGAACTCAGCACCGGCGCGTTCGCGTGCGCGGAACTGCCGGCGAATGAACTGCTGGACGAAGTGGCGAGACTCTCCCCCGCCGAACTGCTGCTGCCCGAAGGCACCGAAGTCACGCCCACGCTGATGGCCAGCGCCGCCACGCGCGCCGAGCGCGCAGGCTGGACCTTCGCGCCGCGCGATGGCGGTGACCTGCTTCGCAAGCACTTCGGCGTGGCCAGCCTGACTGGCTACGGCCTTGCCGACGATGGCCCCGCCGCGGGTGCCGCGGGTGCGCTGCTGCGATACATGCTGGACACGCAGGCCTCGATGGCGGGCGACGCGGGCCTGCGTCACCTGCAGCCACCGCGGCCCGTGGCGCGCGAGAAATTCGTGGCCATCGACGCCGCGTGCCTGCGCGCGCTGGAGATCGAACGCACCTATCGCAGCGGCGGCAGCGAGGGCACCCTGCTTCGCGCGCTGGAGCAGCCCCGTACGGCCATGGGGCGTCGTTGCATCCGTCAGTGGCTGGTGCAGCCTTCGCGCGACCTTGCCGAGATTCGCTCGCGGCACGATCGCGTGGCGGCGTTGCTGGAGAGCGATCAGGCGGGTGCCGACACGCTGGCGTGCCTGGAGGGCGTGCAGGACGTGGCGCGCATCGCCGCCCGCATGAGCCTGGGCCGGGCCACGCCGCGCGACCTCGCCGCACTGGGGCGATCGATCACCAACGCGTCGCTGCTGGCGCAGGCGCTTCCCGCGGGTGCGGCGTTCGAGGGCGATCGCGCCGCGCTTCGCGAGGCCTGCGTGGAACTGGGCGGCCTCGCGCGCCTCATCGCCGACGCCTGCGTGGACGAGCCACCTTCCCACATGCGCGAGGGCGGGCTCTTCCGCGACGGCTTCGACGCCGAACTCGACGAATCGCGCCTGCTTCAGCGTGACGCCGACAGCTGGCTGGCGAAGTATCAGGAAGGCCTGGTGGAACGCACCGGCATTCCCAGCCTGAAGGTGGGCTACAACCGTGTGTTCGGCTACTACATCGAGGTCACGAACTCGCATGCGGCGCGCATTCCTGCCGACTTCGCGCGGCGCCAGACCGTGAAGAACGCCGAACGCTGCGTGACGCCGGAACTGCGGGAGTTCGAGGTGAAGGTGCTGGGCGCGGAGCGGCGATCGATCGATCGCGAGCAGCGGCTCTTCGCCGATCTCTGCACACGCACGGCCGCCATGTTGCCGCAGCTGCAGTCGCTCGCCGATGCTGTCGCCACGCTGGACACGCTGGCCGCCTTCGCGGCCACGGCGCGCGCGCTGGGCCATGTGCGCCCCGAGATGACCGAGGCCGCGGTGCTTCGCGTGACCGGCGGGCGTCACCCCGTGCTGGAGCGCACGCTGGGCCGGCGCTTCGTGGCCAACGACTGCGATCTGGGCCCCGGCGATCGCGATCAGACCGCCACGCTTGCGCTGATCACTGGCCCCAACATGGCGGGCAAGAGCACCTACATCAGGCAGAACGCGCTCATCGTGGTGCTGGCGCATGCGGGCGCGTTCGTGCCAGCGGAAAGTGCCACGGTGGGACTGGTGGACCGCGTGTTCACGCGCGTGGGTTCAGGCGACGAGCTGCACCTTGGGCAGAGCACCTTCATGGTGGAGATGCTGGAGACCGCGCGCATCCTGCATCAGGCCTCCGAGCGCAGCCTGGTGGTGATGGACGAGATCGGCCGCGGCACCAGCACGCTGGACGGCCTCAGCCTGGCCTGGAGCATCGCCGAGCAGCTGGCCGCGCGCGGCTGCCGCACGCTGTTCGCGACGCACTACCACGAAATCACCTCGCTCTCCGACCGCCTGCCACGCGTGCGCAACCTGCACGTCACCGTACGCGAGTGGGAGGACGGCATCGTGTTCCTGCACCGCATCGAGGCGGGGCGCGCCGACCGCAGCTACGGAATCCATGTGGCGAAACTGGCGGGCCTGCCGCGCGAGGCGGTGAGCCGCGCCGAGGAGATTCTGGAGAGCCTGGCCGTGCATTCCCCAGCCACGACGGCCAGTCCGCCGCCCGCGAAGGCGGCCGCAGCGGCGCGCCAGATGGACCTGTTCACGGAGTACCTGCCGCACCCCGTGGTGGACGAACTCCGCAAGGTCGACCTGAACGCGATGACGCCGATGCAGGCGTTTGACCTGCTGCGCAGGCTCAGCCAGCCGTTGAAGAAGGGCTGATCCGATCGTGGGCCGGCGGTGCGTGATCTGGCAGTAGACTGCGCCCCGATGACCGGCATAGGACGCCGCACTCGCATGTCTCTCCGCGCACGGATCGCGCTGCTCGCCCCGCTCGGGCTGCTCACCGGCTGCGATCCCATCCTGTCGATCGATGGCGCGTTCTTCCCGGCGTGGCTGCTCTGCATGATCGGCGCGGCGTTCCTCCTGGGCCTGATCCGGTTGGTGCTGAACCGCTGGAAGATCGAGCAGCATGTTGGCCCGCGCACGCTGGTGTACGTGTGCACCTACCTCACCTGCACGCTGGGACTGTGGCTGCTGATCTTCCGCAAATGACCGAGGCTGAAGCACCATCCCCTGCCTCAAAGCAGCCGGCATCGATCGATCACACCCGCCGCGTGATCGGACGCGTCTTCGGCATCTCGATGGTCGTGTCGGCGGTGGTGTTGAGCTTCATCACCTGGTGGGAACTCGACATCCGCCCGCGCACCGACGACGCCTACATGCGCGCCAACATCGTGGGCATCGCGGCGAACGTGTCGGGCTACGTGACGGATCTCGCGGTGGTCGACAACCAGCGCGTGACGGTGGGCGACCTGCTGTTCAAGGTGGACGTTCGTCCCTATCAGGCGGCACTGGATCTCGCCGTGGCGAACCTCGGCTTCGTCGATCTTGAGATCAAGGCCCTCGAGGACGTGATCCGCGAGAAGGAGGCGGACATCGTCGCGGCCGAGGCGAAGGCGAAGTACGACGTGCAGTATCTGGCGCGCGTGGAGCCGCTGCTGCCGCGCAAGTTCGTCACGCCGGACCAGATCGACGCGGCCAAGCGCAACGTGAAGGCGAGCGACGCGATGGTGTCGCAGGCGAAGGCGGCGCTCGCGCAGGCCACGGCGAACCTGGGCCAGCTGGGCGACATCAATGTGCGGCGCGCGAAGGCGCAGGCCGCGGTGGTCGAGGCGCAGCTGAATGTTGGCTATTGCGAGGTGCGCTCGCCCGTCGACGGCTACGTGACGAACTTCAACATCTCGGTCGGGCAATTCGCGCAGATCGGGCAGCAGCAGTTCGCGCTCGTCGATGGCAGCAACTGGTATCTGCTGGCGAACTATCAGGAGACGGACATCCGCGACATCCGGCCCGGCCAGGAGGTCGAGATCTATTTGATGGCGTACCCCAAGGTACGCTTTCGCGGCGTGGTGCAGGGCGTGGGCTGGGCGCTCTACGACCAGAATCAGGGGAGCAACGGCGTGCTGCCGACCGTGTCGCCCACGCTGGACTGGGTGCGTCTTGCGCAGCGTTTCCCGGTACGCATCGTGATGGATCCATCGCCCGATCCCGAGACGAAGCCCTATCGCATGGGCCAGACCGCGACCGCCATCGTGCAGACGCGCATGCGACGTGAGGTGCCCGACATCCTGAAGCCGTTGCTGCCCGATGCGATGGAGCGTTGGCTTGACACGCTGGGAACGCCGCCCGTGCCGACGCCGCCCTCACCCGGGCGGTGAGAGAGCGTCACGCGATGCCGAGCGTCACCGCGTCACCCTCCGGGTGCGCGTCAAGCTCCGACAGCACGGCAGGCAACCGTTCGAGCAACGCGGACGCACGCACGATCTCCTGAATCCACGCCGGCGCGTCCGACGCGAACTCGGTCCGTTCGATCTGGGCCTCCGCCGGCTCGCCAACCAGGTGCGCCGATGCACACGCGAACCGCACTGCCACCACCTCCAGCGCCTGCACAACCTCTGGTGCAGTGGTCCGAGCCGAAACATGCGAAGCCAGCGTCACGAGTACGCGATGACAGGCCTGCTCGACGATCACGATCGCACGCAATTCCAGTTCATGCCGATGCGTGGACTCGTGCCGCTCGAACTGCGTGTGCGTGTGCGCAGCCACACACTTGGCGAGTTCCTCCTCCACCGTGGCCTGCATCACGTTCACCGCCTGCGCCGAAAGGGATCCCCTCGCGGCGCGTTGCAGACCCGCCGACACGCGCTCCAGCATGAATGACAGCGTGGGTCGCACCACATCGCCAGCCTTCACCGGCCACAGCAGCCAGTAGAAAGCCACCGTCACCAGCACCCCCATCGACACCGCCAAGGCGAAGTTCATCGCGGGCAGCAGGCTGATGTCAGGCCGCGTGATCTGCAGCAGGGAGAAGTCCACCACGATCATGGCCTGCAGGCACGGCACGGAGATTCGCAGCGGGCCCGCAACCCCCCAGCTCGTCAGGAACAGGGTGCCGCCGAACACCAGCCAGAACCCTGGCAGCGTGGTGACCGTCGGGATGAGAAAGATGATCAGAAAGATTGCCATCGCATAGCCGATCACAACGCCCGCCATGCGAAGGCCGCCAATCAGCAGCGTGCCACCGAAGGTCCCCTGCACCACGAGCATCACCGTCTCCACGCAACCGATTCCCATTGTCCAGTTGATCGAGATGCAGAAAATGGCGCAGAACATGATCGCGGCGGAGCACTTGAAGGCGTGCTTCACCATGGCGGGATTCGGGTCGCGGATCGGCTGCAGCACGAGCCGGTCGGCCATGTCGCGCAGGTTGCGCGCCGTGAGCGTGAGGATGTCCGGCAGCGTGCGGGCCCGGGCGAATACCTGCACCGCACGCCGGGCACGCGCCGCGTCCACGCAGGCACCCTCGAGCAGCGACAGCACGTCGCCGCGCGCCGCGTCGTCCGTCGCGGGCGCCGCCAGATGCTCCATCGATTCCACCAAGGCCTCCTTCGTGTCGCCCTCGCCCACCCGCTCAAGATCCTCTACGACCTCCTCGATCGACGTGGCCAGCCGCTCCATCGCGTCCGCCTCGGCCGAACCTAGCGCCTGCCCCACCGCGAGTTGCTCCACCACCACACCGGCCGCCGCTGCCACGCGCGCATTCAGCGACACCAGGGCGAAGAGCTCGTGACGGCCACGCTGGCCGAGACCGCAATCCACCTGCACCTGATCGGCGAGCATCAGCAACTTGGGCGTCTTGGCACGAAAGCGATCGGGAACGAAGCCCTGCACATCGAATGTGCCACGGCCCCGCGCCGCGTCAGCCAGTTGCCGAAGCAATCCGGCCGAATCCTTCATTGCATGTGCGAGCCGTTCGCGCAGCAGCGCGACCGGAGACTCGGGCCACAACAGCATGAGCACCAGCGTGCCACATGCCAGCCCCGTGATGGCCGACTGGTACACGATGATCGCGATGTGCTCGGCGTGCTCCTTGTCGAAGAACGCCATGTACACCACCACCACGAACGGATACCCCAGATTGAACATCGCGCTGCGGTAGCGCGAGGCACCCATGAAGTAGATCACCACGGTGATGTAGCCAGTCATGATCGGCAGCAGGAACATGGGCTGCTGCATGAACAGCGCCATCAGCGCCACCGCGGCCCCGCAACTCACCGAGATCGCGAGGAAGTTGATGATGAACCGTGTGATCGTGCTGAAGCCACGGATCTCGTTCACCACCAGCAGCGTGGTCATCGCGGGATACATCAGCTCAAAGCGCAGCGACATCTGCACCGCCACGATCAGCATGCCGGCACAGGCGATACGGAGCGCCTCGTTCATACGCCCCGGGAACGGCTGGAAGTCCTGCTTCAACTTCGCCCAGAAACTGGGCCGGTGCGGCATGGGCTGGGTCGTCGCGAGGCTCATGGAAGGCGGCACGATGGCGTCGGCTCGCACACTCTACTGGCTTCCGCTCGCATGCAGCATGTGGTACATTGCGATCGTGAAACCCGGTGCATGGATGCGCCTCGTCTGCCGATCCGTCGTGCTTGTCGCGACGCTGCTTGCGCCGGTGGCGTGCCGCCAGGAGCAGGCCCTGTGGGATGACCAGGCCTTCGAGAAACTCGCTGCCGTCGACGCCGGTGTGCCGTTCGAGACGCAGGAGCCACCGCCGCCCCCACCGGCCACGCAGCCACCGACCACGCCGTGGGGCGAGGGGCCGCGCGACATGGCCTTCCTGATCGGTTTCGCGCTGCAGAACAACCCCGGCACGCGCGCCACATGGGAGCGCGCAAAGGCCACCGCCGCCCAGTGGGCCATGATCGAGAGCCTCTGGTGGCCGCGCCTGAACGCGTTCGGCTTCGCGGGCTACGTGCAGGAGGCGTTGCCGCAGCAGAACGAACGTCTGCTGGACCGCGGTCCGCAGGGTGACCTGGGCCTTGAGCTCACATGGGAGCTGATCGACTTCGGGCGTCGCGACGCGCTGACCGACGAGGCACGCCGCGCGCTGACCGCGTCGAACCTGACCTACAACCGAGCCCTGCAGACGCTGGTGTTCGAGGTGCAGACCGCGTACTTCATGCTGGACTCGAAGCTGGCGCTCGAGGAAGCGGCCGAGCAGGATGTCGAGACCACGCGCGTGCAGATGGAGGCGGTCGAGGAGAAGCTGGGACTCGGCCTGTCGATCATGCCCGACGTGCTGGTCGCGCGGCAGCGCTGGGAGCAGTCGCGATTCAAGCTTGAGCAGGCTCGCAGCGAGACCTTCGACGCACGCGGCATGCTGGCACGCCGGCTCGGCCTGAGTGCCGACGTGCCCGTCGAGATTCTTCCGCTTCGACGCATGCCGCTGCCGGATGGACTCGGCGATTCGGTGGAGCGACTCATGGCGGTCGGCGGCCGCGACCGACCCGACCTGCTCGCCGCGGGACAGCGCGTGCGTGCGGCCGAGGCGCGCATCAAGAAGGCCGAGGCGGACTTCCTGCCCATCGTGAGCCTGTACGGCAACATGGCGAACAAATGGTTCAACTACACGCCCGACCCGGTCGATCAGGTGGACCGCGTCGACACCACGCTTCCGACCTACATAGTGGGATTGAAGGGAACCTGGCTGCTATTTGACGGATTTGAGCGCGTGAACAACGTGCGCAAGGCGCGGGCCGAGCGCAACGAGGCTGCCGCGGAACTCGCGCGACTCCGGCTTGAGGCGCTGAACGACGTATGGAGCGCGTACTTCAAGCAGCTGGCGGCCCAGCGGCAATATGCCTTCGGCGAGTCGCTGGTGGCCGCCAGCCAGGACAGCTACGACGCGATGTTCGAGGCCTATGTGACCGGCCTGCGCACGCTGCCCGAACTGCTGCAGGCCGAGTTCGATCTCGCCGCCGCACGCGCCACGCTGGTGCGAACGCGCGCCGATCTGCTCGACAGCGCCGCGCGGCTGGCCTATGCCGTGGGCTCGCCCGACACTGCGGGCCGCTACGCACAGAGGGTCGACCCGCGACCCGATGGCGAACGGGCCCGCTGAGGCTTCGCGCCCCCGCTATCGTGCCCGCATGGACACCGCCCTGCTGAAGGCCGCCTTCGATGCGGCCATGCCGTATGAGCGCTATCTCGCGACCGATCCAGGACGGGCCGCCGCTTGGCGATCAGTCAAGGCGGAACTCACCGCACCGCAACGCGAATTGCTGGGCACGTTCACGCGCCGCATGCCGACCCTTGTGCTCAGTGGTGTGTGGTGCGGCGACTGCGCACAGCAAGGCCCCATGCTCGAGGCGATCGCGCGCGCAGGTGCCTGCATCGACCTGCGCTGGATCGATCGCGACGCGGCCCCCGATCTTCGCGACGCGGTGAAGATCTGCGGTGGACACCGCGTGCCCACCGTGATCTGGATGGCCGAGGACTTCGAGTTCGTGTCGCTGCTGGGTGACCGCACGCTGCCTCGGTATCGCGCGATGGCAGCACGACAGCTGGGGCCCTCATGCCCCGTTCCCGGCGCGGCGCTTCCTCCCGACGAGGCGGCGGCCACGCTCCAGGCATGGCTCGACGAGTTCGAGCGTGTGCAGCTGATCCTTCGGCTCAGTGGGCGCCTTCGCCAGAAGCACGGCGACTGAGACGACCCACCCGCCGCCCATGCCTCCAGCCGTTCCAGCGCGCGAAGTCCAGCACCTGCTTGCGCAGCAGGACTTCACGCAGGCGCTGGCTGCGGCGGAACGATGGGCGCAGCGACAGCCGGGCGTTTTCGCGGCATGGATGGGGCTCGCACGCGCCGCGCTTGGGCTCGGCCTCCTTGGGCGCGCCGATGAGGCGATCACGCGCGCCTTCGCGATGGCCCCCAAGGACCCGCAGGTGATCTTCTTCCGTGCCGTGATCGATCATCGCATCGGACGCAGCGACGCCGCGATCGAGCGACTCACCCCACTCGCGCGCGGCTCGGGCGCCATGGTCGTCGACGCCGCACTCGCCCTCGCCGAAGCACTGCACCGCACCGCGCGTCACGACGAGCTGCAGGCGCTCGTGGATGCGGGTGGCGCATGGATGCAGGACGAGCGCGCGATCCTGTACGCCGCGCGCACGCTCGGGCGCAATGATCCGGCCGCCGCGATCGCGCTGCTGGAGCGCTTCGCCCGCGGCGCCGGTCCTGCGTGGTTGCGTCGCTTCGCTGGCTTCGACGCCGTACGCATGCTCGATGCCGCCGGCCGCTTCCGCGAGGCCTTCGATCTGGCCACGCACCTGCACGCCACCACGGGCGCGCCCTTCGACGTGGCCGGACTCGAGCGCGACATCGAGCGGCAGCGGGCGCTGCTTGCGAAGGGCGTCGCGTGGTGCCCAGCGCGTGCGCCGCGCCTGTCGAACCATTCGCTCGTGATCTCGCTGCCACGCAGCGGCACCACCCTGCTCGAGCAGATGCTGGATCGACATCCGCAGGTGACCGGCATCGGCGAGTACGACGGCATCCTGAACCTCGGCGACGATCTGGTCTCGACCGGCCTGTGGCCTGACGGACTCGCGTCGCTCGATCTGATGCAGGCAAGCGCCTTCCAGCAGCGCTACGTGCAGGGCGCGCGCACGCTGTTGCGCGCAGGCACCACGCACGCCTTCGACAAGATGCTCGTCACCTGGCAATGGTTGCCCGCGGTGGCCTGCGTGCTGCCGGGTGCCGTCGGCCTGCACATGGCGCGCGATCCCCGCGACATGGCGGTGAGCCTGTTCCTGTCCAACTTCCATCCGATCAGCATGGGCTGGACCGCGTCGGTCGATGGCATCCGTCGCGTCATCGCCACCGAGCGCTCGCTGCTGCCGCAGGCACTCGAGACGTTCGGCATTCCCAACGAGACGGTGGTCTACGAGAACCTTGTGGCGAATCCCGCCGCGACGGTGACGCGCTGCCTGCAGCGCATGGGTCTCGCGATGGATCCTGCGGTGCTGGAGCCCGAGCGCAACACCCGCACCGTCCACACGCTGAGCCACGACCAGGTGCGCAAGCCCATCAACACCGGCTCGATCGGCCGCTGGAAGAACTATGCGTGGATGTTCGACGAGGCGTGGAAGCCGCTGATCGATCTGCACGATCGCCGACGCGCCGACGAGCCCTGAACCGTCTCAGCTCTTCCACTCGGACGGCTGCTGCGCGCGGTCGGTCAGCTTCCAGCACGCCTCGAGCATCTCCCGAAGCCCTTCGTTCGTCGCGCCGCTGACCGCCAGCCTGCGATCCTTCGGAACGCGCAGCACGTTGGCGAGCTTGTTCACCAGCTTCGTACGCTCACCCTCGGGCACCAGATCGATCTTGTTGAAGACCACCAGCTCCGGCTTGCGCGACAGCTCCTCGCTGAAGGCCTCGAGCTCGCCGCGGATCACCTCCGCATTCTCCACCGGGTCGCTGCCGTCCAGCGGCGCCACGTCGATCAGGTGCAGGATCACCTTCGTGCGCTCGATGTGCTTCAGGAACTCGTGTCCCAGGCCCGCGCCCTCGGCCGCGCCCTCGATCAGACCCGGCAGATCCGCGATCACCATGCGGCGATCACCGGGCAGTTCGGCGATGCCGAGTTGCGGACTGATCGTGGTGAACGGATACGCCCCCACCTTCGCGTCGGCGCGCGTGAGCGCACTGAGCATGGTGCTCTTGCCCGCGTTCGGCAGCCCCACCAGACCCACATCGGCCAGCAGCTTCAGCTCGAGCCGCAGCTCGCGCTCCACCGCGGGCTCGCCCAGGGTGCGCTCGGTCGGCGTCTGATGCGTGCTGCTCTTGAATCGCTCGTTGCCCAAGCCACCCTTGCCGCCCGGCGCCACCACCACCCGCGCGTACGGCTCGGTCAGGTCAGCCAGCAGCTCCTCCGTGTGAAGGTCGTACACCAGCGTGCCCGGCGGCACCGCAACCAGCATGTCCTCGCCCGCGGCGCCTGCGCAGCTCTTGGGCTGGCCACGCTCGCCATCCTTCGCGAAGAAATGACCGGCGTACTTGAACTGCAGCAGCGTGTCGAGATGCGGATCGACCCACAGCACCACGTCGCCACCACGACCACCGTCGCCGCCGTCAGGGCCGCCCTTCGGAACGCTCTTCTCGCGGCGCAGATGGCTGCAGCCGTCGCCGCCCTTGCCCGAGCGGACCATGATTCGTGCCGAATCGACGAGCATGGATCACCCTTGCCGCGAATGCGCGGCCGGGCTCAGTTGGCGCTGGGCACCACGTCGACGAAGCGACCGCGGAAGCGGACGGCACCCACGGCATGCGCCATGATGCTGTCGTCCTTCGCGAGGTAGGTGTTCAGGCCGGGCTTCCACTTGGTGCCGCACTGGCGCACGATGATGCAACCCGGTCGCGCCACCTCGCCACCATAGAGCTTGATGCCCCGGTACTGCGGGTTCGAGTCGCGGCCGTTCTGCGTGGAGCCTTGCCCCTTCTTGTGTGCCATGGCGAAGTCCTTCCTGAAATGGTGAGTCGAGCAGTCTAGCGGAAACCCCATGCCCTGCCAAGCCTTCCGGAAGCCCCGAGAGGCCCGCGCCCGAGCGGATTTATCGGTAGATCCAGCTGGGGTTGGCGGAGCCGGTTTCAGCCTCGGCCAGCGGCACCGGACCCCGAAGGGCCGATCGCTCGCCCGGAATCTGGTAGTCGATCCGCCAAGTCCGGCGCGCCACGATGCGCTTGCCGGTCTTCACGTCCTTGATCGCGTCCTCGCCATTGGAGATGCCCGAGACCAGCAGCGAGAAGCGCCGCAGTTCCGGTCCGGCCGGGAAGACCACGAAGCCCACCTTCGCGTTCGCGGGTCCCTGCCCCAGCGCACCCATCACGCCGTGGCTCTCCTGAAGCTGCGGATCATTCAGCAGTCGCTGGATCGCCTTGGTCACGTCGCCAGGCACGCCGCGGCCCTCAGGGGTGACACGGCCTTCCTCGTCGACCAGTTCCCAGCGCGGCGCGACGTGGCGGTCCTGACCGGTGCGGTTGAACAGCGTGAAGGTCGCGTACCAGTAACTCTCGCCGGTGGCGGCGTCGCGGTAGAGGCGCATCGGTCCAGCCTCGTACTCGAGGTTCCAGACCTCGTCGCTGCGCATGGCCGGACGCTTGGGAGTGACAGGCGCCTGTGGCGCGGCTTGGGCGTCGGCGGACTGCGAGAGCGCGAGAGCCATCACGAGCATCGAGAGCATTCCGGCATGGTACCGGGACCGCACCACCAGCCGGATAGCCTGCGGGCGTGCAGGAGCCTGATTCCCCAGCCACGCTCTCCGGGCCAGCCCCCGAGTCGCTCAGGCTCGCCGCCGCCGAGCGTCTGCTTGGGGGCCGCCGGACCGATGCCGAGTGGTTCCTGCGCCGCCTGCGCGACGAGGGCTGGCACCCCGAGGACCTCTGGTGCAGCCGCTCCACCTCCGGCCCCCTTCTGTCCGCCGCGCTGATCAGCCGGCATCCGGGCAGGACGGCCACCGTGGCGCTCTCCGCCAGCAAGGACCGCGCGCAGGCCGGAGAGGCCTCGGCCCTGCTTCGGGCGATCCAGCATGCACTGCGCCGCGAGGGCAAGGTTTCGCTGTTGCAGGGCATGGTGGCCGCTGAGGAGCCGCTGGCGGGCGAACCCTTCACCCAGGCCGGGTTTCTGGAGTTGGCGATCCTGGCCTGCATGGAGCGACCGAACAACCGAGCCGTGCCGCGGGTGGAGCCACGGCCGGGCGTGGAATTGCTGCCGGAGCGCGCGGCCGGCGATCTGGGCGCCCTGCTTCGACAGACCTACGAGGACACGCTGGATTGCCCCGGCCTGGCCGACCTGCGACGCGACGAGGACATCCTAGAGGGGCACCGCCGCGGCGGGAGTTACGACCCCGACCTGTGGACCGTGCTGCGCGTGGACGGCCGCGACGCCGGCGCCGCGCTGCTAAACCGGTTGCCCTCGACCGGCAGCGTGGAACTGACCTATCTAGGCCTTGCCAAGTGGGTGCGAGGCAAGGGGCTGGGAACGCTGCTGCTCGACGCCGCGCTGGCGAAGGCCGCGACCGTGCCCGAGCGCGTCGTGTCGCTGGCGGTCGACGAGCGCAACGCGCCGGCGGAACGCTTGTATCGCGCACGGTTGTTCCGAACTGTCGCGCGTCGCAGGGCTTTCGCCTTCGCGCTGAAGTCATCCACATGATGTGGACATCCGAGCGCTCGCTCGGTGGAGAAGATTTTCCTTCGCACGGAAGTGCCGCAGTTTCTGATGTTTCCCACCTCACGCGCACGAAAGATCAAAGATGTCACTTGCGGTTGTGAAGATTGCGTCTATCTTCCCAACGGCCCGCGCAGGATGCGGGGTTGTTTCAAGACGGTCGTGAGGTGATCCGCGCATCGGGAACCCGGTACGCGCGGCGGTCGCGTGGCCAGACGGACTCCGAATGGATTCGAAACACTGTGGATGGGGCTCGGAACGGCCTTGCGGGCCGCGCCGCGCTGTGGACTGGTCCGGACGCTCGTCCGGATCTTCGAATGGATCCTTGCCGGAGCGACGCGCACCGTGACTGCCACCCGAAACGCTGAGCTGCCTGCCAAGATCCGCAGGCTTCTGAACGAGCGGTTGGGCGAGCGGCGCGCGAGCGTGTGGTTCGATGGCGAAGCCCGGCTCGACGTGCGCGAAGGAAGGCTGCGCATCGAGTCACGCAGCTCGTTCGTCTCGGACTGGATCCAGCGCCACTTCCGGAGCGATCTGCAGGCCGCCGCACGCGAGACGCTGGGCAGCGAAGAGCTGCAGTGGGACGTGAGCGAGGCAGAGGCCGCCACCAGCAACCCGCGTGCACGCGTGGAGACCCCCGCACCGCACGCACGACCCACGGGGCGCGAGCGACGGCCCGAGCATGACCGCGGACCCACGCCACGAACGCTGTCCTCGAACTGGCGGCGTCTCGACAACTTCGTCGCGGGCACCACGAACCGGCTCGCACTCGATGCGGCGCGCCGTCTTGGCTCGGGGCCCGAGGGCGTGCGCTCCATGGTGGTGCATGGTGGCTGCGGCGTGGGCAAGACGCATCTGCTGCAGGGCATCTGCCGAGCCCGCCGAGAGCGCAACCCGCAGGCGCGCGTGCGCTACGTGCCCGCCGAGCAGTTCACGAACGAGTACATCCAGGCCGTGCGCGGCGGACAGCTTGACGCCTTCCGCGCGCGCATGCGTCGCGTGGACCTGCTCGCGATCGACGATGTGCACTTCCTGGCCGACAAGAGCGCCACGCAGAGCGAGTTCCTGCACACGCTCGACGCGCTGGATCTGGCGGGCTCGCAGATCGCGCTGGCCAGCGACGCGCACCCGCGCCTGATCCGAAAGTTCGCGCAGACGCTGGTGAGCCGCATGCTCGCGGGCATCGTGGTGCAGGTGGAGTTGCCGGATCCGCAGACGCGCGCCGCGCTGGCCGATCGGCTCGCGCTGCAGCGCGCGATCCGGCTCTCGCCGGAAGGCCGCGACCGCATCGCCGCCCGATGCGTGGGTGGCGCACGCGAGATCGAGGGCCTTCTCACGCGCATCGACGCGCTGCGAGCCGTCACGGGCGCCGGCGGTCCCGTGGGTGCCGGCGAGGTGCAGGCGATCCTGCAGCAGGACGACGCCAATCGCGGCACGCAACCCGTGCGGCTTCCCGAGATCGTCGACGTGGTCTGCAACCGCATCGGCGTGGAGAACGAGCAGCTTCGCGCGAACGGCCGTCATCGTCGCGTCACCTTGGCGCGCGGTCTGGCGGCGTGGCTTGCGCGCGACCTGACGGCGATGAGCTTCCCCGAGATCGCGCGAGGCCTCGGTCGTGGCGCGCACTCGGCCGTGCATGGGGCCTGCGCCCGCGTGCAGGCGCTGCTGGACGCCGACGCGCGCGTGGACGCTGGCGCCATGGGCGAGATGATGGCGCGGGAACTCGTGGCGCAGCTTCGCCACGCGCTCCGCGCGGCTGCACGACCCTGAGTCGCACAAGCCCTTCGCTACACTCGCGCCCATGTCCTTGGCGCGTCTCTGCTGCATCGTCGCCCTAACCGTCGCGGCTCTTTCGGCGTCTGCGCGGGCGCAGCGAGTCGACCCCGCCGACGCGGCCACGCTGGCGCTTCGCAATGCGGTGACCTTCAACCCCAACGGAACGCAGCACGCGCGACTGGTGGCGTTGCGTGCGCTGAAGGATCCGGCGATGCAGCCGATGTTCGAGGCGCTGCTGAAGGCCGACGAGGCCCCGCTTCGGCTGGATGGCCTGTTCGGCCTTGCGGAACTCGCGGGCGAGCGCGGCGTGGATCCTGACGCGCTGCGCGCGATCGGCGACGCGGCCGTTCGCACGATCGCCATTACCGAGTGTCTGGGCCTTGGCGTGCTGAAGCCCGAGGGCATCCGCAGCATCCTCGCGTGGGACGACCTGCCGGCCTATGACCGCGTGCTGCTGGTCGCCGAACTGAACCGCCAGCACGCGCCATGGGAAGTCGCGCTGCTCGGCGACGCGACGACCTCCAGCACCGCCGAGGTGGCCGGCCTCGCGGCCATGCTGGCACTGGAACGTGGCGATGACGCACCCTGGCAGGCGCTCGGCGCAAAGCTGGCGCCACTGGATCCCGCGGACCGGAGCGACCTGCTGCGAAGACTGTGCGACGCAAGTCGCCACTACGAACTTGTCAAGGCCATCGCGCCGCTGATGGAGGCGACCAAGGATTCGCCGGGCGCGGATCGGCTCGCGGCGATCGCCGCGGCGCTGGCGTGGGACAAGGCGCGCGGCCGCGACGCGTTGCTGGCGCTGGTGCAGTCCGATCGCAGGCCACCGAACCTCACCCAGTGCGGTCTGCTCATGCTGGCGGGCGGCGACACCCTCAAGGCCGAGGACTTCGCGCTGCTCCAGGGTGCCAACGGCATCGCGCAGACGATCGGCGCCGCCGGCGCGGCCGTCCGCTCGGGCTCCGCCGACGTTGCCCCCGCGCTCACGCGCCTGATCGCCGCGGGCAATCGTCCCGCCGCGGAATGGGCGCTGCGCGAGGCCGCGCGCCTGCCGGCGGACACGCGGCGCGAGATCCTGCTGCGCACGATCGACCGCCTCGAGTCCATCGAACAGCCCGTGATGCAGGACCAGCTGCTCGCCGCGCTCGCTGCGCGTGAATTGATCGCGACCGACGCAGCCGAACTCGCGAAGCGCGTCACGCGCCAGGGTGGCCGACCCGAGATTCCCGAGGCGATCGTGACCGCCATGTGCGACATGGGCACGCCCGAGGCCACCACGTTCGCGCGCATGGTGCGCGGCCGCATGGCCCAGCGCGGCGAGAGCATGGCGCTGGTCAGCATCGCGAAGACGGCGGACAGCCTGACCCCTGCGGAACAGCTGGAGCTTGCGCGCATCGGCGGTGGCGGTGGCCGCGTCGAGGAACCCATCCAGATGCAGGCCGCGTGGCTCTACCTGCGTCACGCGAAGAAGATCTCGAAGGCCCTGCCACAGCTCACCCCCCGCTGAACCATGATCCCCCTGCACCAGCCTGCCCTTGAGCCCGAAGATTTCGACGCCGTATCCCGTTCCCTGCGATCGGGTCGGCTCACGATGGGTCCGTCGCTGGTGGCTTTCGAGCAGGCGATGGCCCAGCGCACCCGACGACCCCATGGCGTGGGCGTGTCCAGCGGGTCGATCGCGATGGAGATCGCGCTGAAGGCGCTCGGCATCGGCACGGGCGACGAGGTCCTGGTGAGCGCGTTTGGCTACAGCACCAACGTGAACGCCGTGCTGCACGTTGGCGCGCGTCCGATCCTCGTCGACATCGATCCCTCCACGCTGAACATGGATCCCCACAAGGCCGAGCGTGCCGCGACGCCACGCACCCGGGCCATGCTGGTCGCCGAGACCTTCGGCAATCCGGCTGGCATGCCCGCACTGATCGCGCTGTGCTCGCGGCTTGAGGTCCCGATGGTCGAGAACGCCACCGAGGGACTCGGCTGTGAACTGGGCACCGACAACGTCGGGCGCTTCGGCCGTCTGGCCTGCTTCGGATTCTTCACGAACCGACCCATCACCACCGGCGAGGGCGGCATGATCGTGACGCACGACGACCATCTGGCGCGCGCCTGTCGCGCGATGCGCCATCAGGGCCGCGTGGACCGCTTCAGCTTTCCGGATCAGCCGCAGGAACTCGGTACCAAGCTGCAGCACGCCTTCGACGGCTATGACGCGCGCCTCCCCGAGATGAACGCGGCGCTCGGCCTCAGTCAGCTGCAGCGCCTCGACGCCAGCATGCAGCGCCGCAGCGAGGTGGCCGACGCCTACGTGCGCCGCCTGGCCGGCGAACCCGACGTGATCCTGCCCGGCGTGCCCGCCGATTGCCGGATGAGCTGGAGCAGTTTCGTGATCCGTCTCTCCGATCGATTCACGAAGGACGATCGCGACTTCATCATCGACGGCATGCACCGGCTCGACATCGGTGCCGCGGACTGGTGGCCCTGCGCCGCGCTGCTGCCGCATGTGCGCCAGATCCTGGGCCATCAGCCCGGCGACTTCCCCGTGTCGGAACGGCTCGCCCAGCGCACGCTGGCGCTGCCGTTCTTCGAGCGCATCACCGACACCGACATCGACGCGGTGTGCGACGCCCTTCGGCTCCTGATGGGCCGCGTGGGCGGAGCGCGCGACTAGGCGCTCAGGCCACCTTCGCTTCGCGAGCCAGCAGGATCGCCAGCAACGCCGCACGCTCCGGCAGGCTGTCGGGCCAGAAATACTCGTCCAGCCGATGCAGGTTTCCGCCTCGCACGCCAAGGCCATCAAGCGTCGGAGGCCCTGCGTACTGGATCAGGTTGGCGTCGCTCACGCCACCGGTCGACGCCAGGCCCACGCGAAATCCAAGGTCCGCCGCCACCGCCTGCGCGCGCTCGGCCATCGCCCGGACGGCGTCGGTGCACGGCTTCGCCGGGCGATTGTGCAGGCGCTGCACGCGCACACGGGGCACCGCGTCGTCGCCACCGGTCGCAAGCGCGTCGAGCGCGGCACCAAGCTTGGCGCCCTCCGCCTCGTCGCGGTAGCGCAGGTTGCCCCACGCACGCGCGCGATCCGGAACGATGTTCGTGGCGGCGCCACCCTCCAGGGGCCCGATGTTCACGATGCGTCCGCATGTGACATCGGCCAGCGCGCCCGCCGCCACCACCGCCGTCGCAAGCGCCTGTACGGCGCTCACACCCTTGGCGAAGTCTCGACCCGCGTGCGCGGCCCAGCCGGTCGCCTCAAGCATGAACTGACCGCTGCCAGGGCGCTCCACCACCAGGTCGCCCTCGCCCGCAGCGGGCTCGACCACGAACGCGCGGTCATGTGCGCGCGCCACCTGCTCGATGGTGCGCGCCGATCCGAAGCTGCCGCTCTCCTCGTCGGTCACGATCACCACGGTCCACGCGACCTGCGCGCCCGATGCCTCGAGCGCCTCCAGCGCGGAAAGCAGCACCTCGACGCCACCCTTCATGTCGACTACGCCCGGCCCGACCATCGCGCCGTCCGCGCGCGGCTCCAGTCGCTGGAAGGGCCCGGCCGGATCGTGCACCGTGTCGACATGGCCGCACAGCAGCATGCGCGGACCGGTGCGGCCTTTCAGCCTGCGCGCCACCAGCGTGGCCACCCGGGCGTCGCTCGCGGGGCGCGGATCGATCCACGCGGGGCGCGCCTCGGCGGGCACCATCTCGATCTCGGCGCCAAGCGCGCGCAGACGCGTCGCGATCATCGACTGCAAACGCTCCAGTCCTTCGCGGTGGCCGTGCCCGGATGGAATCGACACCATCTCCGACACCCGCGCGATCATCGTCTCACGCGTGGCGTGCAGGCGATCGCGGATCTCCCGTTCTTTCGCGTCAAGCGCCATCAGCCCGCCTCCTTCGCAAGATCCGGCGCCAGCGCGCCCTCGGCCACGAACTCCGCGGGGCCGGTCATGCGCACGCTCGCTTCGCCGCCCTCCCACGCGATGCCCAGAACGCCCCCCAAAAGCGCGACCCGCATCGGCGAACGCGCCCGGCCCAGACGCACGGCCGCCACGCCGACGGCGCTCGCGCCCGTGCCGCAGGCCATCGTCACGCCGCTGCCACGCTCCCAGGTTCGCATGCGCAGCGAACCATCCGGCTGCGTCTGCACGACGTGCACGTTGATCCGCTCTGGAAACGACGGATGACGCTCGATGAACGGTCCCACGACCTCCAGTGGAACGGCCGCGACGTCGCGGCACCACAGGATCGCGTGCGGATTGCCCATGCTCACCAGCGACAGCGTGCCTTCCAGTCCACAGGCATGCTGCCACGCCGCGTCGATCGCGAGACCGCTCCAGAAACGCTCAGGCATGGTCCATCCGAACACGTCCGCGTCCGGCGCCACGCCCGGAAGGCGCGCGGGCACACGCGCACAGGCGGTGACCGGCGCGCCCATGTCCACCGTCGCCTCGAACGCAGGTTCGGCGCGCCACGACACGGCGAGCGTTCCACGACCGGTCTGCACACGCATGGGATTCGCCGCGCTGAGTCCGCGCTCCGCGGCGAAGCGCACCACGCAGCGGATGCCGTTGCCGCACATCTGCGCCTCGCTTCCGTCGGCGTTGAAGATGCGCATGCGCACGTCGGCGCCCGCGTCGGACGGCCCCACCAGGATCAGCCCGTCACTGCCCACGCCGCGATGCCGGTCGCTGACCGCGCGCGCCAGCCGTGCCGGATCAACCACGTGCTCGCGATGCGCGTCGATGTACACGTAGTCGTTGCCGAGTCCGTGCATCTTCGCGAAGCGCACGCTCATTCCCCCGCATCCGGCCGCGCCACGCTGCCCAGGTCCACCACCACCGGACCGTGTCGGTAGTAGTCCACGTTGAGCTCGCGGCGCTTCAGGAAGGTGAACACCAGGCAGTTCGCGCGGGTGCTGTCGGCGTAGCTGAAGTCGCCGATGTGCGGCCCGGCGTAGCGCTCGTTGTCGTAGCTCTGCGCGTGAAGATGGAAGTGGAAGAGGCCGGTGTAGCCCTGGTCGAACATCGCCTGCGGCGCCTCGAAGCGCACGTCGCTTCCCTTGACCTTCGGAATGCACTCGACCAGCTCCGCCGCACCGTCGCGCTTCACCGAGAGCAGACCGCCGTACTCGGTGGAGCGATCCTCCAGATCCCGATCGGCGAGCTCGAAGAGTCGCTTGCGCACCGCCGTGTCCTCCAGCAGGTCCATCGCCAGCGTCATCGCCGCCAGATCGCCCCAACGCAGCTTGCCGCGCTGCGCGTAGAGCGTCTCCTGATGATCGGTCATGTAGCCCTCGAGCGAGGCCATCGCGATGCGGCTGCCGTTGGCGCTGCGGCGCGCCTCCACGCGCGCGTAGAGCTCGGGCGCGCTGGCCTGCAGCAGTTCCGGCTTGCGACGCGCCGCGGCCACCGCGATCGGCAGCTCCCGGATCTCCAGCGTCTCGCGCGTCTGCGCGGGCAGCTTCGCCACCGCCTGGCGCGCCTCGTCCCAGAAGATCGCGTTGGCGGTGGTCAGCAGCGCCTGCATCCACAGGATCTCCTCGCGCGTGGTGGGCAGGATGCCCATCTCCTTGGCGCAGCGACGAAGGTCGCGCAGCAACGGATCGTCGGCCTGCGTCTCGCCGCTCGCCAGCAGGGCGACCAGCCGCTCACGCTGCCCCTGCCGCTGCAGCAGTTCCCAGCAGCGCATGCGAAGGTTGCGATCCTTCATTGGATCCGACTTCACCAGCAGGTCCACCAGCACGTCGGTCAGCTTGTCCTCGCCATGCAGCGCCACGAGCGCCTTGCGCTCCGGCCGGTCTTCGGGCCGATCGACCCAGCCCGGAAACGGCACGGCCCACGCGCGCACCAGCGTTGGGGTGAGGTCGTTCCAGCGCTCCGCGGCGATGCGCTCGCAAAGCCACTGCCGCCACGCCAGCGCGTCCAGCTTCGGCAGATTCAGCGCGAGCACATCCTTCAGTCCCTGCGCATCGCGGGCCTGCAACCGAAGGAAGGCCTGCTCGCGTACACCCTGCGTGTAGCCAGGCTGATAGATCATCTTGCGGAGTTGCTTGTCGTAGGCCTGGGCCTGCTCACCACCCGTGACTGCATCGAGCGCCTCCATCGCGGCCTCCTGCTCCGTGGGAAGCGCACCTGGGCGCGCCAGCGTGGCCAGCGGATCCTTTGGGCGCGGTGCACCACAGGCCACGCAGGCCAGCAAGACCACGCGAATGCACCAGCCTGCCCACGCGTCGGCGCGGATCATGTGGCGAGTCTACGGGGATTCGGAGACCGCGCGCCGCGGCTCAGGCGTTCTCGCCACCCGCCGCAGGCCGGATCTGGCCCGCGACCGGATTGCCATCCTTCTCGGCTGCGCTGATCTGGTCGGCGACCTCACGGCGATGCACGTCGACTTCCCGGGGGAACTCGAAGGCCAGACGCACCCGATCACCCTTGATGGCGGCGATGCGAACGATGCCCAGCGGCGCCGAAGGGTTGCCGATGATGACCTCTTCGCCTTCGCGTCGGGTGATGACGAGCATCGTCGGACCTCCTGCCCGACCTGTCGCGCCGCGGTGCTCCAAGCCTCCGCAATTCCATGCGCCACCAGATCGTGAGCCATTCCGCTCAGGGCCCCTGAAGGTAGCCGGAACCGCGGCCCGACCCAAGCCCCTTGTTTTCAGGGGTTTCCGCGACAAAACGAAAATGCCCCCGCAGCAGCGTCCCGCTGCGGGGGCATCGACGGATGGACGCCGAAGCGTCCGTTGGGCATCTGCCGCCTTCCATGGCGAGCAGAATCCCTGACAGAGGCGGGCCGTCCATGGCCCGAGTGATCTTCGCGGCGCGGGTGGCTCGTGGGGGCCGTCCGTGGCCCGCTCGTCGCCAACCGTCCGCCTACGACCTGCCGAGGGCCGTCCGTGGCCCGGGGCAGGTCTTCGCTGGCTCCACCGCGAATCCTGCGGTGGGGTCGGAAGTCCCGTGCAAGGCGTCGCGCTCAACCGGCTGCGCGGTTGCGGAGCGCCTCGCGAGCCTTGCGCCACACGTCGGTGGTCGAAGGCTCCAATCGATCGCGTTCCCCCTTCCATTGCTGGGGCGTGCAGAGCTCAAGGTGATCGCGCACCCCGAGAATGACGATGGTGCCGGCGAGCCCGAAGCGCTCGAGCATGCGATCCGGAATGCGGATGCGGCCCGCCTTGTCGAGCGGGGTGCGCGCGGACTGGCTGAAGACGAGGCGCTCGAAACTCTGCAGCGAGTCATCACCGACGAGCGAACCACCGAGCGCCTTCGCGAGTTCGGCGAAGGTGTCCTCGGGCCAGAGCCAGAGAAATCCGTTGGGACCAGGTGCCGCGACGAAGACCGCGTCCTCGCCCTCGCTCGGCATGCACGCGCGAAGTTCGCTCGGCACAGCCAAGCGTTGCTTCGCATCAAGGGCATGTTCGAATTCACCGAGGAAGAGCATGGGAGCACCGTGCACGGCACTCTAAATCCTTATGCCCCACTTTGCAACACTTCGCCCCACAATTCGTCTCATCCACACACTTTCAACCAACTTTCCGGCCCAACGGTTCTCGGAACCAGCGTCCCATATTCCGCAAGTTTGTGATTTACAGGTACTTGCGCTCGCAAAGTTGCGATTTCGGTCTACGGTAGCTCTGTGACGTCGCGGCGCGATTGGCCGGCGATCGACCGTTCTCAGGTCGCGGACCTGCTGGATTCCATTCCGAGCGGGCGCTTTCTCATCACAAGCCGGTTCGGAGAGGCCCGCTCGGCGGCGATCGTGCGCTGGGTCCAGCAGTGTGCGACCCACCCGCCCATGGTGATGGTGGCCATCGAAAAGGGTCAGGCGCTGAGTCCGATCATCCGTGACGCACGCAACTTCGCGCTCTGTCGCGTGGATGATGGCGATCCGCTGATCGACCGCGTCTTCCAGGCGATGCCGGACCACGGACGCGATCCCTTCCTCGGCCTTCCACACCTGAGCACCCCAAGTCTCTGCCCCGTGCCTTCGCGCGCGTTGTGGTGGATCGATTGCGAGATCGTGCGCCACATGGACATCGAGAGCGACCACGAGATGTGGATCGCGGGCGTGCATCACTTCGGGCGACTTCAGCCCGATCGCGTGGCTTCTCGGAGCGTGTCGCGCGCGCTGGCCAAAAAGGCCAGCGGCAAGCGCCCCGTGAAACGCCGCGCACGCTGAGCACCCCTACCATCGCGGCGTGCCGCGGAACCCCAGCAACCTGCATGACCGCGACTATCGCGCCGAGGCGCGACGTTTCGCCACGCTGCCGCATCCGATCATCGATGTGCACGCGCATGTGAACGGCGCACGCGCCGCCGTGCTGTTGCGCGAGGCGATGGACCTGTACGGCGTGCGCGACATCTGGTCGATGACCGCGCTGGAGCAAGCGCCCGCGGTGCGCGAGGCCTTGGGCGATCGGCTTCGCCTGATCGCGATGCCGGACTTCGCCTCGAAGGATCGACGACATGCGCATGGACAGGGATTCCTGGAGCGAATCGAGGGCTATCACCGCGCCGGAGCCCGGATCTGCAAGTTCTGGGCGGCTCCGCGCATCACCGACTTCGCGATCGAGCTGGGAGATCCGGCGCTGTTCCGGCTGGACGCGCCCGCGCGCCTCGAGGCCATGCAACTGGCGGAGCGCCTGGGCATGTCCTTCATGACGCATGTGGCCGATCCCGACACCTGGTTCGCCACGCGCTACGCCGACGCCGCGCGCTACGGCACCAAGCGCGACCACTACCTGCCGCTCGAACGCCTGCTGGATCGATTCCACCTGCCGTGGATCGCCGCCCACATGGGAGGCTGGCCCGAGGATCTCGGGTTCCTCAGCGGCCTGCTGGACCGACATCCGAACCTGCATCTCGATTCCAGCGCGACCAAGTGGATGGTGCGCGAACTCTCCCGACACGATCGTGACGCGCTGGTCGACTTCCTTCGCCGCTTCCGAGGTCGCATCCTGTTCGGAAGCGACATCGTGACCACCGACGACCATCTGGTGCAGGCCGAGGGCAAGACCGAGATGGCCGCGAAGGCAAGTGCGCCCGAGGACGCGTTTGACCTGTACGCGAGCCGCTACTGGGCGCTTCGCACGCTGTGGGAGACCGATCACGACGGACCAAGCCCGATCGCCGATCCGGATCTGGCCATGGTGCATCCCGATCGTCACGGCACCATGGACGCCCCACCGCTGCGCGGCAAGCGCCTTCCTGCCGACCTGCTGCGGGATCTCTACTTCGACGCGGCCAGCGCGCTGTCGGCTCGGATCGACGCGCGCGCCTCGAAGGCCTGAACCGCGCCCGCGAAGGCCTCGCGACGCGAGGTCGACGCGTGGCGCACGCGCGCCGCCACCGCGAGATCCCGGCGGCGATCTCCATGCTCCAGCAGCTCAATCAGCCGCGCAGCCAGATCGTTCGGCGGCCGCGCAAGAAGCCCGTCCACGCCGCGCTCAATCATGGGGGCCGCGAGCGAACCCTCGGCGGCGATCAGGGGCGCGAAGGCACCGGCGGCGACCGCGGGATCCAGCGCCGTTCCATCACGCCCTCCGCCCGGCAACGAGAGCCAGACGTCGATGGCGGGCGCGGCCTCGGCCAGATCCGTGCGGAGTTCGGCGAAGTGCACCGCGCGCCGCATGCCGATCGAACGCGCGAAGACCTGCGTCGAGCCTGCCTCGGCGGTCGACGCATCGAGCACCAGCGCGGCGTCCAGGCCCGCCATGCGCACGCGCCCCACGGCATGCAGCGCGGACCAGGCGTCACCCACGCCCGGCGCCGCAGGAAGCAGGCCAATGAGCAGCGTGCTGTCCGCGATGTCACGCGTCTGGCGCCAGGCCTGACGGCGCGCACCGCCCACATCGGGCTCCGCGACCATTGGCACCGGTGCCTGCAGCACACGCACACGCATCGAGGGCCATCCGGCCGCACAGACTCGATCCGCGCACAGGTCACCCATGCAGAGCAGTTCGGCGTCGAACGCGATCGGACCTGTGGCAGGCGCGTCATCCAGGACAAGCACGCGTTCGGCCGCGTCCCGGGCGCGTACGGCCACTTCCGCCGCCCGCGTACCCCACGCCATCACGCCCTCGGCTCCCCAATGCTCGGCAAGCCGCTCCAGCGCCCGCGCCGCCAGTGCTGCGGATCCCGCCGGAACGGGAATGCGCGCCCTTGCCCATGGTGCCACGCGACTGCCAAGCGCGACGATCGGAGCATTCGCGTGTGTTCGCGCCAACGCGCACAGCCAACGCGATGCGCCCGGCCCATCCGGATCCACCAGATGCAGCGCCGGCGCGATCGCGTTCACTTGCGGATGCCCACGCCCTTGCCCAGCTCGCTCTTCTCGTGCTTGTAGAAGAGCTTGCCGATGCGGTCGCCCAGATTCGTGGCGAGTTGCTCCTCGACGGACCGCTTGCCCGTGGTGCTGTTGTAGAGATCAAGGCTGACTTCGCGCATGTCGCTGGTCACCTCGACGCCCGGATCCTCCACGTCGGTCGGGAACAGGCGCTGGCGATTGGTGGCGTCGATCACGCGCACGCGCGCCATCGCGTTGGGCAGCGGATTGCCGCCCGGCTCGGCAAGATTGAAGCTCATGATCCGGACGTAGACCACCACTTCCGCTCCGACCTTCTCGCCGATTTCCGACGTGGAGATCGGCTTGCCGGCGGACTCGTCGCGACGGGCCACCGCCAGCGCGTCGCGCGAGGCGATCGCCTCGGGCACGAGTTCCTGCGCCAGCAGGTCACTGGCCACCTTGTCGCCGATCACGGTCCGAAGCTGGGTGCGGCTGAGCAGGTTCTTGCGGTCGTCCACGAACACCACGACCTTTCGATCGGGCAGCGTGTACTGCGCCTCGTTGCTCGGCGGGCCCTCGATGATGTAGGCCGCCGGCACGACGATGTTGCAACCCTCCACCGCCAGCATGGCGAGCGCGAGCAGGAGTCCCTGGATCCGGGTGGCGGTCATGCTCACTTGCGGATGTCCGGGTACTTGTCCTCGATGTGGTCGTAGAAGACCCAGGCGCAGTTGCGCACGAAGGTCGACACCAGACCGTTCTGCACCAGCACCTGACTGAGCTGGTCGCGCGCGGTGCCCTCCTGCGGCGGGAACTTCGCGGTCACGTTCCACTGCTCGATCATCTCGTCGGGTTCGATGCCGTCGCGCTCGATCACGCCCACGTGCGCACCGCAGACGCCCTCCCACATCCAGCGATTGCCCGGCGGATTCAAGCGATATTCGTAGATGTCGACCACCACGATGCGGTCCACGTCGAGCTCCTCGGCGACCTGACCCATCGGCATCGCCGCCCAGGAGGGCCGCTGGTACTGGAAGTTCAGGACCGTGCGCGGATCGAGCACCTTGATGCCCGAGACGTTCTCGTGCAGGCGCTGCGACAGGTTGGCGGACACGTTCGGCATGAGCGTGGGGTGCTCGTACAGCACGCCCATGTCGGCCTTCACGAGGACCGCCACGCGCTTGTTGTCCAAGCCGGTGTACTTGGCCAGCACCTCGATCTTCTTCTCGCGCTCAATGTTGTGGCCGATGGCACCCACGATGCCCGGCAACTGGCAGGCCGCCAGCGCAAGCGTCAGGGCGGTCAGGAGCGCACGCCTCATCATGCGGCACCTCCTGGTGCGATCAGGATCTTCCATCCCCACGCGGCGACCAGCACCACGCCCGCGACGATCGCGGTGCGCCCGCAAGCCAGCGGGCGGAACAGTCGATGCACCGGTTGCCCGAGCATCGCGCACCAGCCCGCGACCACGGCCACAAGCGCACATGTGACCGCCAGCAGGAAGCCGCCGGGCTGCGCCCACAGAGCGGCGAGCCACTCGCCACGCACCGTGTGGGCGAAGGAGGTGGTCATGCCACACGTCAAGCATGGAATGCCGAAGAACATCGGCCATGTGCAGGAAGGCAGGCCGAGCTGCCGATGCGTGCCCATGCCCACCACAGCGGGCACCAGCGTGGCGGCCACCACCAGCGGCGCCGCACCTGCGCACGCGACCAGCAGCGCAGCCATTCGTTGCATCGGGGGCATCGTCGCGGCGGAAGGCATGAAGAGCGAGATTCTACTCCAAGCGATCCGCCGAATCGCGCCAAGCACGAATGGCCGGAGCTCGACACAATCCGGGCATGGCAGCGCTTGCGCAACCGTGGATCGACGGCCATCTCGACCTGGCGTACCTGTCCCAGCACGGCGTGGATCTTCGCGCCACCAGCGCGTCGCCGGATCGTTTCGGCGTGAACCTGCCAGCGCTCGCGGCGGGCGGCGTGGGGCTGGTGCTGGGCACGATCTTCACCGAACGCGGCAGCACGGATGCATGGGGCTATCCCGACGACGACGATGGAAGCGCCGCGGAGCATGCCGGCCGACTGCAGCTTGAGATCTACGAACGACTTGAGGCAAACGGCCACATCCGCATCGTGCGGCGTCGTGGCGATCTGGATGGCTTCGGCGAAAGTGGCCTGCTCCGCGTGGTCATCCTGATGGAGTGCGCGGATCCGATCCGCACGCCTGCGCATGCGCGTTGGTGGTTCGATCACGGCGTGCGCGTGGTGGGCATGGCGTGGGCGTACGGCTCGCGCTACTGCGGCGGCAACGCGCAGGACGGTCCATTGAGCGTGCAGGGCCGCGAGTTGGTGCAGGCCCTCGATGCGCTCGGTGTGCTGCACGATGCGAGCCACCTGAGCCGCCAGAGCTTCGATGACCTGATGCAGGTGACGGATCGCTGCGTGGTGGCAAGCCACTCGAACTGCGCCTCGATCACCGCGGATGTGCCACGCCACCTCACCGACACGCAGATCCGCGCCATCGCCGCGCGCGGGGGCCTCTGCGGGCTGAACCTGTACGGCAAGTTCTTGGCGAAGGACCGCACTGCCACCCTGGATGACGCCGTACGCCACGTGCTGCATGTGCGCGCCCTGGCCGGCGACGGCTCGATCGCGCTTGGCAGCGACTTCGATGGCGGCTTCACGCCGCTGGCCTGCCCTGTCGGTGCGCAACGCCCGGAAGAGTTGCCGCGACTCGGCGCGGCCCTTGAGGGCGCGGGTGTGACAGGTACGGCCCTCGAGGGGTTCCGCAACGCGAACTGGCTGCGCGTGCTGCGGCAGTCGCTTCCTGAATGAATCGCTTGTCGAGTGTCAGGGCTGCATCGACCGCTCGTCATTGAGCGGCACGTACGTCCAACCCGCGGCGGCGCGGACCAGCAGGTCCAGGCGCACGCCGGTGTGGTGCCACTCGATCGCTCGGATGGCGTCGGTGGAGACGAGTCGCTCCACCAGCGGCAGCGGATCGGCGGCCAGACCCGGGAAGCCCGCGCGAAGGATCGCCGCGTGACGCTGCGCCCAGGCGCGTGCCGGTCGCAACGACGCGGCCTGATCGATCCAGGCGAGCAGGTGCAGTCGACCTGACTCGTCAGTGGCGAACTCCACCTGCGGATGACCGGGGCAGCGGATCGCGACGGGCCACAGGCCAGGAATGCACGGCGCGATCGCGTCGGGCAATCCGCCCACCACCAGCGGCGCCGAAATCATCGGAACCACCGAAGCGGGCACCGAGGCGGCGACGGAAGGCGTCGCCTCGGCGAAGACGGGAGCGGCGGGCGGCATGGTTGCGGGCCGCACGACCGAAGGTGCCACCGGCCGTGGCATCACCGGCGTGGGCTGCGGTGCGCCAGGCGCCGCGCCGCGCGCCCATGCTGCGGCGCCGGCGGTGCGGATCGCGGCCAGCAGCTCCGCCGGCTGCACCACCTCGCCGTAGAAGCGCTGCTCGCTCACCGCCGTGCGCTCAAGCCGCGGAAACGCACCAGCCAAGGGAACAGGCTGCTGCAGGAAAGCCTGCGACGCTGTGCTCACGGTGGCTGCCGCATCCTTGGCGGCGCCCTCCTCGCATCCCACGATCGCGATCGGCGTGAGCGGCGCGCTGCGGCCCGCATTCTTCGCCGATTCCACCAGACGGCGCACCCACTGGTACGCCGCCACCGTCGCGGCCTCGTCGCCACCCGACACCACCACGGCCTCGTCAGCCTCGAGCGCCGACACCGTGTCGATCTCACCACCCGATCGCGGAACCACGAACCAGCGGCGCGCGACGGTGGCGGCCTGCAACAGCCACGCAGCCAGGTCACCACATGCACTCTCTGCGACGCCGGTCGCGTTGAGCATCGCCACCTGCACGCCGTCGCCGGCCATGCGGATGAGCGCGCTCGGTCGCGCGTCCAGACGCGCCGCCACATGCCAGATCCACGGATGCGCCAGCACCGGCAGGTTGCCCGGCACCAGCGGCGTGATCACGGCGGCGCCCTCCCTCGACGCCGACGAGGCCGCGCGACTGATGACGGCTTCCATGCCGCCCGTGGAGGTCGGCTCGTGATCGCCCAGAAAGAGCGAGGCGAGCCGATCGAAACGATCGTCGATCATGCTTGGCCCTCCGCCTTGGCAGGCTCGGAGGGCGTGTCCTGTGTCGGCGCCGACGCGTCGATCTCGGCGCTGAAGCCCGCGTGCGCACGCATGCGCGCAAGCAGATCGGCCACACGCGGGCTTGCCGGCTCGGCAGGTTCGGTGGCGAGCGGCTGCACCGGCATCGCGATGGTGTTGCCGGCGCTCGCGCGCGTGCACGCAGTCGGATGCTCCATCAGCCAGTCGACCAGCCGCACGAAGTCCTCGCAGGCGGGACTACCCGGCGCGTACTCGGTGATGGGCTGACCGAATCCTGCTGCCTCGCGCAGCACCTCATGCTCGCGGATCGAGAGCGGCAGCGTGGTCGCGCCATGTCGGCGCTGGATCGCCGCGTGCAGATCGCTCGCCAGCTTGGCATCGGGGCGGTGCAGCGTGGGAAGAATGTGCAGCGGAAGCGGACGACCCAGACGTGCGGCCATCGCCTCGATGGTGGCCACCTGACGCTCGGAACCCTTCAGCGCAAAATAGCCCGTCTCGACGGGTACCAGCGCCTCGTCCGCGGCACGCAGTGCGTTGAAGGTCAGCAGGCCGATGGTCGGCGGGCAGTCGATGATGCACCAGTCGAAACGATCCACGAGTCGATCGAGCAGCTTCGCCAACCGAGCGTCGCGATCGGCGACGATCGCGAGTCCGCCGCGCGCCGCCTCAAGGCCCGCCAGCGCCACGGTGCTTGGCGCCAGTCGAAGGTTGCGCGCGACCTCCCACAGCATGCGCTCGGGGTTTTCGCCGCCGACCGGCTCGGCAAGCAGCGCCTCGGCGATGCCCGTCTCGATGCGGTCTTCCGGAACGCCCAATCCCGCGGCGCAGTGGCTCTGCGGATCCAGATCGACCAGCAGCGTGCGCAACCCCCGTGCGGCCAGGGTGGCCGCAAGGTTGATGCTGGTGGTGGTCTTGCCACAGCCACCCTTCTGATTGACGATCGCGACCGTCCGCATCCGTGCGTCCGCTGGCCTCGGGCGACCCCATCCGGGGGTCTCGGCGCGTCCCCGCGCGCCTCCGGCGCGCACCTACAGGGACGCTTCGTCATCGGCTTGAGCCCGCGCGCGACTTCGCTATTCCCCGCGGGGTTCTTCAGGCGCCGACGGCGGACCAGCCGGCGTCCACGATGGCGTCGGTCGCGTCGTCCAGCACCGCAGGCTGACCCGGGCCACGAAGCAGCACGAGACGCCTGCGCCCGCCGGAACCCTTCTTGTCGAAGCCCATCGCGACGTTCAAGGTCGCACGATCCACCGATGTCGGAACCTTGGTTGGCAGCCCGACTTGCGCAAGCGCCGCCGCAACCTCGGCTGGGTCCGCGTCTGGCCACCAGCCCGCGGCCCTGCTTGCGGCGACCGCCGCGACCAGCCCGATCGCCACGGCCTCGCCATGACGAAGCCGATCGTGCAACACCGATTCCAGCGCGTGTCCGAACGTGTGGCCCAGATTCAGGTGGGCCCTCTCGCCGCACTCGAATTCGTCCCGGCTCACCACTGCCGCCTTGATCGCGACGGAACGACGGACCAGTTCCTCCAGCGCGACGGGCTCGCGCGCCAGGATCGACGCGCACGTGCCGCGCATCCACCGCAGCATCGCAGGATCCGCGATCAGCGCGTGCTTGACGCACTCGGCCAGCCCGCATCGGAAGTCCCGGTCCGACAGCGTGGCCAGGGTGTCCACGTCGCACAGCACCCACGACGGCGCATGAAAGGCGCCCGCGAGGTTCTTCCCAAGTCCACCCTTCGGCAGCGGCAGGTTCACCGCGGTCTTTCCGCCGATCGACGCGTCGACCATCGCCAGCAGCGTGGTCGGCGCCATCACCAGCGGAATGCCACGAAGGAACGTGGCGGCGGCGAAACCGGCCAGATCGCCCGCGATGCCGCCTCCCAGTGCGACCAAGGCATCGCCGCGTTGCATGCCGGCCTGCAGCATGGCGGCCCATACGCGCTCGACTGCGGCGATCGACTTCTCGTTCTCGTCGGCCTGCAGCGGCACGACATGCACGCGCAGTCCCGCCGCCTCCAGCGACGCGTGCGCGGCGGGCGCCCATCGCGTCCGCACACCCTCGTCCACCGCCAGCATGATCACGCGCGCGCCCGGCACCGCCTTGCGGACACCCTCGCCCAACACCGACAGGCCACCTCGGCGCACCGAGATCGCGCAGTCGCCGCGGCTTCCATGCACGCAGGGATCAGCCATGCCCGCATCCTCCCTTGGATTTGCGCGCGCGGCAAGCGGCTCAGGCCATCGCGGCCTGGAGACCGTGGAAAGCACGGAACTTCGCGGCACCCTCCTTGGTGAAGTAGAAGTCGAGCAGGCGCGAGGGCATGATTCGGAGATCCATGTAGATCAGCGCGTCGACCACATTGCCGAAGTCGGGATCCACGTTGAACGCGATCACCTTCGCGTTCAGGTTCAGGTACTGGCGCAGCAGCACGGGCACGCTTCGGCCGCCCGCCTCGATCTCGCGGACCAGACGCTCCACGTCGTCCATGTTGCGCACCACCGCGCGCGTGTGCTCGGGATCCCAGTCCACGAAGGGCGTGGTGTCCGGCGGATTGCGCGGACGCACGGACTCCGCGAACGCGCCGACCGCTCGATAGCGCGACAGGAACGCCATCATCAGCTTCTTCGACATGCTCTGATACTCGTCGCTGATGCTGACGGGGCCGAACATGATCGTGTAGCGCGGGTCGCGCACCGCCACCGCCGCGAGGCCCTTCCACAGCAGCAGCAGCGGCGCGGGCCGTCGCTGCCACGCCGGCGAGACCCAACTGCGACCCAGTTCCAACGCCGGACCGAGCGACGCCACGGCCGAGGGCGGATACGCGAAGAGTGTGCTGGTGTAGAGACCATCGAGGCCCTGCTCAGACAGGATCCTGTCGGTGAAGCCGAGCCGGTAGCCGCCCACCACCTCGTGCGATCGCGCGTTCCACACGAGCAGCTGCTCGTAGCGCGCATCGAAACGATCGATGTCGATCGCCTGTCCCGTGCCCTCGCCGACCGAGCGGAACGCGATCTCGCGCAGGCGGCCGATCTCCAGCATGGTGAGCGGAATGCGCTCGCTGTGCGTGAGATAGACCTCGAACTCGCCCGACCGCAGCAGCAGATCGCTCGCGGGGAGCTTCGCGAGTTCCGCCGCGAACTCCGCGGCCTCGTGCTGCGGCCGCTCGGGCACCGGCAGCGGCGAAAGCACGTTGGGTCCACCGCGGCGAGGCTTCTCGAGCCGTGTTCGCAGCAGGTAGGTCCGCACGCGCAGGTAGCGCATCGCGTCGTTCTCGTCGCCCTGCGCCAGGAGTTCATCGGCGGGAATCGGCGTGCCGACCACCAGGCGGATCGCGCGACCCTGCATCCGGTAGTACTCGCGTGCCAGCAGCAGCGTGCGCAGCATGGGGTGGATGAGGCCGATCAGCTGGAAGAGCCAGCTGTTGCCGCCGTTCACGAACACCGGCATCACGGTGGCACCGGTGCGGCGCACCACGCGCGCGACCTGCGTCTGCCAGTGACCGTCGATGGAGTGCCAGCGGCCCCAGCGGATGTGGCTCACCTCGCCCGCCGGGAACACGCAGACGCAGTGCCCATCCTTCAGCCACTCCACCACCTGCCGCAGCGAGCGGCGATTCGTGCCCTGACTGTCCTGCTCGTTCAGCACGCTCGCCACGAACACGCGGCCCTGCACCACAGGCAGGTCGGCCATCAGGCGGTTCGCGATGAACTTCACGTCCGGACGGACGCGCTCCATCATGGAGGCGAGCACCTGCGGATCGGCGCCTCCGTAGGCGTGGTTTGCGACCACCAGCAGCGGGCCGGTGCGCGGAATGCGTTCAAGATCGTCGTCGGTCACCACGCCGCGAAGACCGGTCACCCGGTTCAGGCGCTCCAGTTCGGTGCCCTCGCGCGGCAGCTCGTTGCAGCGACGCTGCAGACGGCGGATCAGGTGCAGCCCGACGATTCGGTCGATGAACGGTGCAAGCAGCCACCAGGCCCACCGCAGTGGCGCGGGGCCGCCGATCGGGGGAAGGCGTGGGCCGATCTCGTCTCGCGTGACCACCGGCGGAAGGCTATCCGCCATCGGCTTTGGTCCTGTCACGCCATGCTCAGGATTCGGTGAGGGCCGTGAAGCCTTCAGAAGTGACCCCAAGGGGATTCGAACCCCTGTCCCCACCGTGAAAGGGTGGTGTCCTAGACCGGGCTAGACGATGGGGCCGGTCGGGCGAGCGGCGAAGCATACGCCAACGGTTGCCCGAAAGCGACGGCGGGCAAAGGCGGCGCAGGCCCCCGCTCTTCCTGGAGAGAAAGAGCCCGTGGAGGCGGGCCTCGAGCCACCACCCACGTTGCCGAGAGAAAGAAACAGAGCCCGCGGAGGCGGGCTCTGAAGCATGTCTCGCGCGGCGGCGGAGGCCGCCGCCTCATTCTGCATCGCGGTCGCGAAATCCGCCGCACTTTCCAGCAACAGAGCCCGCGGAGGCGGGCTCTGAAGCAAGTCTCACGCGGCGGCGGAGGCCGCCGCCTCAATCAGTGACCCCAAGGGGATTTGAACCCCTGTCCCATCCGTGAGAGGGATGTGTCCTGGACCGGGCTAGACGATGGGGCCAGGGTTGGGAAGGATAGCCGGAACCTCGAAAGGCCTCAACCCTGTAAGTTCATCGCATGCGGCCGCTTCTGCTCTGCCCGACCCGCTTCGAGAACGGCCATGTCCGTTCTTTGGCCCGCCACTTGGGCACCGAGTGCCAGGTCATCGGGGTGGGGTGCGGATGCGAGACCCTGCTCCGACGCATCGCCGAGGCGCACCCCGGACCCCGCACCGTGCTGCTGGCGGGCATCGCCGGCGCGCTGCGTGACCATGCGACGGTAGGTCGGGCGTTCCTCGCCGAGCGCGTGATCGACGAACTCGGCGCGGTCCATCTTCCGACGATCGTCTCGGGCATGGATCGGCTGCCGCTGACCTGCTCGCGCGACGTGGTGGTGGGCGAGGCCGCGCGTGAGGCCACGGCGGCGCGGACCGGCGCGGCGATGGTGGACATGGAGTCGGGGCCCTTCGCGCGCGTGGCGCAATCGTGCGGTTGGCGATGGGGCGTGCTGCGCGGCATCAGCGACGACGCGGCGCGCGAACTTCCACATGAGGTGATGCGTTGGCTGCGCCTGGACGGCGGGACCAACTGGGGCAATCTTGCGATCGATCTGGTGACCAAGCCGCGACTCTGGTCGCCGGTCGCAGCGATGGTGCGACACGCCAACGCCGCCATGCACAGCGTGCACGACGCACTACCTGCCCTGCTGCGAGGCACGCCATGAGCGCCATCACGCTGGTGTACGGCGGAAGCTTCGATCCACCGCACGCGGTGCACACACGCATCGCAAGCCAAGCCGCGGATGCCGTGGGTGCGCGACGAATCGTGGTGATTCCCGCGGGCGTGAATCCACAGCGGCGCGACGCGCCCCCCGCGGCGCCCGAACACCGACTGGCGATGTCACGACTGGCCTTCGCGGCGGAGCCACGCGCCACCATCGACGATCGCGAGATCCGCCGCGCCGGCCCCAGCTACACCGTCGACACGCTGGAATCGCTGGCTCGCGAGCAGCCGTCCGAGCGATTCCGGCTGCTGCTGGGCGGCGATCAGGCGCTCAACTTCACCACATGGCGGAACCCCGACCGCATCGAGTCGCTTGCCGAACCGGTCGTGGTGCCGCGTCCCCCGCTTGATGCCGACGCGCTGCGTGCGGCGCTTCGTGAACGCATGGGTGAGCACGCGCGGCGATGGATGGATCGTGTCCTGCCGATCGCGCCGGTCGACGCAAGCAGCACGCAGGCACGCGCGCAACTCGCGCGCGGCGAACGCCCGTCGCCGGTTGTGGTCGCCCCCGCGGTGGTCGACTATGCGCTGCGGCACGGCCTGTACCGGCCGGCCGCGCGTTGAGTTGCATCACCAGGGCTCTTCGAACAGCAGGTGCACCACGGGCATGCGGCCTCGCATCGGCAGGTCCGCGAGTTCCTCGGGCCGCTCGTCGAAGGCCACGCGGTCCAGCGTGTAGAAGCTCTGGAAGGACCAGCGCCCGTCGGCCTCGAGACGGCACGCGGCCAGGCGCTCGACCTCGGCCACGCTGCCAGCGGTGGCCCACATGGTCACGTAGGCGCCGCCGCCCTCGCCGCGGGCATCGCGACAGAGCGCGATGCCGTACCACAGCGTGTTGCCGAGTTCGCGGCCACCCTCGTCCAGATTGGTCTCGCGATCCACGTCGATCTCGAGCGCCCATCGCTCGCGCAACTGCAGCAGCACCTCGTCGAGGTCCGGGCTCTGGTCGTCGTCGATCTGGAGAACCTCGCGGACCTGGGACGGCGGCCCCTCCTCGTCGAGATCCTCGGGCCAGGTCTCCTCGACCTCGCGCAGCGAGTGACGACGAAGCATGCGCTCCACGCGGTCCTTCATGTCCTCGGGCACATGGATCAGCAGGCCCTTCCAGCTGTCGAGGAACACCTCGACGAAGGGTTCCTCGGCGTTGGCACCGACACCCACGCTCGCGTCCTCCAGGATCACCGGCTCGAACGCCTCCCACGTGTCGAGGAAATCCTCGAAGGGCACCGGACGCTGCGCGATGTAGACGTCCATGCTTCGGTAGGCGTCGCGGCTTCCGACTTCCACGATGGGCGTGATCTCGTCGGGCAGCAGGCCGAACGCCTCGCGCACCAGTCCGACCATGCGGTCATGGCTCGCCACGACATGGAAGCTCCAGCAGTCCGGCTCGCCGTCCTCGCCCTCGTGGAACTCCAGCGTGTAGCCCTGCGTGGGCACCGGAAGGTTCAGGGGCTCGATGCCGAGGGGCAGCGCGAAGGAGCCGAGGACCGCGCGCTGGAGATCTGTGCGAAGCTTGTAGTTGCGCATGTCGGGAACCGAAGTCGACCCTGATGGTAGCGCGGTGATCGCTCCGGCCCTAACGCAAAATGTGCTCGAAATTCCCGACGGAACCGGGTGAGTCAGTCGCCCAGATAGGCTTCCTGCACGCGGCGATCCTGCAGCAGCTCGGCACCCGTGCCGGCCAGCGTGATGCGACCCGTCTCCATCACGTAGGCGCGATCGGACAGCCGCAGCGCGGCGCGCGCGTTCTGCTCGACCAGCAGGATCGTCATGCCCTCGGCGCGAAGCTGTTTCACCGCCTCGAAGATGCGCGCCACCAGGATCGGCGCGATCCCCATGCTCGGCTCGTCCATCATGAGCATGCGCGGACGACTCATGAGCGCGCGACCGATCGCGAGCATCTGCTGCTCACCGCCCGACAGCGTGCCGCCCTGCTGCTTCTCTCGATCACGCAGGATCGGGAAGAGCGCATGCACGTGATGCAGATCCTTCGTGATGCCGTCGCGATCGTTGCGTCGATAGGCGCCCATCTCCAGGTTCTCGCGCACCGTCAGGCGCGGGAAGATGCGCCGACCCTCGGGCACGTGCGCAAGACCGCACGCCACCACCTCGTGCGCGGGCAGCGCGCCCAGATCGCGGCCCTCGAAGCGCAGCGAACCTGCGCGCGCCCGAAGGATGCGCGAGATGCATCGCAGCGTGCTGCTCTTGCCCGCGCCATTGGCGCCGATCAGGCTCACGATCTCGCCGGCACGCACCTCCAGGCCGACCTCGTGCAGCACGTCGATCGGGCCGTAGCCCGCGCAGAGTCCCTGCACCTGCAGCATCGCGGCGCCGCTCATCCGAGCTCCTCCTTGCCAAGGTAGGCCTCGATGCACGCGGGATCGTTGCGGATCTGGTCAGGCGTGCCCTCGGCGATGCGCTTGCCGAAGTTCAGCACGCAGATGCGGTCGCTCACGCCCATCACCACGCGCATGTGGTGCTCGATCAGCAGCACCGTGACACCGGTCTCGCGGATGCGCCGGATCAGGTCCATGAGCGCCACGATCTCGGTGGGATTCATGCCCGCCGCGGGCTCGTCGAGCAGCAGCAGACGCGGACCGCTCGCCAGCGCGCGCGCGATCTCAAGCCGCCGCTGCAGGCCGTAGGGAAGGTTTCGTGCGGCATCGAAGGCGCGCGCGTCCAGTCCCACGAAACGCAGCCACTCCATCGCACGCGCCTCGCTCTGCGCCTTCTCCCGGCGAAAGCGCGGCAGGCGCAGGAGGTCGGTCAGGTAGTTCGAGGCGAGCCGGCCATGCATGCCGACCAGCACGTTCTCGCGCACGCTCAACTCGCCAAACAGGCGGATGTTCTGGAACGTCCGCGCGATGCCCGCGCGCGCGATGACGTCGGGCGTGCGTCGCGTGCGAAGCCAGAGCGTGTACGCGGCGCCGCCACCGATCACGGCGCCGATCAACGCGGGCAGCCACGTCCAACCGGCACCGGCCTCGCGCAGCGTGGGCGCGACGCACGCGAGCGCCGTGCCCCAGAGGAATGGCTCGCCGTAGACGTAGTTGGCCACCACGACCGCCTTCCACAGCGCGACGGCGTTCAGGGCCAACACCGACCCCACGGCCACCATGATCGCGGAACCCGCCACGCGCAGCAGCAGGCGCACCGCGAGGGGCTTGCGCACCACCGAACCCTCGAGGCGCACCTCGCCCGTGCTCGGCTGATACACGCCGGTGATGGCGTTGAATAGCGTGGTCTTGCCGGCGCCGTTGGGGCCGATGACCGCGTAGACCTGACCCGCATTCACGCGGAACGACACATCCTCGTTCGCCACGAGGCCACCGAAGCGCATGGTCACGCGGTCGACCTCCAGGATCGGCGCGCTCACGAGCCACCTCCCGCGCGTTCCAGCCGTGCAGGCAGCAGACCATCGGGCCGCACGCGCATCATGACCATCAGCACCACGCCGAACACGAGGTACTTCCAGTTGTTCGGGCTGCCGAGCACGTTGCTTGGGTTCACGATGCCCTGCGCCTGCAGCCAGCTGGCCAGCTTGGGCAGCGCGATGTTGGCCACGCCGATCATGGTCAGCGCACCCACCAGCACGCCGTCGATCGAGCCCATGCCGCCGACGATCACGATGCAGAGCGCCAGGATGCTGATCTGGAAGTCGTAGTTGCCTGGTTCGCCGGTGCTCTGGTAGAGGCTCGCCCACAACCCGCCGGCCAGCGCGGCCAGCGCGGCACCCGTGGCGAAGGCGTACATCTTCACGGGAATCGGCGTGATGCCCATGCAACTCGCCGCCAGCTGATCCTCGCGCACGGCCAGCCACGCGCGGCCGGTGCGACTGCGCTCCAGGTTCCGGCAGAGCTTCACCGCCAGCACCAACAGCGCCAGGAAGAGCCAGTACCACGGCCGCTCGTCGGTTCCGAACTCGCCCACCACAGGCAGGCTTGGTGCGGGCAAGGGATTGATGCCCTGCGTGCCCTTCGTGATCGCGTCCAGGTTCTTCATCACGTCCTGCACGATCTCGCCGAAGCCCAGCGTGACGATCGCCAGATAGTCGCCACGCAGGCCCAGTGTGGGCGCGCCCAGCAGGAAGCCGGCCAGCGCCCCCGCGACCGCGGTGACCCCGAGCGCAGGCCAGAAACCGATCTGGAACGGATAGATGTCGCAGGTCGAGATCGCGAAGGCGTAGGCGCCGATCGCCATGAACGCCGCCATGCCCAGATGCAGCAGGCCCGTGAAACCCGTGACCACGTTCAGGCCCAACCCAAGCAGCGCGAAGACCAGCACGCCACGCATCGGGTCAAGCAGATTCAGGCCGAGCGGCCGATCAAGCAGACCAAGCAGCACCGCGCCGGCGAGCATGATCCATCCAGGCTGCAGGAATCGACGCGGCGCAGCCATCAGACCTTGTCCCTCAGCTTGGCGCCAAGCAGGCCGCTTGGGCGAAACACGAGCGTGGCGATCAGGATCGCGAACACCACCGAGTTGGTCCAGCGCGCCTCGATGTAGCCGTCGCTCAAAGCGCGCGCCACGCCGATCAGCAGACCACCCACCACCGCGCCCGGCATGCTTCCGATGCCGCCGAGCACCGCGGCCGTGAACGCGTCCATGCCGGTTCGATAGCCCATCTGGAAGCTGATCGTGTTGTTGTAAAGCGCGTAGATCACGCTGGCGAATCCGCCAAGCGCGCCGCCGATCACGAAGGTCGCACCGATCACGCGATCGACGTTGATGCCCATGAGCGACGCGGCCGTGGGGTTCTGCGCCACCGCACGCATGGCCTTCCCAAGGCGCGTGGAGCGCACCAGCACCGTCAGCGCCACCATCAGCGGCAGCGTGACGCTCCACACCATCAGGTCACTCGAGGTGAAGTTCAGGCGCCATGCGTCCGGCAGCAGGCTGTTGTCCGACACGAGCGCAGGAAAGTCCTTCGGCGCCGCGGCCGCCACGCCGCCGCCGAACACCTGCATGGGCAGCCCGCCCCAGAAGAGCGAGAGGTTCACCAGCACGAAGCTGCAGCCGATCGCGCTCACCAGCAGCGTGAGCTTCGGCGCCGAGCGCAGCGGTCGGTACACCGCGCGGTCGATCGACCAGTTCAACGCCGCACAGAAGGTCGCAGCGGTCACGAGCAGCAGGATCACGCCGGTCAGACCGCCCACACCTGACCACATCTCCATGCCCAGCGCGCCGGCGACCGTGAGCGCCATGAACGATCCGAGCGTGCACAGGTCACCGTGCGCGAAGTTGATCAACTCGATGATGCCGTACACCATCGTGTAGCCGATCGCGATCAGCGCGATGATCATGCCGTTCGAGAGGCCCGTGACGAGCTGCTGACCGAGCACGCCTGCACCGGCATCCGAGCCAGCGTCGGCATGCGCAAACGCGGCAAGAGCCAGCGGCGCCAACGCGGACAGATGCTGGATCGCGCGCACGGATCAGCCCGCGGCCAGGGTCACTGGCCGAGCACCTTCACGAACTGGAACTTGCCGCCCTCGACGGTCTGGCCGCTCATGATGCGGCTCGTCGTGTCGCCGTTCTCGTCGAAGCTCCACGTGCCCAGCGCGCCGTCGAAGTCCTTCGTGGCCCGCACGGCATCGAGCACACCGGCGCGCGTCTTCTCCTTGGCGCGCTTCAGCGCGTCCAGCAACACGCGGCCGGCCTCGTAGCCGTAGAGCGCGTAGGCCTCAGGCTCCACCTTGTAGCGCGCCGTGTAGGCCTCGCGGAACTTCGCGCCGCGGCCGGTCAGCTGGTTCGCGGGCAGGCCCCCGAAGGTGATGTAGGTGCGGCCCTCCAGGCTGTCCGCTCCTGCGGCCAGGATGAAGGCCTCCTCGAAGCAGCCGTCCGGCACCATGTACTTCGCCTCCACGCCCGCGGAGCGCAGATCCTTCGCGATCTGACCCGCGTTGGTCTGCGTGGTGCCGCCGAAGTAGACGAGTTCCGCGCCGGACGCCTTGATCTTGTTCGCCAGCGCCTTGTAGTTGCTCGCCTTCGGATCGATGCCCTCGCGGCCGAGCACCTTCAGTCCGAGCTCCTTCGCGCGCTTCTCGAACACGTCGGCGATGCCCTTGCCGTAGAGCTCGCGGTCGTCGAGCAGGTAGACGGACTTGCAGCCGAGCTCCTTCGCCCACTCGGCGGCCACACGGCCCTGCAGGTCGTCGGTGGGGACCACGCGGAAGTAGTTGATCTTGCCGCTCGGGCGATAGATGCGCGGCTCATTCGCCTCGCCCATGCCCGGCTTCGTCAGGCCCGGATAGGTGTTGCCCGGGCTGATCATGACCAGGCCCGCCTTGTTCAGGATCGGCATGCTGATCTTGCTCGCGCCCGAGTTGTAGGTGCCGATGTAGCCGATCACGCTCTCGTCGCGCACGGCCTTGTTGGCGTTCTGCGCCTCGACCGCCGGATCCCAGTTGCCGCGCTGCGGACTCGCGTCGTCCATGTCCTCGTACTCGATCTTGAAGCCGTCCACCTGGCCGCCGACCTCGTCGATGGCCATCTTGATGCCGTTGACCATGCTGGTGGTCTGCGCGTTGGCGCTGCCGGTGCGCGGCAGGCTGCTCACGACCTTCAGCGTGCCTCCGGCGAGCGCCAGCGGAGCGAGGGCAAGCGACAGGAGCGACGAGAGGATTCGGGTGTTCATGGTGGTTGGGCCGTGGAGCGGGCCGGACGCACGGGGCGTCGGGTGCGCGAATATAGAGTGTCGGACACGGGCGTGGTTCGCCCGACCCCCGCATGTGGAGCCCTGCCGACATCGTGGACGCGGCCGCCGAGGCGATTCGGCAGGCGGAATCTCGCCTGCACTCGGAGCAGGCGGTCGAGGGGATCGACACCATGCACGAGCGCACGCTGCAGGCGCTGCTTGCGGACGCGTTCTCGGCCGCCGGCTGGACCGTCGCGCGGGAGATGCGCTATCCGAGCGCCCGTCCAAGGTCGAGAGCGGCGGGCGCACGATGCGATCTGGTGCTGACGCACGGCGCGCCCCTGCGGCCCGATGCCGCACCCTCGCTGTTCGATCCCGCGGAACCCACCCCGCCCGAGGGTGCGTGCTGGATCGAGGTGAAGATGGCGGCGGCCATGGATGTGGAGGGCGCCGCGCCCGGCTACGCGCGGGCCCTGTCCGACGCCGCCATCCGTGACGCCGCCACGCTCGCCAGCGAGCCGCTGATCCGTCACGGCATGCTGCTGTTCGTGCTGTTCGGCGCCAGCGAGTCGGCGCTGCGGCGCGACATCGCACGATGGATCGACGAGACGCTCGCGACCGGCATCCCGGTGGGTCAGCCTCGCGTGCGCGCCCTTCCGATCCGCGACCTTCGCGGCAACGCCTTGGCGGCGATCGTCTGCGTGCCGATCAGCCCGCGCGCGCCCGCGTGAGCATCGGGTTGCCTCCGCGCAGCAGCGCGAGGATCGAGTCCGCCGCCTCGCGCGCGGGATGGCGTCCCTGATACATCGCGAGCACGCGGCGCAGGCCGTCGGACGAGGCGCGCATGCGCTTCTGATCGGTCAGCAGCTGCTCCGCGGCCTTCGAGATCGGCCCGACACCGCCCATGTGCGGCACGAACTCCGGCACGATGCGCTCGCCTGCAAGGATGTTCGGCAGCAGCCGATGCGGCGTGGTCAGCAGCATGCGTGCGCCCAGCCACGAGATCGACGAGACCTTGTAGACCGCGACCATCGGCTTCGCCTGACGCACCAGGTCCATGCTCACGGTGCCGCTCACGCACAGCGCAAGGTCGCTCCAGGCGATCGCCGCGTCGAGCTGCCCCACCACCAGATTCAGCCCGCTTGGCAGCGTGCCCCCGAGCCGCTCGCGCACCAGCGCAAGCAGGTCCTCGTTCGCGGCCACGAGCACCGACGTCATCTTGCGGAAGCGCGACTGCAGGTCGGCATGCACGCGCATCAGCGTCGGCAGGTTCGCGCGCACCTCGCTGGAGCGGCTGCCCGGCAGGATCAGCACCTTGGGCGCGCCCGGCGGCAGTTCCGCGGCCTTCGTGACGGCGTCGGGCGCGATCGAGCGGTTGATCACGGGATGCCCGATGAAGCGCGCCGGCACCTGACGATCGCGGAACCACTTCTCCTCGAAGGGAAGCAGGCAGAGCACGCAGTCAGTCGCGCGGCGCAACTTGCCGATGCGCCAGGGCGCCCACGCCCAGAGCTGCGGCGCCACCAGATGGCACACGCGCACGCCGCGAGCCTTCATGCGAAGCGCGATGGGAAAGTTCGCCGCCGGCGAGTCGACCGGCACATGCACGTTCACGCGGTGCGCCGACGCCCAACGCGCGATCGCCACCTGATGCGCGCGCACGGCGCCGATGCGCGAGACCGCCGAGAGTCCCATCGCGCCGTCGTCGGCGCTGCGCTCGATGATCGTGGCACCGGCGGCCTCCATCTTGGGACCGCCCCACGCCACCACCTGCACCTGCGGCGCCCTGCGTCGGATCTCGGCGATCACCGGCGCGGCATGCGCGTCGCCCGACGGCTCGAACGCGGTCACGAGCACCGTGCCTTGCGTCGTCGCGTCGTCCTGGGGATCCTCGCTCCGCATGCCGCGAAACTAGCCGATGCGGCGCGTGGCCGCGGGGCTCCGCTACCATCGTCGCCCTGCCATGCTGAAGCGAACACACACCTGCGGACAGCCGTGTGCCGAGCACGCCGGACAGACCATCACCCTCTGCGGTTGGGTGAACACCTATCGCGATCAGGGGAAGGGACTCGTGTTCCTCGACCTGCGCGACCGCGAGGGCCTGTGCCAGGTGGTGTTCGACCTCGAGGATGTTCCTGCCGACGTGGTGAGCGCGGCGCGCGGTCTTCGCCGCGAGGACTGCATCGCGGTGCGCGGCACGCTGCGCAAGCGCGCCGGCGACGCGAACCCGCGCCTCGCCACGGGTGCGGTCGAGGTGCTCGCGACCGAGATCGAGGTGTTCAACAAGGCGCAGGACCTGCCGATCCTTCCCGACGAGCACGAGGCCGGGAAGATCAACGAGGAGACGCGCCTCAAGTACCGCTACATCGACCTGCGCCGGCCGCGCATGCAGCAGATCCTGCGCACGCGCTACAAGGTGACGAAGCTCACGCGCGACTATTTCGGCGCCAACGGCTTCACCGAGATCGAGACGCCGCTGCTGATCAAGAGCACGCCCGAGGGTGCGCGCGACTTCATCGTGCCGGCGCGCCTGCATCCGGGCCAGTGGTACGCCCTGCCGCAGAGTCCGCAGCTCTTCAAGCAGATCCTCATGGTCGCAGGCTGCGAGCGCTACCTGCAGATCTGCCGCTGCCTTCGCGACGAGGACCCGCGCGCCGATCGTCAGGCGGAGTTCACGCAGATCGACCTCGAGATGAGCTTCGTGGATCGCGAGGACGTGATGCAGGTGATGGGCGAGTTCGCCCGCGCCGTGTGGAAGGAGATCCTGGGCTACGACATCGGAACCATCGAGCGCATGACGTGGCAGGACGCCATGGAGCGCTTCGGCATCGACCGGCCGGACCTGCGCTTCGGTCTGGAGATCCGTGACATCAGCGACGTGGTGCGTGCCAGCGACTTCCAGGTGTTCCAGGGCGCGCTGGCGAAGAAGCGCGCGGGCCGCGACGGCGTGGTGAAGTGCATCCGCGTGCCGGGCGGCGCCGAGAAGCTCACTCGCAAGATGACCGACGGCTACACCGAGTTCGTGAAGCAGTTCAAGACCGGTGGTGTGGCGGTCACCAAGGTCGGCGCGAACGGGTTCGACACCGGTGTGGCGAAGCATCTGGAGCCGTTCCGCGCGGAGCTCACGAAGCGACTGAGTCTCGAGGTCGGCGACACGCTGCTCATCGTGGCCGATCACTGGGACACCGCCACGAAGGCGCTGGGAGAACTGCGCCTGAAGGTCGGTCGAGACCTCGGCCTGATCGACGACACCAAGTGGAAGTTCCTCTGGGTGGTCGACTTCCCCATGTTCGACTGGGACGACGAGGGCAAGCGCTGGGTGGCCATGCACCATCCGTTCACCAGCCCCAACCCCGACCAGTTCCACTTGCTCGAGAGCGATCCTGGCCGCTGCGTGAGCGCGGGCTATGACCTGGTGGTCAACGGCAGCGAGATCGCCGGCGGAAGCATCCGCATCCACCGCATGGACGTGCAGGAGAAGGTGTTCAAGCTGATCGGCCTCACGCAGGCCGAGGCGGAACTGAAGTTCGGCTTCCTGCTGAACGCGCTGCGCCACGGTGCCCCGCCGCACGGCGGCATCGCGTTCGGCCTCGACCGTCTGGTCATGCACCTCGTCGGCACGGACAACATCCGTGACGTGATCGCCTTCCCGAAGACGCAGTCGGGCGCCGACCTCATGATCGACGCGCCGGGGCCCATCGACGAGCAGCAGATCACCGACTGCGGCATGAAGATGACGCTGATCGAGAAGAAGTGACCGGTTACGAGGGTCCGAGGTTGTCATCGACCACCGCCACGCAACTGGTCCGTAACAACCTCTGACCCTGTTACGTGGACACGGCCCAACCTCTGGCGCCCGACGGCGCCGACACAATCAGTGCACGCCGCTGGCCGCCAGCCACCGCTCGCAGTCGATCGCGGCCTGACAGCCCATGCCCGCGGCCGTGATCGCCTGCCGATACACCTGATCCGCAAGGTCGCCCGCCGCGAACACGCCCTCGATGTTCGTCTGGCTGCCGCGCGTGTGCAGCGTCACGTAGCCCTTCTCGTCGAGCTCGACACCGCTGCCCTGCAGGAACTTCGTCGCCGGCGCGTGGCCGATCGCGATGAACAGGCCGCGCACCTCGATCGTGCGCTTCGCGCCGGTCTTGAGGTTCTTCACCACGATCGACTGGAGCGTGTCCTGCCCCACCACATCCTCGACCGCGCTGTCCCAGACCATCTCGACCTTGGGATTGTTGAGCACACGATCCTGCATGCTCTTGCTCGCGCGCAACGAGTCACGGCGATGGATCACATAGACCTTGCTCGCGAACTTCGTCAGGTAGCTCGTCTCCTCCATCGCGGTGTCACCACCGCCCACCACCGCCAGCGGCTGGTTGCGGAAGGCCGGCAGCGCACCGTCGCACACCGCGCATGCGCTCACACCACCGCCATTCTGCGCCAGACGCAGCTCGTTCGGGATGCCAAGCCAGTTCGCGGTCGCGCCCGTGCTGATGATCACCGACTGCGCCTGCACCGACTTGCCGTCGGAGTCCGTCAGGGTGAACGGCCGCTTCGAGAAGTCACAGCGGTCGATGTTCGCGTCCACCACGCGCGTGCCGAACCGCTCGGCCTGCTCGCGGAACTTGCCCATCATCTCGGGGCCGGTCACGCCGTGCGGAAAGCCCGGATAGTTCTCCACCTCGGTGGTGAGCATGAGCTGGCCACCCGGCAACACCGGCGCAGGATTCGTGGCGGGCACGCCCACGTACACCACCGGCTTCAGGTTCGCGCGCGCCGCGTAGATCGCTGCCGTCCATCCGGCGGGACCGCTGCCGATGATCACCACGTTCTCTGCACCGCTCGACATGTCTTCGATTCCTCGTTGGAAGGCGCCCGCTCGGGCCCCGTGTTTCACTTGATCAGGCCGACCTTCTGCGCCAACTGCCGTGGCGGAGGCCAGATCACCAGATCGCCGCGATCACTCGCTGGCGCATCGTGACGCGTCATGTTGCTGTCATCATGATCGCCAGCGAGCGACCACATGCACGCGCCTGTCGCCTCGACCTGGCCCCACGGCGTGTCGATGCCCACGGCCTTCTCCCCCACGTCGCGGTACAGGAACGAGCCGTACTTGCGCGAATAGGGATCCATGTCCATCTTCTTCAACGCGTAGGTGGGGAAGATCTGGCCCAGATCGCGCGGCCACTGCTTGCCGTTGTCCATGCGGAAGCCGAGCAGACCCGCGGCCACCGCCGTGCCGTTGAGCTCCTCGATGACGCGCAGACGCATGGCGAAGGCGGCCTCCAGGTCGCCCACCAGCAGCGAGATGAGCGCGTATCGCGCCTTGTTCAGCCGGCTGTACTCGCTGGGTCGCTCGACCAGCGAGTCGTAGAAGCGCATGCGCCAGCGGCGCCACCAGTCGTCGTAGACCTCGCCAAGCCGGGCCCGCGTGGCGTCGAGGCTGCCGTGCGTTGACGCGAGCTGATTCCAGCATGCCACCGCGCCGAAGCGCGAGAGCGGCTCATCCTTCGCCTGCACCGCACCCATCATCTGCCCGAACTTGTCCCCATCAGGCTGCCCCTCGGTGTTGAAGAGCACCGCGATGCGCTCCTCGACGACCGTGCGATCGCCCTCGGGCAACTCGAGACGCGCAAGACGATCGCGATCGCCCGGCTTCACGAAGGGATAGCCCTTCAGCGCGACCGACTGCAGCACCTCCAGCGGAATCTTGTCGAGATGGTCCGCCATGAACACGCGATGCGCCTCCAGCGCGCTCGACATCAGCTGCAACGCCACGAGCTTCTCGTCGAGCATGCGCTGCTCGGCGACCTGACGCAGCATGCGGATGCCGTCCAGACCCACCTCGAACGCCTCGGCGTACTTGCCCGCCGCGCCGCGCCGCTGCATCTCCAGCACCGAATACGCGGCGAGTCCGCGCACCGCGCGCAGGTACGGGAACGCGGCCTCGCCCGTCGCCGAGCCCGGCAACGCGTCGAGCCCCTTCGACTTCCACGCCGCGTCGACCCCGGCGTCGCCATAGGGAACGCCGAGCACCAGACACTCGCTCGAGGACCGCATTGCCATCGCCAACGCCGCGCCTCCCGAAGCCCACTGCTCCCATGCCGAGCGCTCCGGCATGCCCGACCACACGTCGGCCGGCATCGGTACCGGACCCGCCGGCATTTCCGGCGTCTTCGTCCACGCGGGCCACAGCGTCAGCGCGGAGCGATTCTTCGCGCTCACATTCTTCAGCCACACATTCAGCGTGCCGTCCAACTTCTCACCCGCCGGCGCGACCGACACGGGCACCGGCGCACTGGAGGCCGCAGGCTTCGCAGGCGCCGCGGGCTTCGCGGCTGGTGCGGCGGGCTTCGACGCGGGCGTCTTCGGCGCGGGCGCTGCAGGCTTCGCGCCCGGCTTGGGCGCCGGTGGCTTGGGTGCCTGCGCCGCGGCGTTCGCGGCAAGAAGGGCTGGCAGGACGAGCACCGTCAGGATGCGTCGAAGCGGAAGGTTTCGCATGGCAGGACGCGAAGCATACCCCCGCCTCATGCCGCTAGACTCGCCCGCCCGGATTCGCAAAGGACCCGACAGCGGTCCGAACCGGCGTGCACGAAACCCAAGAGGAGCCCACCGATGATCGTCGGAGTCCCGAGTGAAGTGAAGCCTGATGAGTACCGCGTCGGCATGCGCCCAGTGGGCGCCGAGATCATGGTCCGTGAGGGCCACTCGGTGCTCGTGCAGGCGGGCGCGGGCCTCGGCAGCGGCTTCTCCGACGAGCAGTACGCGAAGGCGGGCGCCACGATCGTGAAGACCGCGCAGGAAGTCTGGGCGAAGGCCGAGATGATCGTGAAGGTGAAGGAGCCGCAGCAGCCAGAGATCGCGATGATCCGCGAGGGCCAGACGATCTTCACCTACTTCCACTTCGCCGCGGACCGCGACCTGACGCTCGGCTGCCTTGACCGAAAGTGCATCGCCTGTGCGTACGAGACGCTGACCGACGAGGATGGCCACCTGCCGCTGCTGACCCCCATGAGCGAGGTCGCGGGCAAGCTCTCCATCCAGGAGGGCGCGAAGTTCCTCGAGCGACCCTTCGGCGGCCGCGGCGTGCTGCTTGGCGGCGTGCCGGGCGTGGAGACGGGCCATGTGCTGGTGATCGGCGGCGGCGTGGTCGGCACCTGTGCGGCGCAGGTCGCGGCGGGCATGGGCGCGCAGGTCGTGGTGCTCGACGTGAACATCGATCGCCTGCGCTACCTGAGCGAAGTCATGCCCCGCAACGTGCAGGTCATCTACAGCGATCCGCAGGCGATCCGCGAGCGCCTGGACTGGGCCGATCTGATCGTGGGCGCCGTGCTGGTGCCTGGCGCGAAAGCGCCGCACCTGATCAAGCGCGCCGACCTGAAGCACATCCGACCCGGCTCGGTGATCGTGGACGTGGCGATCGATCAGGGCGGCTGCGTGGAGACCGCGCGTGTGACCACGCACCGCAACCCCACCTACGAGATCGACGGCGTGGTGCACTACTGCGTCGGCAACATGCCGGGAGCCGTCGCACGCACCAGCACCATCGCGCTCACCAACGTCACGCTGCCGTGGGCCACGAAGCTCGCTCGACACGGCGCACATCGTCTGGCCGAGATGGATCACCACTTCACGAACTGCATCAACATGGACCGCGGCAAGCTCACGAACCAGCCCGTCGCCGAGGCCCACAACCTGCAGTTCGCCGGCGCCGCCGCGTGAGCCTGCCCCTGCCCGATCGCTGCAACGTGCTGATCGCCGGGAGCGGCGGGCGCGAGCACGCACTGGCCTGGAAGCTGAAGCAGAGCCCGCGACTCGGACGCCTGTGGGTCGATCCCGCGGCCAACGCCGGACTGCGCGCCCTTGGCACCGCCTGCCCGCAAGGCCTCGAACCGCGCAACCGCTTCCACCTCGAGCGATTCCTCGAGAAGGAGGACATCCGGCTCGTGGTCGTCGGCCCCGAGACGCTGCTGGAGCAGTCCATCGTGGATGACCTGCACAAGCCGCCGCATCGACTCGTGTTCGGCCCCACGCGCGCGGGCGCGCGCCTGGAATGGGACAAGGCCTGGTGCAAGCAGGTGCTTCGCACCGCCAACGTGCCCACCGCCGAGAGCCGCACCTTCAACCATCAGCAACTCGACGCCGCGCTGCACTACGTGCGCAGCCGCACCGATCCCGCGGTGGTGAAGGCCAGCGGTCTCTGCGCGGGCAAGGGCGTGGTGGTGTGCGACACGCCGGCGCAGGCCGAGACCGCCGTGCGCGACATGCTCGAAAAGCGCGCGCAGGGTGACGCGGGCCTTCAGATCGTGGTCGAGGAACGCCTTCGTGGACAGGAGATCAGCGTGCTCGCGCTGGTCGATGGCGGCACCATCTGGATGCTCGACGCATGTCAGGACCACAAGCAGGTCGGCGAGGGCGACACCGGCCCGAACACGGGCGGCATGGGTGCCTACTGCCCCACGCCGCTCGCCACCGACAGCGTGCTGCGCTTCGTCGAGCGCGAGGTGATGGTTCCGACCGTCGACGCCCTGCGTCGGGAGGGCATCGACTATCGCGGCGTCCTCTACGCAGGCCTCATGCTCACGCACTCGGGCCCCAAGGTGCTCGAGTTCAACTGCCGATTCGGCGATCCCGAAACCCAGGCCCTCATGGCCCGCTGGAAGGGCGATCTGCTTGAGGCGCTCTGGCACACCGCGGCCGGCACGCTCGACGAGGCCACGATCGGCTTCACGCCGGGGGCCAGTTGCTGCGTGGTCGTGTGCGCGCATGGCTACCCGGGCGCGCCACGCACGGGCGACCTGATCGAGGGCATCGGACTCGCTGAGGCTGGAGCCACCGGCGCGGATCGGGTGCTCTGCTTCCATGCCGGAACGCGCGCCGCAGATGGAGGCGGAGTCGTCACCGCAGGAGGCCGCGTGCTTGGGGTGACCGCCGTTGGAGCGGACCTTCGCTCTGCGCGCGACGCCGCCACCGACGCCGCGCGCCGCATCTCGTTCCCGGGAGCCTTCCTGCGGGGCGACATCGGGATGCGGGTGCTCGCGCCGGTCGTGTCCTGACTGACATTGCCTCAGGCGGTCACGCCGTTACACTTTGGAACGATCCGGATGGGCCGGTTTCCGGCCCGCGGAGCCAACCCATGACCACGTCCGCATCCACCACCAATCAGGAGACACAGCCCGCCGACGGCTTCATCCGTCTCTGGGGTGAGATGGGCACGCACTGGGGCGTTCCGCGCACGATGACGCAGGTGCACGCGCTGCTCTTCATTGAGGGCCGGTCCCTGAACACCGACGACATCATGACGCGCCTCTCGATCAGCCGCGGCAACGCCAGCATGACGCTGCGCACGCTGGTGGACTGGGGCATGATCACGCGCACGCACAATCCACGCGATCGCAAGGACTACTACGCGGCGGAGCAGGACGTCTGGAGGCTCTTCGCCACCATCGCCCGCGCTCGCAAGCGTCGCGAGATCGAACCGCTGCTGGGCTCGCTCAAGCAGGTGCTCGACCAGAGCGCGGACACCACCGACGTGGACGCGCAGAGCCAGCGCACAAAGATCGAGGAGGTGCTCGCGTTCACGCGACTGTTCGACGCGGTGACCGAGCAGTTCCTGGCCGCAGGTCCGGGCGCGCTGGGCGACCTTGCCGGTGGCCGCTGATCCACCCCCTTTCTCGCAGGCGGAAAAAGAACGAAGGCAGGCGCCTATTCGGTCGCCTGCCTTGATCTGCGGAGCGGACAGGGCGGGATTCGAACCCGCGATACGGGTTTTTACCCGTATACCGGTTTAGCAAACCAGCGCCTTCGGCCACTCGGCCACCTGTCCAGCACCGGCGTGGAAGCCGGGCGAGGAAGTGTAGCCGATTGTGGCGCATGATTCACTCGCCACAACGCCGGTGCTGAACGCGCCTTTCGGCCGCACCACACGCGGCGCCCGCACGTCATCGCTAGCCTCGCGCGCATGGACGACGTGCTGCCGATGCTCCTGGCCAAGGCCGCCGGCGCGGATCCTTGGTCGTGGGTGGTCCGCGAGTTCCCCCGCCTCTTCACGCAGCTCGACGGGTTCCTGCTCGACCTGGCCAAGGCCGTCGGCAGCTGGACCTACGCCGTGCTCTTCGCGATCGTGTTCTGCGAGACCGGACTGGTGGTCACGCCCTTCCTGCCCGGCGACTCGCTGCTGTTCGCCGCAGGGGCACTCTGCGCGGTGCCTGAACTCGGCCTGCGCGTCGACGGCATGGCCGTGCTGCTGTTCATCGCCGCCGTGCTGGGTGACGCCGTCAACTACCACATCGGCCGCTGGATCGGGCCGCCCGCGTTCACCGGCCGCTTCCGCTTCCTGAACCCCGCGCACCTGCAGAAGACCCGCGAGTTCTTCGAGCGCCACGGCGGCAAGGCCGTGGTGCTGGCGCGCTTCGTGCCGATCGTGCGCACCTTCGCGCCGTTCGTCGCGGGCGTGGGCACCATGTCCTACCGGCGCTTCTTCCTCTACAACGTGGTGGGTGCGATCGTGTGGGTCGGACTGTTCCTTGCAGCGGGCTACCTGTTCGGCAACCTGCCCTTCGTGAAGCGCAACTTCAGCAAGGTGATCCTGGCGATCATCGTGGTCAGCGTGCTGCCCATCGTGTGGGAGTGGTGGAAGCACCGCCGCGTGTCACACAAGGCCCACGCATGACGCCCCCGCTTGCCGCCGAGGCGAACACCGCCGCAGTGCTGCTGCCACTGGGGGCGCACGCGGGCTTCATGGCCGCCTTCGTGGGCACGGTGCTCGCGCTGCTTGTCACGGACCTGGCGCTCTTCCGCCGCAACCCCAAGCCGGTCAGTTGGAAGGCGGCGCTCGCGGGCGTGGGCTTCTGGGTTCTCCTGGGGTTGGCGTTCAACGCGACGCTTTACGCGCTGGCGGAACGCTGGCTGAAGGCCGATCCCACGCCGTTGATCGAGGCCGGTCGCCTCACGGTCGAGGAGGCCGCGAGCGACTCGCTCGTCGCGCTCGCCTCCACGAAGGCGGCCTTTGATCTGGCGCTGCAGTGGCTCGCGGGCTACGTGATCGAGATGTCCCTGAGCGTGGACAACCTCTTCGTGTTCGTCGTGGTGCTGCGCTACTTCGCGATTCCCGCCGCGCTGCAGCACCGCGTGCTCTTCTGGGGCATTCTGGGCGCGGTGGTGCTGCGCGCGCTGTTCATCGGTGCGGGCGTGGCCGTGCTGCACCAGTTCGACTGGGTCGCGGGCGTCTTTGGCGTGTTCCTGCTGGTCACCGGCGTGAAAATGATCGCCCCGAGTGGCGGCGACGATCTCGTCGATCCCTCGCGCACGGTGGGATTCCGGCTGCTGAAGTTCGTGCTGCCGCTGCAGCGCGAGTTCGACGGCAATCGCTTCTTCAGCCGGGTCGACCGGCGCCTGGTCGCCACGCCCCTTCTGGGTGCGCTGGTGGTGATCGAGTTCAGCGACGTGGTGTTCGCCGTGGACAGCGTGCCCGCCGTGCTCGCGATCACGCGCGAGCCGATCATCGCCTTCACCAGCAACATCGCCGCCGTGCTGGGGCTGCGCGCGATGTACTTCGTGCTCGCCAACGCGGTCGACCGCTTCCATCTGCTGAAGCCGGCGCTCGGTCTGGTGCTGGCCTTCGTGGGCCTGAAGATGACATGGCACTGGTGGTACGGTGCACCGCTGCTGCCGGTGGTGGTCGCGCTCTCGATCGTGCTGGGCACGGTGCTGCTCGGCATCGTGCTGAGCCTGGCGATTCCGCCGCACACGAAGGCGGAACCACCGGCCGTCTGAACACGCCATCGCGCTACACTCGCCGATCCATGCGCGTTCACGAATTTCAGGCTCGTCAACTGCTCGCCGAGGCGGGCGTCCCGGTTCCCGCCGGCGGCGTCGCCACCACCGTCGAAGAGGCCGTGCAGGCCGCCCAGAGCGTCTTCGCCAGCGGCGGCGCGATCACCGTAGTCAAGGCACAGGTGCACGCGGGCGGCCGCGGAAAGGCCGGCTTCGTGAAGGTGTGCAAGAGCGTCGACGAGGCGCGCACCGCCGCGAACTTCATGCTCTCCAACCGCATGGTGAGCCTACAGACTCCGCCGGAGGGCCTGGAGGTCCGCCGCCTGCTGGTCGCCAGCGGCGTGGACATCGCGAAGGAGTTCTACGTGGCGGTGCTCACCGACCGCTCGACCCGCCGCAACGTGCTGATCGCCAGCGCCGAGGGCGGCGTGGACATCGAACACGTCGCCGCCACGCGCCCGGACGCGATCCTGAAGCGGCCGCTCGATCCGGTCACCGGCCTGCACCCCCACATGGCGCGCGACATCGCGTTCCGCCTGGGCTTCAAGGGCAAGACCGTGGGTCAGGCCGCGGACATCTTCCTGAAGCTGGCGAGGACCTTCATCGAGAAGGACGCCACGCTCGCCGAGATCAACCCGCTCGTGCTCACGCCGGCCACGGCTGCGCACCCTGACGGCCAGGTCGTGGCCATCGACGCCAAGTTCACCTTCGACGACAACGCGCTCTTCCGCCAGAAGCAGGTCCACGCGTTCTTCGATCCCGCCGAGGAGAACGCCTCGGAGATACGCGCGAACGAGTTCGGCCTCAGCTACGTGGCGCTCGACGGCACGATCGGCTGCCTGGTCAACGGCGCCGGCCTGGCCATGAGCACCATGGACATCGTGAAGCTGCACGGCGGCGAGCCCGCGAACTTCCTCGACGTCGGTGGCAGCGCCAGCGAGGAGGCGGTGACCGAGGCCTTCCGCATCATCCTGAGCGACACGCGCGTGAAGGGCGTGCTCGTGAACATCTTCGGCGGCATCATGCAGTGCGACCGCATCGCGCGTGCGATCATCGCCAGCGCGAAGGCCGTGGGCTTCCAGGTGCCGCTGGTGGTGCGCCTGGAGGGCACCAACGTGAAGGAGGCTCGCACCCTGCTCGAGGCTGCGCGCGGCGACATCCCCACCATGCAGACCGCCGGCGACCTGACCGACGCCGCCATGCGCATCGTGGCCGCGGTGAAAGGCTGACCGCGACATGCTGGTGCTGTTCGACATCGATGGCACGCTGCTGAAGAGCCAGCACGCCGGCGTGCACGCCATGCTGGCCGCGTTCCACCAGTTGCACCCCGACCGCAGCTTCAGCTTCGACGGCGTCGACATCGCGGGACGCCTCGACACGCTGATCTATGACGAGATGACCTCGCGCCATGGCGTGCCGAGCGATCCGCAGAGCCACGACGTCTTCCGCCACACCTACACCGGACACCTGGAGCGCCGCCTGGCGGAACGCAATACCGTCATCGCGCTCGACGGCGTGGTCGATCTGGTGCACGCGCTCGCGCGCGAGCCGGGCGTGGAACTCGGCCTGCTGACGGGCAACTATCCCGCCACGGGCCGCCTGAAGGTGAGGCACGCGGGCCTCGACCCCGATCTCTTCAAGGTGAACGCCTTCGCGATGGACGGCGTCACGCGTCGCGACCTGCCCCCCGTGGCCCTGCAGCGCTACCGCCAACGGCACGGCTCACCGCTGGAACCGGCGCGCGCGATCATCATCGGTGACACCCCGAAGGACGTGGACTGCGCGCTGCACAACGGATGTCGCGTGCTTGGCGTGGCCACCGGCGAGTTCACCGTGGACCAGCTGCGAGACTGCGGCGCCCACCACGTTGTGGACAAGTTGTCGCCCATCGGCCCCGTGCTGGACTGGCTGCTGTCCCATCGTGCGACGCGGTAGATTCCGGCACATGTCGGAGTCGTTCCACAGCGTTTGCCGAGACTTCTACGTCAACCAGAAGCTCGCGCTGAAGATGGACCTTCCGTGGGGACGCGAGCCGGTGCTCGAGCTCTTCGACCGCATGCGCAAGGAGGTGCCCAGCCTGACCGACCTGCGCCGCTACGACCACGAAATCTCGCTGGAGAGTCCCGAGGACGACGACCGCAGCTATTCGTGGGTCGCGCTGCGACAGACCTCGCTACGCAGCGGCGTCGTGAACCCCGCCGATCTGGCCGACGCCTATCGCCTGCATCGCACGGTGCTCCAGACCGCGCCGTGGTTCCTCAGCATCCGCCCGCTTGACATCGACCACCTGGAACTGGTCTTCGGCTTCGATTTCGAGGCCGAGGGCAACCGTGACGCGATCATCTTCGACGCGCTGCTTGCCGACACGCCGCTGGCGGGCCTGCTGGAGCGCGGCCGCGACGAACCGCTCGACGTGCAGCCGTTCATCGGCCTGAACCTTGACCGCAACGACGGCACCACCGCCTTCGTGGAGGTGAAGAGCCGCACCAAGGGTGGCGAGCCGATTCCACAGCGCTTTCCCAGCGAGCCGATCAGCGTCTACCTGACGGTCCGTCGCACCGGCCCCATCGATCGCCTCGAGGATCTGCCCACGGTGCTCGCGGGCCTGGCCGGGCATGCCGAACGACTCGCCGAGGAGCGCGTGATTCCCAGCGTGCTCATCCCGATCCGCGACGCGATCCTCAGTCGTTGACGCCAGCGGTGCCAAGCAGGTCCTGCATGGCCTGTTCGCGTGGCAATGGTCGACCTTGCGGGTCGGTTCCCAGTGGTCGGCGAAGATTGGAGCGGGGATCACCCGCAATGATGCGCGTGCCCTTGCTGAAGGTGATGTAGGAGATCGCCCACGAGAGCAGGACGAAGAGGCGGTTTCGCACCCCCACCAGCAACACCAGGTGCACGAACAGCCACGCAAGCCACGCGAGCAAACCCCGCAGTCGCAGTGGCCCGACTTCCGCGACGGCGTGCCCACGACCGATCGTGGCCATGGTGCCCTTGTCGAGGTATCGGAAGGCCGGTCGAGCCGGCGCTGCGACACCGCGGATCCGGGATCGGGTCTCGTCCCGAATCACCTTCGCCACCATGTCGGCCATCTGGATGGCTCCCGGGGCGACACCGGGAACGGCCTTGCCGCTGGCCGCGCAATGCTGCGCCGCCATGTCGCCGATGACGAACACTTCGGGATGACCCGGCACCGAACAGTCCGGCTGCACGATGACGCGGCCGCTCCGATCCAGCGGCACGCCCAGCGATGCCCCCAGTCCGCTCGCTCGGACTCCAGCGGCCCAGACCACGGTGTCGGCGGCGATGCGCTCGTCGCCCACCATGACAGCGCCATCGAGAACCTCGCGCACGGGCGTTCCAAGCCGAATCTCCACCCCGATGCGACGCAAGCTGTCCCTTGCCGACTCTGAGGATACCTCGCTCATGTCGGGCAACAGCCTGGGTCCCGCTTCCACCAACACCACGCGGGCGCGAGCGGCGTCAAATCGGCGGTAGTCCTCCGCCAACGCGTCCACCGCGAGTTCCTTGATCGCGCCCGCCAGTTCAACACCTGTCGCACCGCCTCCAACGACCACGAAGGTCAGGTGCGACTGTCGGGCGACGGGATCGCTCTCGGCCTCGGCATCCTCGAATGCTCGAAGGATGCGGCTGCGTATCAGCGTGGCCTCACCCAGCGTCTTCATGCCTGGTGCGAAGTTCTCCCACGCTGGGTTGCCGAAGTAGCTGCTGGTGGCGCCCGCGGCAAGCACGAGCCAGTCGAAGGATGCGCGGGGTCGCTCACCAAACCCGATCGTGCGGGTGGCCAGATCGATGTCCGTCACCTGCTCATTGAAGACGAACGCGTTGCGCTGTCCGCGGAGCACGCGTCGGATCGGAAAGGCGATGTCCGAGGTGGTGAGCACGCCCGTGGCGACCTGATACAGCAGCGGCTGAAAAAGGTGGTGGTTCTTGCGATCGACCAACACCACATGCACGGGCGCACGAGCAAGGCGACGCGCGACGCGCAGACCTCCGAACCCAGCGCCGACAACCACGACCGTGGGCGTGCCGGTGCGACCGCCTGCCACGCTGGAAGGGTCACGAGGACTTGACATCTGCACCGATCAACCGCGCTTCAGGTACTTCTCGACGCTCTTCAGATCGACGGCCAACTGCGGCGTCACCGTGATGGTGAAGCTCGCGCCGGTCTTCAGGGTGACCACGCGGCTTGCCTTCTTGCGGCTGGTCCACATGCGGCCGCCGCGCTGGTGCACGTCGTTGCCACCGTTCGCACGGCCCTTGGCGAGCTTGGCCAGGGCGCGCTGCACGCGGGTCTCCTGGCGCATGAGGCGGAAGATGGTCTTGCGAAGGCTCTCCTTGGCGGGGAGCTTCGTGACGGTGAAGGTGACCTTGCTTCCGGGCTTCATCTCTGCGGTGGCAGCCATGTGAATCTCCTTGCGAACCGCGTTGTGGCGGGTCGAGGAAGATATCCGAAACCCCCGATCCGCGCCAGCCTTAGCGAATCTGCCCCAACACGTCGTGCCAGGCCTTTAGAAGTGCCTGCGTTCCCAGGCGACCATGTCCCAAGGCCTCCAGGCCCTGAAAAAGCCGCTCGGACAGTTCCAGACCGGGCAACGACTCGCCATCCGATCGCGTCTGCTCGCGCGCGATCCGCAGGTCCTTCGCCAGATGGCTGGCGAAGAAGCCGGGGTTCCAGTCCCCCTTCAGCATGCGAGGCACCAGATTCTGCAGCGTCCAACTTCCAGCCGCGCCACCCGACACGCTCTGCAGCACACGCTCGGCATCCAGGCCGGCGGCGCGCGCCGCCACCATCGCCTCGCACGCGCCCACCATGCTGTTGGCCACCAGGATCTGGTTCACCATCTTGCACAACTGGCCCGCGCCCGCGGGTCCCTGATGCACGATGATCTTGCCCATCACGTCGAACAGCGGCCGCACGCGTGCGAAGTCAGCCTCGGCGCCGCCCACCATGATGGAAAGCGTCGCGTTGCGTGCGCCGACATCGCCACCGGAAACCGGCGCATCCAGTGCGCCCACGCCGCGCACTGCCGCGGCCTCGGCGATCCGTCGCGAGAGCGCGGGCGGGCTCGTACCCATGTCGATCACCACTTTCGGCGCATGCTTCGCGCCCAAAAATCCGCGCTCGCCCAGAAAGACGGCCTCGACCTCGTCCGGAAACCCCACCATGGCGAAGGCCGCGTCCGCACCGTCCGCGGCCTCGGCGGGCGAATCGGCCCATATGGCGCCCGCCGACAACAGCGGCTCCGCCCTGGCCCGGGTGCGGGTGTGCATGCGCACGGCGTGCCCGGCCCGCAGCAGATGCCCCGCCAGCGAGGCGCCCATGACTCCGATCCCGACCCACGCCACCTGCATGCGATTCCCGCTCATTCCGCAAAGGTAGTGCAGTCCCACACATGCGGGGGCCACACCCCGTATCACACGAGGGTCCCGACCCCCACGCGGGACCGAAAGGGAGGTCACAATGCTCACGAACAACACACCGGGCGCAGGCGTAGGCCGCGCCGCTTTCCACGGAACCATGAACATGTCCACCAGCCACTCCCCCATCGACATCCAGGACCTCGAGCGACAGGTCGCCGAGGCCGCCAAGCCATTTCAGCAGCTCGTCACCGAGATGCAGCGCGTCGTGGTGGGCCAGCACGAACTCCTTGAGGGACTCGTGATCGGCCTGCTCGGCAACGGACACATCCTCATCGAGGGCGTGCCGGGCCTTGCGAAGACGACCGCCGTGGCCACGCTCGCCAAGGCGATCCACACCAGCTTCCAGCGCATCCAGTTCACCCCCGACCTGCTGCCCGCCGACCTCATCGGCACGCTGGTCTACCGGCCCAACACCGGCGACTTCGTGGTGAAGAAGGGTCCGATCTTCGCGAACATCGTGCTGGCCGACGAGATCAATCGCGCGCCCGCAAAGGTGCAGAGCGCACTCCTCGAGGCCATGCAGGAGCGTCAGGTCACCATCGGCACCGAGACCTTCCGCATGGAGGAGCCCTTCCTGGTGCTCGCCACGCAGAACCCGATCGAGCAGGAAGGCACCTACAGCCTGCCCGAGGCGCAGGTCGACCGCTTCATGCTGAAGCTGGTGGTGCGCTACCCCAGCGCGCGCGAGGAGCGGCAGATCCTGGATCGCATGGCGCAGACCACCGCCACCCATCAGGTGCGGCAGGTGCTGAAGCCCGCGGACATCGTGGCCGCGCGCGGCGTGGTCGACCGCATCTTCATCGACGAGCGCATCAAGGACTACATCGTGAATCTGGTGGTGGCCACGCGCGATCCCGCCACCGTGAAGGCCCCGGTGAAGGACCTGATCCAGTACGGCGCGAGTCCACGCGCCACGATCGCGCTCACCATCGCCTCGCGCGCAAAGGCGTTCCTGGACGGCCGCGGCTACGTCACGCCACAGGACGTGAAGGATGTCTCGCTCGACGTGCTCCGCCACCGCATCGGCGTGACCTACGAGGCCGAGGCGCTTGAGAAGACCGGCGAGGACGTGGTCCGCACGCTGCTGGAGCACGTGCCGGTCCCCTGATCGGAAACGAGGAACTCCGGCGATGAACGCCAGCGAACTCATCCGCAAGGTTCGGCGGATCCAGATCCACACGAGTCGCGTCACCAGTGAAGCGCTCGCGGGCACCTACCACAGCGCCTTCCGTGGCCGTGGCGTGGAGTTCGAGGAGGTGCGCCCCTATGTGGTGGGCGACGACGTGCGGACCATCGACTGGAACGTGAGCGCGCGCGCTGGCGCGCCGCACGTGAAGCAGTTCCGCGAGGAGCGCGAACTGTGCGTGATGCTGGCGGTGGACCTGTCGGGAAGCCTGGACTTCGGCACACGCAGCCAGTTCAAGCGCGAGATGGTTGCGGAGATGGCCGCCACCATCGCCTTCAGCGCCATCCGCAATGGCGACAAGGTGGGCTTGCTCGCCTTCACCGATCGCGTCGAGCGCTTCGTGCCGCCGCGCAAGGGCACGCGCCATGTGCTGCGCATCGTGCGCGAATTGCTCGCGCTGAAGGCGCAGGGAACGGGCACGCGCATTGGCGAGGCCATCGACGAGGTCACGCGCATCGTGCGCAAGCGCAGCGTGCTTTTCGTGGTGAGCGACTTCATGGACACGGGCTGGGAGCGCTCGATGAGCGTGGCGCGCGGTCGACACGACGTGATCCCCGTGGTGGTGCGCGACGCGGCCGAGGATTCACTGCCGGCCGTGGGTCTGCTTGAGCTGCAGGACCCCGAGACGGGCGAGACGCTCGTCGTGGATACGGCCGATCGCGGCGTGCGCGCGCGATTCGCCGCCGCGGCCGCGGAGGAACGTGCCGTGCTGCAGCAGGCCTTCCGCCGCATGCGCATGGACGCGGTCGAGGTGCAGACCGGTGGCGACTTCGTGAAGCCGCTGGCCGAAGTCTTCCGCCGCCGCGAGGCAAGGAGAGGCCGATGAAGTGCGCGGCGATCCTGATCACCGCGCTGCTTGGCGCCCGGGCGTTCGCCGCGGGCGAACCAGGCGCCACCATCAGCCGTTCCGCCGATGGCGCGGGTGCGCGTGTCACGGTGACCGCCAAGGCGACCATCCGCACCGGCGAGCCGCTTGGCGTGGACTTCACCGTGGAGCGCCCCGCCGACACCAGCGTGATCGTGCCGGCGCTCAAGAATGCGCTGGACCCATGGGACGTCCGCGACGCACGCGCCCTGCCGAGCGACCCCGCGAATCCAGGCCGCACCACCGAGCGCCTCACGCTGGTCACCTTCGAGAGCGGCGACCTGAAGGTGCCATCGCTCGCCTTCCGCATCCGCGCTGCCGACGGCACCGAGACTGAACTGAAGAGCCCCGAGCTGCCCGTGACGGTGCAGTCGCTGCTGGCCGATGGCTTCGATCCGTCACGCATCCGCGACGTGAAGGGTGCGGTCGAGATTCCGCTGGGTGCGCGCTGGCCGTGGATCGTGGGCGGTATCGCGATGGTCGCCATGCTCGGATGGCTCGCACATCGATGGTGGCGTGGCCGCCTGCGTCACGAGGCCCCGCCTGAACCCGCGCACACGCGCGCCCTGCGCGAACTCGACGAGCTGGGTGCACGCGAACTGCCCCAGAAGGGCCTGGTGCTCGACTTCTATGTGCTGCTCTCGGACACCGTGCGCCGTTACGTCGAGGGTCGCTTCGGCATCCGTGCGCCCGAGCAGACCACGAAGGAGTTCCTGCAGGCCGCACGCCATCACCCGTCGATCCGCGACGACCACCAGCGCATGCTCGCCGCATTCCTGCGTGCCGCCGACATGGTGAAGTTCGCCGCGCAGCGGCCGGGGCCTTCCGAGTGCGAACGCGGTCTCGACGCCGCACGCGGTTTCGTGCGTGAAAGCATGCCGATCGGCGACATCGACGATGCGACATCGGCATCGAACGCGTCGCCATCTTCGCAGGAGGCCCAACGATGAGCACGCTTGCCATCGACGATCCGTGGTTCCTGCTGCTGCTGCCGCTGGCCGCGCTCGGTTTCTGGCGCCTGTGGCGACGCAAGCCCACGCTGCGCTTCAGCGCCGCCGCGCGCGCCAAGGCCGCAGGACCAGGCATGGTCGCGCGCCTGCGATGGCTGCCGATGGCGCTGCGCGCGCTGGCATTGGCGCTGGTGGTGCTGTGCATCGCGCGTCCAGTGCGACTGAACGAGAACACCCGCACGATCACCGAGGGCGTGGCGATCCAGCTGGTGGTCGACCGCTCCAGCAGCATGCTGGCGATGGACTTCGAGCGTCAGGGCCGCGCCGTCGACCGGCTCACGGCGTTGAAGGACGTCGTCGATCGCTTCGTGCAGGGCGGCGGAGGACTGGCCGGTCGCGCCGACGACCTGGTGGGCCTTGTCACGTTCGCGCGCAACGCGGACTCGATGAGTCCGATGACGCTCGATCATGAGTGGCTGCTTGCTGCGCTGAAGGATGTGCAGCCAGCGGAGCCGGGCTCGAGCGAGGACGGCACCGCCATCGGCGATGGTGTCGCGCTTGGCGCCGAGAAACTGCGGGACGCCACCGAGAAACGCGGCGACGAGAGCCGCCGCATCAAGAGCAAGGTGCTGGTGCTGCTGACCGACGGCGAGAACAACGCCGGCGACATCGATCCCATGACCGCGGCAGAGCTCTGCCAGACGCTCGGCATCAAGCTCTACACCATCGGCATGGGTACGCGCGGCATGGCACCCATGCCGATCAAGACCCCGTTCGGTATCCAGATGACGCGCCAGCCCGTCACGATCGACGAGAACCTTCTTCGCGCGATGGCCGAGCGGACCGGAGGCCAGTACTTCCGCGCCACCGATTCGCGCAGCCTGGACGGGATCTACGCGAAGATCGACGAACTCGAGAAGACCGTGACCGAGCAAAAGCGCACCGTGCAGGCGAAGGACCTTTCGGTCGAGTCGTTCCGGCTGGGCGCCCTGCCCATGCCGCCCATGCTGGCCCTTGCGCTCGCGGTGCTGCTGCTCGAGATCGCCCTCTCACACACGCGCTGGAGGACGCTGCCATGACCCCGGGCGCCTTCCAGTTCGCGCAACCGTGGGCCGCGTGGTGGCTCTGGCTCGTGGCCGGCGCCGCGGTGCTCATGGTGGTCGGCCTGCGCCGACGCCGACGGCTGCTGGAGCTGGTCGCCGCCACGCCACTGCTGGCCCGACTTGCGCCCAATCTGGACCTCTCACGCGCGTGGATCCGCGCCAGCCTCTCCACGCTCACGCTCGCGGCGCTCACGGTGGCGCTGATGGATCCACGCTGGGGCATGCAGGTCGAGCAGGTGCAGCGACGCGGTCTCGACGCGATCTTCGTGCTCGACGTGAGCCGAAGCATGCTGGCTGGAGACGCGACGCCCAGCCGACTGGAACGCGCCAAGCAGTTCGTGATCGACGCCAGCGAGGCGCTCGAGGGGGATCGCGTGGGCCTTGTCGATTTCGCCGGCAGCGCAAGCCTGCGCGTGCCTCTCACCCTGAACTATGCCGCGTTCCGACAGGCCGTGCAGAATCTCGAGCCCAAGGCCGCGGCGCGCGGCGGATCGATGCTGGGCGAGGCGATCCGCATGGCCGCCAACAGCTTCCCGACCGCCGACAAGGGTGCACGCGCCGTGATCGTGCTCTCCGACGGCGAGGACATGGGCAGCGATCCCGCCAAGGCCGCGGCCGAAGCGCTCGAGGCATCCGGCGTGCGCGTGTACACCGTCGGCATCGGTGACAGCCGTGACGGCGCCCGCGTTCCGCTGGTGGGTGCCGATGGCCAGCGCCGCTATCTGGTGCACGATGGTCAGGAAGTCTGGTCGAAGATGAATCCGGACACGCTGCGCGAGATCGCGCAGGCCGGCGGCGGCGCGTTCATTCCCGCGGGCACCGCGCAGATCGACATGGCCGGCGTGTATCGCGATTCGCTCGCGGGCCTGGATCGCGTCGATCAGGAATCCAGCCTCGTGAAGCGGCAGACGCCGCGCTTTCAGTGGTTCGCGGCGGCGGCGCTGGTGCTGCTGGTCGCGGAAAGCCTGATCACCGATCGTCGCGCCCGCAGGGAGGTCGCATGAACGCGCCTTCGATCGCTCGCATGCTGCTGATCGCGGGCCTTGGCCTGAGTCAGCCCGCGTTGTCGGCGCAGGGCCAGCCCCAAGCGCCCGCTGCCCCCACCATCCCGAAGGCCCCGGCGATCCGCGTGCCCGACGCGCTGGTGAACCCGATCACGCCCGACGAGACGAGCGAGCCCGCGCCCACCCCCGAAACTCCCGCGCAGCCATTCGATCCCGCCGCGTATCGCGCGGCGGTGAAGCGCGCGAACGCCGCCGTGGCGCAGCAGGACTGGCCAGATGCGGCGAGGTCTCTCGAGGAAGTGCTTGCGCTCAAGCCCGATTCCAAGGAAGCCGCATACAACCTCGGCGTGGCCCGCTTTCAGCAGGGCGACTTCGCGGGTGCGCGCAAGATGTTCCAGCAGAGTGCGCAGAACGCGCCCGCCGATCTTGCGGCGCGAAGCATGTACAACGAAGGCAACTCGATCTACGCCGACGCGGTCCGCAACCTTCCGCCGATCGATCCTGCGTCGAAGCAGGGCCAGCCGCAGCAGGTCTCCACCGTGCCTCCTGAGGAACTGCAGAAGGCGGTGCAACAGGTCGAGCAAGCCTTCACGCATTTCAAGGATGCGGCCGCCGCCAATCCCGGCGACGAGGACAGTGCGGCGAACGCGGAGACCTCCCTCAAGCTCCTGAAGGAACTTCGCAAGATCCAGCAGCAGCAGCAGCAGCAGCAGCAGCAGAACAAGCAACAGCAAGATCAACAGCAGGACTCGAAGGATCAGCAGCAACAGCAAGATCAACAGCAGCAAAGCCAGCAACAGAATCAGGACTCGAAGCAGGACGACTCCAAGCAGCAGTCGGAGTCGCAGCAATCCCAAAGCGACTCCAAGTCACAGCAGAGCGATCAGCAACAGCAGCAAGAGAAGCAGCAACCGAAGCAGGACCAGCAGCAGGCCGATTCCAAGAACGATCCGAAGCAGGATTCCAAGCAGGACGACTCGCAACAGAAGGACCAGCGCCCGGCCCAGCAGGATCCGAAGCAGGAGTCGGACTCCGAGGATCCGCAGAAGCACGATCAGCAAAGGCAAGATCAGCAGCAGCAGCAGCAGCAGCAGCAGCAGCAGCAGCAGAACAAGCAACAGCCTCAACAACAACAGAACAAGCAACAACAGCAACCACAGCAGCAGCCCCAGCAGCAGGCGCAGGCCAGCAACGATCCCGCGAAGCAGGGCGATGCGCAGGCTGCCGAGGCCTCGGAGGATCGCATGGACCAGACCCAGGCCGATCGCCTGCTGCAACTGGTGCGTGACAAGGAAAAGTCCCGGAATGCGCAACGCAAGGCCGAACAGGCTCGGACCCGCCCAACACCCGTGGACCGTGATTGGTAATAGGCTTCAGACTTTCATGACACGCCTTGTGGCCATCCTTGCCCTGCTGCTCACCACGCTTGCCGCGCGCGCGCAGACGGTCGAGTTCCGCATGCAGGAACGCGACGGCTGGGTGGGCTCTCCGATGGTCATGGAGGTCGATGTCCAGAACGCCGCCGACGCGAATGCACCCGAGGTCGCAGCCACACCCGACTTCGACGTGCGCGTGGATCCCTCGCCGCGCCGAATGGAGTGGCGTCAGAGCATCAACGGACGCAACACCAGTCGCAGCAGCCTGATCTGGCGCATCGAGTTCACCCCCAAGCGAGAGGGCAAGTTCCCGCTGCCCGAGGTCGTGCTGCGCAGCGGCTCACGGACCTGGCGCAATCCCCCGCAGGAAGTCTCGGTCACAAGTTCCACCTCCAACGACACGCTTCGTCTGGAGGTGACCACCGATCCACCCAACCCATGGGTTGGGCAAAGCGTGAAGCTGTCGCTGCGAATCCTGGTGCGGCCATTCACCAGCGCACAGCACGGCGTGACACTGGACGAGTCGCAGATGTGGCGGCTGCACGACGACGCTGGCTGCTCGTGGGGCATCCTCCAGCCACGCATCCGCGAACTCGCGCAGTCGAATCGTCGCCCCGCAGGCACGGAGCAGGTCATCGACGGCAAGTCGTGGATCGTCTACGAGATCGAGACCCCGTTCACGCCGGATCGCGCCGGCCCCGTCTCGCTGGGCGAACTTCGCGTCGCCTGGCGCTACCCCACCAGCCTCACGGTGGGTCGCGACTTCTTTGGCAGTCCAGAACTCAGTCTCAGTGGCGTGCGACCGGTCACCGCCACGCTGGCCGAGCGTTCGATCGTGGCGCGCGCACTGCCGGAAAACGGCCGCCCTGCCTCGTTCCGCGGCGCCGTGGGTCAGTTTGAACTCCGCGTGGCCGCCAAGCCTACGCAGGTCGCGATGGGCGATCCGATCACGCTGTCCATCTCGATCATCGACCGCAGCCGCGGTGGCGAGGAACTGAAGACCCTGCAGCCACCACCGGTCGATGCCGACGCGCTTGGCGACGCGTTCCGCGTGCCAAGTGACCCGCTGGCCGGCACTGTCGATGGCGCGATGAAGACCTTCACGCAGACCATTCGCCCCACCACCACGACTGTCACGCAGATTCCGCCGATCGAGTTCAGCTGGTTCGATCCAGCCAAGGGTGAGTACGAAACCGCACGCTCGCAGCCGATCGACATCCGCGTGAGCCCTTCAGAGCGCCTGACGAGTGATCGCATCGAGAGCGTCGCGACGACCCCCGCCGCAAGCCGCCAGACCGCATCGTTGACCGAGGTCGACGGTGGACTCGTCGCCAATATCGCACCAACCGCTGCGCTGCTTCGCGACGGTCGGCTGACGCTTGGCGCTGGCACCATGCTGGTCTTCGGCGTTCCCCCGATCCTTGCCGCCATCGCGCTGCTTGTTCGCCGCCGTCAGGATCGCATGCAGGGCGACGCCGGCCTGGTGCGCGCCCTCCGCGCCGATCGCGCGGCCCGCGAGGCGCTGCAGCAGGCGGCCGATCTGCCCGCCCTGTGTGCCGCGCTGTGCGAATTCATCGCGGCCCGGACCAGCCGCGCCAGCGGCACCGTCACGCGCGCACAGGCCGTGGACCTTGCAGGCCAGTCCGGCGCCGACGATGCCCTGTGCACCACGCTGGACCAGCTGCTCGCCTCGGGCGAGCGTGCGGCCTTCGCACCTGCGCGTGGCGGTGACGCCTCGACCGCCCGCGTACAGGCGGTTGCGCTGCTGCAAGCTCTCGTGAGGCTCGACTGGAAGCGTCGCGCGGTCGATGTGCTGGAGGACGCGGCATGAGCGTTCGCGCACTCCTGCTTTCGATCGCCTTCGCGCTTGCGGCCACCGGTCTTGCACGAGCCGATGACGCCGCAGATCTTGCAGCGGCCCAAGGCGCCTACGACCGCGGCGCCGAACTGCAGCGCGCCGACCCCGCGGCGTCGCGTACGCAATTTGAGGCCGCCGTAAAGGGCTTCCAGTCGCTGATCGATCGCGGGCTCGTGAACGGCCCCCTGCTTTACAACGTGGGCAATGCGCAGATGCAGCTGGGTCAGACTGGTGCGGCCATCGGCAGCTATCTGCGCGCGCAGCGGCTCATGCCTGGTGACGGTCGCCTGCAGGCGAATCTGGCGCACGCACGCACGCAAGTGAAGGATCGCTTCGATCGAGGATCAGGCCTGCTGCTTGAGGATGTCGCCGGCTGGTGGCACCTGCTCACGCAGCCATCGCGATGGTGGCTCGGTTTCGCCGCATGGCTTGCCGCGTGGTCGCTCGTGATCGTGCGGCTGCTCACGCCGTGGCAACCGATCGCGCGCGTTTTCCCGCCCGCGACAGCGTGGGCGCTTGGACTCGTGGGTGCCGTGATACTGGCCACGGTGATCGTGGATGTCGCCGCGCCCATATGGCGACCGGTGGGCGTGACCGTGAGCGACGGCGTGGTGGTGCGCAAAGGCAACGGTGATGGATTCGAACCCGCGTTCGCCGAGCCACTCTCGCAGGGCGTGGAATTCCGCGTGCTCGAAGAGCGCCCGGGCTGGATCCAGATCCGGCTGCCGGACGGCAAGTCCGGCTGGATCCGGTCGCTGCAGGCCTCCACGGCCTGAGGTGTGCGCGCACTAGACTGCGGCCCGCAAGGAGGCCGCATGAGTCCATCGCGCAAGAAGAAGGGTGTCCGGAGTTCGCAGAAGGCGGTGGCCGATCGCCATCTCGAGATCAAGCTCGCCGCCGAGCAAGGTCAAGGCGATCTGGTGCGCTGGATCTGTGACAAGTTCGGCTTCGGCCCGCGCACCGCGCGGCGCGATCTGCTGGCGATCAAGCGCACCGACATGCCCTGGTGGAAGAGGAACATCCACGAGATGCGCGGACTGATAAACGGCCGCAGCGGCCCGGACGGCCACACGCCCGAGCGACCCGAACTGCAGGAGGCGATCGCCGGCGTGGTGGTGCTGGAGAAGCTCACGGGCGGCCTGTTGTCGATCGCCCAGCGCGACGCCACACGCGCAGCCAAGCAGACCGAGCGGCTGCTTGGCGCCAAGGACGAGCAGAATGTGCGCGCACTGCGCCGTTTCATCCAGCTGCGTCATCAGCCCACGCGCGTCACCCCGGCGCAGACCGAGGCCTTCGCGCGCATCGTCGAGGCGCATCTGAAGGGTCAGGCCGTCGAGATCGTCTACTCCAATGTCGATGAGCCGCTGGTCTCAAGCACCAGCACACCCGCTGTATCCGGCAAGGCGCGCAAGGCTCCACCCCGTCGATGCATCGGGCCCGTGTGCCTGTTCCACGCCAAGCGCAGCTGGTATCTGCTGGCGCAGGTGCTTGAGGGCAAGAGCAAGGGCGAACTGCGGCAGTTCAAGCTGGCGCGCATCGAGCGCACCGAGATCGTGAACCAGGCGTGGACTCCCTCAGCCGACTTCGATCTGGAGTCGCACCTGCAGGGCGCGTGGGAGCTCTTCCGCCGCAGCGACGGCGTGGACCGCGGCATCCGCGTGGTGGTGGATTTCGACGCACTCTTCAGCAAGAACATCGTGGAAACCATGTGGCACAGCACGCAGTCGATCCAGCCGCTGCCGGCGGGCGGCGTGCGCTTCACCGCAAAGGTGAACGGATTCGACGAGATTCTGTGGTGGGTGCTGCAGATGGGGTCGCACGCGCGCGTGGTCGAGCCGCCGGAACTGCGCGAGTTGCTGGCGAAGGAACTCGAAGCCACGCGGAAACTTTACGCCTGAAGCGCATTCAGGCGCCCGTCACCCCCGTCACCAGCGCCACACCTGCCACCGCGAGCAGCACCGCCACCACCAACCGCAACCGCACCACGCTGATCGACTGCAGCCATCGCGAGCCCACCCACGAACCCACGCAACCGGCCACGCACGCCGCCGCGACCAGACCGAACAACGAGGGGCGATCTCCGCTCGCGGTCGGCGCAGCCTGCAGGGCCGCAGCGATGCCCAAACCGTACACCACGAGTCGCGACGCATCGACGACCGTCGAGATCACGTTCGCCGTGCCCACATAAGCCTGCTTCGAGAGACCCGCGCTCATCAGGAATGGCGCGCGCAACGCACCCTGCATGCCCGAGAGCCCGCCGAAGAACCCGCTGAGCGCACCGCCAATCGCAAGCCAGCGCCTGGGCAGCACCAGGGCTCGATACCACGGCAGCAGTTCCAGTCCCGCGAAGGCAAGCAGCAGAAAGCCGGTGAGCAGCTTCACCCAGGTCACGCGCGCCACGAGCGAGCCAAGCGCCCAGCTCGCGAGCGGTTCGGCCGGCGCCAGACGCGAGAGCATCCATGCGCCCGCTGCCGCCGCGACGATCGCAGGCAGGCCGAAGCGCAGCACGGCGCCACGATCCGCGTGGCGCCCCACCAGCGGGAGCTTGAACAGGTTGCTCACGAAATGCACCACGCCCGTGGCGGCGATGGCGACCTCGACCGGAAAGAACAGAGCGAACGCCGGCATGAGTACCGTGCCCAGACCAAAACCCGAAAGCAGCGTGATCGCCGCCACGACGAAGCTGGTGATGGGTAGGAGCAGCCAGACCATCGCAAGCGGACGCTACCAACAGACGAGCGGCCTCCACTGCCGATGCGCGAGAGTTCTCGTGCGCCCAATGCCGCCCCTCGAGAAAGCTTCAGCGCGGATGTGGATTTCCGCCCGGCGTGACACTGACGAAGCGACCATCGCGGAATCGCGCGAAGAATTCGCCTGCCGCCCCGCTGCGCCTCACCGACCTGGCCAACGTCGGCCCCGTCACACTCGCCGACCTGCACACACTCGGCTTCCGCACCGTGCGGCAACTCGTGCGCCACGACGCACTGCGCCTGTCTCGCTCACTGTGCCCCCGCCCCGATGTCGCTGATGGTGCCGGAGGGGGAGATTAGGCCGGTGAAGAAGAATTGATTCGCGCCGCTGGCTCACCATTCCCCACGCCGCGTTTGCGTGCCGCCCGACCGAGTTCAGGCTCGCCTGCGACGAGACACGGCCAGGCACCCGAAGCCCAGCAGCGTGATCACGCCAGGCCCCGGAACAACCGTCACGCAGAGGGAGTCGATACCGCAGTCGAACACCTGCACGCCGCTGGTGGCTGTTCCGCCATCGCTCTCGCGGAAGAAGCCAAGCGTCATCATGCCTCCAGAACTGGAGAAGTCAGGGTTCTCGTTGGACAGGAGCGTGCCGTCCTCTGTGATGCGGTGCATGTGCGACGCCATGATTCCGAAGCTGCTGCTGATCGACCATGTGTTGTACTGCGGCGCCGGCATGTTGAAGGTCCCGACGCGCTGCACGTAGGTCATTCCGGATTGCTGGATCACGAGCCCCCCGCGTTGGCCGTCACCACTCGTCTGAAGGTTCAGGGAGTACTCCCGGTAGTTGAAGTGGGAGATCGGACCCTGTGTCGCCAGGTCGTACGTGAAGGATGCTCTCAGGTGGATCGCGAAGACGGATGCGCCCAAGCCGCCGACCTGCACGGTGTTCGTCACACGCAGGTATTCGCCGATGCCATCCACGGCGCCGCCGTTCAGCACCTGGACCGAACTTACGCTGCTCCCCGTCCCGAGGGCGTTGGTGATGCCGACGCACGTCCAGTCCCCGGCGACAAAGGTGCCGTCGGTGTAGGAGATTTCCGCAAGGACGGGTGTGGTCGCCGCGGACAGTGCCAGCGCAGCGGTCAGACCACGGGTGGCCATCGTGTTGGGGTGCAGTCGGTTCATGGTTTCTTTCGGGAAAGCTTGGGGAAGCACGGCAAGGGAGCGCCGCAACGCAACACCCGGCGACGGAGCCTCAGAATGCCGCATGCAGGAAGCGCAGGCGGGGAACAGCCCTCATGAGCCTTTGGCAGACGACGCGGGTCCGTTGGCGAGGGAGCGCTCGACGGACATATGAGGAATCAGGGACCGCAATTCAACCTAATCGAATATCCCCGGCTGTCAAGGATTTGGTGAAATTCTGCCCCGGCTGAATCGTGCGGAGCCAAAGTGGATCCCTTGGCAAACCCTCAAAGGAGGGCGATCCGCCAGGTCCGCGACCAATTCCAGTCAGGACCGAGCGCGGCAAACGAAAACGGCCTCTGCGCTTGCACGGCGACGGCCCATCCAATTTGGGTTGTGCGCGGCCCCATTTCACAAGTGCGTGCGGGCCCCGTGGATCCGTGCACGCATCCGGGGCAGCCATCGCCGCCACCCGGCTGACCGTATCCGCGGTGGCAGAAGTGCATCGTCGAGGCGACGATCGTACGCCGCACTGGGTCGGCTGTTTCTGGGTGCGACACACGGGGGCGAATCCTTGATCGACTGACGAACCTCGAACTTGCTGCTTGGCGAGCCAGTCCGATCGAGAATTTCATGAATGCAGCCAGGCATGGTGCGACGACACGGTCACGTCACGACGATGGACGCGCGCGTGCTCAGCACCGGAGATCGCACCCGACCCGAGAGGACGGACCGTGCACGGAGAGCGAGCGCGACCAACATGATGGCGACGAGTGGCACCGCGTTGCCGGCGAGCGAGAGCGTGCCACAGGAAGTGCAAAAACCGACGTTCTCTGATCCGATCATCGTGGTGGATGCGCAGGCGGGGCAGGTGCAGGCTTGGTCGGTCATGACAGGTGTTCCTGTGGAGGGATGGGGATTGAAAGAACCAGATGCAGTGTCAGTCAGTTGACACACGCCTCGCACTTGCCACTCAGGACGATGGTGTGCTCTTCAAGCGTGAAGCCCCGGGGTAGCAACCGTCGAAGCCCGCCGGGACAGCCCTTCAGGTCGTAGACACGGTCGCACTCGCGGCAATGGAAATGATGGCGATGGCGATCCGCCACCTTCGCCCGCTCGTATCGGGAAGTCTGCCCTGGAATGGACACGGCGCAGATCTCTCCCGCCTGCTCAAGCGCCCGGAGATTGCGGTAGACGGTGCTCTGGCTGATGGACGGGATCTCACGGTGCGTGAGGCGGTGCAACTCGTAAGGCGAGAGTGGTCGCGCCTCGCGCGCGATGATCGCAAGCAGCGCACGCCGCTGACGCGTGGCGCGGCCAAGAACCCGCCCTGCAGAGGCCTGCGGAGCGGTGGAACGGGCGGTGCGAGATTTGCTTGAGCTGCCCATGGGCCGTACTCTATGCAAACGCATTCCCATCTGCAAGAAAGAGTTCCATGGTCACTTCCACCCCACACAATGCGTCGTCCACCCCTCGCCGACTCCCCGTCACCGTCCTGTCCGGCTTTCTCGGCGCAGGCAAGACCACGCTGCTCAGTCATGTGCTGAACAATCGCGAGGGTCTTCGTGTCGCGCTGATCGTGAACGACATGAGCGAGGTGAACATCGACGCATCCCTCGTGCGCGGATCGGTCGAGCTCAGCCGGACCGAGGAGAAACTCGTCGAGATGTCCAACGGCTGCATCTGCTGCACCCTGCGCGAGGACCTGATTCAGGAGGTCCGTCGACTCGCCGACGAAGGACGCTTCGACTACCTGCTCATCGAGTCGACGGGGATCGGGGAACCCAAGCCGGTCGCCGCCAGCTTCTATGTCGAGGATGAGCAGGGCCACATGCTTGCCGATGTCGCCGATCTCGACACCATGGTGACCGTGGTCGATGCGAAGAACTTCCTTCACGACTGGGACAGTTCGCAGCAATTGAAGGATCGTCGCGCGCTGCAGGCTGACGACGATGAGCGGATGATCGTCGATCTGCTGAATGATCAGGTCGAGTTCGCCAACGTGATCGTGATCAACAAGTGCGACCTCGTGTCCACCGAGAGCGCGGATCGGCTGGAGGGCATCCTGCGACAGCTGAACCCGAAAGCGCGCTTCATCCGCGCAGATCACGGCAAGGTCCCCCCGCGTGACATTCTGAACACCCGCACCTTCGACTACGAAGACGCGCAGTCGAGTCCGGGCTGGGTGCAGGAACTCATGGGCAACCACACGCCTGAGACCGAGGAGTACGGCATCTCGAGCTTCGTCTATCGGGCGAGGATCCCGTTCCACCCGGGTCGTCTGGAACAGTTGCTCTCGAGGGGTCTCCGGGGCGTGGTCCGCTCCAAGGGTTTTTTCTGGCTCGCCACGCGCATGCGCGAATGTGGCGCGTGGGCGCAGGCCGGGTCTTCGCTCACGATTGACCGGGCGGGCATGTGGTACGCGGCGCTGCCAAAGAGCCAGTGGGAGGGCATGGGCGGACTCGCGGAGTGGGTCAAGGCGAACTGGCAAGAGCCCTTCGGTGATCGCCGTCAGGAGATCGTCTTCATTGGAGCCGGAATGGATCGTGATGCGCTCACCGAGCAGTTCGACGCATGTCTCCTGACCGAGGAGGAATTCATGGCGGGCCCACAGGCATGGGCGCGCCTGAAAGATCCGTTCCCGGAGTGGGACTCGTCGGGAACGGTCGAGGCTTGAGGGCTGCGATTCGCCCAGCCGGGTCACCCGACTCGTCACCTACCGGCACGCGCTGTTGAAATTTGCGCGTGACCATGGTGCGCACGCGCATCGATTCCCATTGGTGGACTGCCGGGCCCAAGGCGACACGCCTTCGGCCGATCGCCATGGCGGCAGAGCCGAAGAATTGCGGCGCACGAGCCCGTTGCGTTCACCCTCGGCGATTGCGGTGCAGCGACGGATCGACCGCCGCCCCCATCGCGTCCACCTGCAGCGGAAGACCGAGGAAAGCCCGCATGCGCCGAGCCTGCACAAGCGGGCGGGCCATCGCCTCGGCATGCTCCACATCGAGCACCTGAAAGTTCGGGCGTGCGACCAGCCACTGGCGCACCTGCGCAAGCTGCGCTTGGAGCACCTGCGCCAGCCGCTCCGTCTCAGCCTTTCCGCCTGCATCTGGCCGATCAGAGAAAGGTGGATGTGTTCCATTCCGAGTTCACGTGGGTGCTGCCCAACCGAAAGCATGCCCCTGTGGTCTCGCCCATCGACAAGGACACTACCGAGACCATCGATGTGGGCCTGGTCGTTTCGCTCACGCCACTGCCGGACAACGCTTTGAACGACCACGTTGCCTGACCGGCCCGCAAGAACGAACGAACGCGACCGCAAGGTCGCGTTCGTTCGTGAAGGAAGCGGAGAGGGTGGGATTCGAACCCACGAGTAGGACAAGCCCACTACTAGTTTTCGAGACTAGCTCCTTCAACCGCTCGGACACCTCTCCGGGCAGTCTCTTGAATCAGTATCGGCTGCCACGCCTGCCGCCGCAAGGGCGCCGGCGCGGCAGGAATCAGGCCTTCTTCTTCGCGGGCGGCGTGAGCTCGCTCGCGTCCCAGTCCAGCGTGATCTTCTCTTCCATGATCTCGGCGATCACGATCTCAAGATCGCTGCGGCCATGACGGTCCACGAGCGGACGGGCGCCCTCGATCAACTCCTGCAGGCGCTTCTGGATGAGCGCCGTGAGCTTGAAACGGCCGCCGAACTTGTCCACGATGTCGTCGCTGAGCAGGGCTTCGATCAAGGTCTGGGTCCTCCGAGGGGGGCTTTGCGCCGAGCCGCACAGTGTAGCCGAAGCCCCCCTTTCGCGCACAGCGCCCCGCGCCGCCCCCGAAATCCGCCGAAAGCCCCGTTACCCTGCGGTCGATGGGTCCGCGCATTCCATTCCCCGCCCGACTTCGAATCCGCCTGGGACTGGACCGGGAGTGGTGGCTGCTTGCCGCGGCCATCGGCGTGGGCATCGTGATGGGTGCGGCTGCGATCGGCTTCATCCTGCCCATCCGATGGCTTGAGGGCGCGCTGGAGCGACTCTCGCACGAGGGGGGCTCGCGCGTGTGGCTGGTGCTGCTGGTGCCGGTGGCCGGCGCCATGCTGACTGGATTGGTGTTCCTGCTGATCCCGTCGGCCTTCCGCGGCCATGGCGTCTCGCGCGTGCTGTACGCCGTGAATCGACAGCAGTCGCTGATCCCGCTGCGCATCGGCGTGCGCCACTGGTTCGCAAGCACCTGCACCATCGGCTCGGGCGGAAGCGCGGGCCCCGAGGGCCCCATCGTGACGATCGGCGCCACGCTGGGCAGCAACGCGGCGCGATGGCTGCGCGGGGACCCAGCAAGCACGGCGTCGCTGCTTGGGTGCGGCTGCGCGGCAGGCCTGGCCGCAGTGTTCAACGCGCCCATGGCAGGAATCTTCTTCACGCTGGAGGTGATCCTGCGCGACTTCTCGCTGCGCACCTTCACGCCAATCGTGGTGGCCAGCGTCGTCAGCGCCGCCACCGCTCAGACGCTGCTGGGCACGCAGGAACCTCTCTTCGGCGTGGGCCCCGACTTCTTTCGCGACGCGTCGGAGTTCTTCTCGCTGCGGCAGACGCCGTTCTTCATCGCCCTGGGCGTGTGCTGCGGTTTTGGCGCGGTCGGCTTCACCAAGCTGCTCCCGATCGCGGAGCGTGCCTTCCACCGGCTTCCCGTGACGCGCAACCTGCGCCCCACGATCGGTGCGCTGCTGCTGGTCGCGGTGGGCGCGGGCTACCTGTGGGTGCGCGGCGCGAACGGCTTGCCCCCCTTCTACGGCGCGGGCTACGGCGAGGCGCGCACGCTGATGACCCACGACACCTACACGCTGGCGCTCACCGAATCGGGCTGGAGCATGTTCGGCTTCGCGCTGGTGTTGCTGGCATCGGGCCTTCTGAAGGCGCTCGCCACCTGCCTGACGCTTGGCTCGGGCGGCGCAGGCGGCCTGTTCGCGCCCAGCCTGCTGCTCGGTGCGTTCACCGGCGGTGCATTTGGCATGGCGCTGCAAGCGCTCGGGCCGTCGTGGGCACCGCAGCCCGCGCACTGCGCGCTGATGGGCATGGCCGCGATGATCGCCGGCAGCACGCACGCACCGCTGACGGGCGTGCTGCTGGTGTACGAACTCACGCACAGCTACAGCGTGGTGCTGCCGCTCATGCTGACCGCGGTCGTCTCCACGATGGTCGCGCGCCTGCTGTTCAAAGAGAGCATCTACACCGCGGAACTCGCGGCGCTGGGCATTCGCATTGGAAGCATGAGCGACCTGACGGTGCTGCGCCGCCTGCGCGTGAGCGACCTGGAGCTGGCGCGGCCCGTGCTGGTGCAACTTCTCGATCCGGCGCAGCGTCTGGTCGAGCTGAGCGAGCGGCACGGCGCGGGTGAGTTCGTGGTGCAGGATTCCGACGGCCACTACCGGGGCATGGTGACCGCGCGCGATCTGCGCGAGACGCTTGTGCATCGCGACGCGATCCCGCTGCTGACCGTGGAGGAACTCACGCGCGACGATCTGCCCCGCGTACTGGCGGGCGACACGCTTGACGTGGCGCTGGACCGCTTCAGTCGCCACGACGTGGAGAGCCTGCCGGTGGTGCTTGACGCGCAGACGCGCGAAGTGCACGGCCTGATCAGCCGTCAGGCGCTTCTGCGCCGCTACCAGCAGGAGCTGGAGCGCGAGGCATGAGCGCCCTGCGCTTCTCGGCCCGCATGCGCGTTCGGCTGGACCGCGACTTCAAGCGGGCCCGCGAGGCGCGGTTGCGGCGCGAACTCGGCTTCGGCACGCTGCTGGCCGCAGCCAACGGGCTGGCCCACCCGCGCCTGGGCATCAGCATTCCCCGGCGCGTGGGTACCGCCGTGAAGCGCAATCGCATCAAGCGGCTGCTGCGCGAGTCGTTCCGGCTGGACCAGCGTGCATTGCCGGCCGGTGTGGACCTGATCGTGCAGGTTCGGCCGCACGAGACGCGCACGCTCGAGGCCTATCGCGCCGCGCTGCGCGAGCATGCGCCACCGCTGGGCGCGCTTGCCCTCAAGGCACCGGATCGACGCCCGAGCCGCCCCACGGATGGCAGCGGCCCACGCGACGGATCGTGAGCCACAGGCCACGCAGGGCCCCGTGCCGCTCGAACGCCTCGATCGCGTAGTGGCTGCAACTTGGCGCGAAGCGGCACCGGCCGCCGAGCAGCGGTGACAGCACGATCTGATACCCGCGCACCAGCAGCATGCAGCATCTGGCGAACGGGCCTGCGCGGCTCATGGCAGTTCACGCACGGGATTGCGCACACACCCCACGCCCGCGATCTCCACCTCGATCACGTCGCCCTGCTTCAGGAAGACCGGCGGATTGCGCGCACTCCCCACGCCCGAGGGCGAGCCCATGAGGATGATGGTGCCCTCGAGCAGCGTCATGCCGCGGCTCAGCGTGGCGATGATGCGCGGCACGCCATGGAACATCTGGCCCGCCACCGCGTCCTGCATGCGCTGGCCGTTCAGGCGGGTCTGCAGCCGCAGGTGCTTCCAGTCCTCGACCTTCGCGGCAGGCATGGGCTCGGAGAGCGGACAGAACGTGTCGAAGCTCTTGCCCCTGCAGAACTGGCCGCCGCTGCCCTGCTTCTGCCACCACCGCGCGCTCACGTCGTTGGCTGCACGGAAGGCGCCGACCACCGAGAGCGCGTCGGACTCGGGCACGTCGCGGCAGTCGCGGCCGATCTCGATCGCCAGCTCGCCCTCGAAGTCCACCTGCGGTCCGTTCTCGCGGCAGATGGGCGGGATCTCGATCGTGTCGCCGTCGCGGATCACGCTGGCGGGGTTCTTCAGGAAGACAATCGGGTTGGGATCGACCGTGCCACCCATCTCGCGGGCGTGCTCGGGATAATTGCGGCCGATGGCCAGGATGGCGGGAGGAAGGCGTCGGGTCACTTGCGCATCGCCTTCGCGCGGTTCTGCTCGTCGCGTTCGGCCTCGCGGCGACGCGCCTCGGCGGCCTGCGCCTCGCGGTAGCGCTCCATGTCGGGGGGCTCGGGCAGCACCTGCTCGATCGCGTAGACGCTGCCCAGCGGGCCCTCGGCCAGTTCGGCGGTCAGCGGCTGACGCACCGCGTCGAACACCATGCGACGCTGCTCCTCGGCCGCACGGTTGTACATCACCAGCCGGTCCAGCAGCGGCTGGTTGCGGTCGAGCAGCAGCTGCGTGAACACCGTGGCCACGCTGCCGCGCAGATCGTCCACCAGGTCGGCCATCCGCTTCTCACCGAACTTGTTCACGAAGTCGGTGTAGCGCGTGCTCTGGAAGTACTCGGTGAGCTCCTTCGCGAACTTCAGCGCGTCCTCGAGCACCTTCTTGTTGCCCAGGAGCAGTCCGTCACGGAAGCCGCGCTGCAGCGAGGCGTACACATCGGTGCGCGCGGTGTCCGGCACCATCTCGTACTCGCCATACGTGGAGTTGCGCACGAAGTCCTCGACCGGAAGCGCGTACTTCATGTTGGGAATGAGGCCACCCGTTCCATAGAGCGCGTCGAGATTCTTCATGATCTCCTCGGCACCCGCGTAATCACCGCTGCGGTAGAGCTGCCGGATCGCCTGTGCCATGAAGTTCTCGTGGAAGTCGCAGAACGTGTCGCCGCCGGCGCCGCGGGTCGTGTAGTGCTTCTGGTAGAGCTCGCGGAAGTATCGCTCGATGCTCTTGATCCAGCGGTTGTCGTGCATGCGGCTGGGGTTGTCATTCGAGAACGGGTCCACCCCCATCATGCCGCTGTGGTTCAACGCCTGCATGGCCTGGATAGTCAGGCGGTCATTGTTGATGATCTTGTAGACGTCGTCCTCGGCGGTGTAGCGCGCGCCGCCCTGCTCGGCGCCGATCTTGCCCCAGTAGAACGCGTGCGCCTGCGGGTGGCGCCAGTCCAGTGGACCCCAGTCGCGGATGTAGTCCGCCATGCGCGCCGGATCCATGTTGTAGTCCTCGCGGAGCACCTTCTTGCGCAGGAAGGCCAGCAGGTGCTGGCGCGCCGGCGCCATGGCTGGATCGCCCAGCACGCGGTCGAACGTGGCGAAGACCGGGTCGTTGCTCGCGTACTGCCGATCCAGATCCAGGATTTTCGCGTAGGCGGACCCCTTGATCGCGATCCACTTGCCCATGTTGATCAGGAAGTCCTTGTCCAGCCGGAACGCGAAGCGGCGGTCGAACGGGGCCAGACCCTCGGTCAGCCGCTTCTCCAGCTCCACCACCTCCGGATGCACGCGCTCGAGTTCCTCGCGCGTGTCGGGCGCATCGGCGATCTCGCGCATCATCTTCTCGCGGTCGGCCTGGCTGTAGGGCGGCACCCCCAGCAGGAACTGCCATTCCTTGGCGAGCTCACGCTTGTAGTGCAGGTGCGCGTCGTCGCTCACGCCGTCGATCTTGTGGGCGAACCAGAAGGCGATCTCCTTGTTCAGGCCCAGATCGTTCGGGTTGTAGCGCAGTCCGCGGTTGCGGACCAGGTCGATGCCCGCGTTCACCCACGACCACCGCTCCTGCGGCGTGTTGGTGAGCACGCTGATGTTGTAGGCCATGTTGTGGCCGTGGAATCCCCACACCTCGGCGAAGCGCGGCTGCATCTTGGTGATCAGGTCCGCGTCGGCCATCGCCTCGTAGAACAGGCCCTCGTCCTTCTGCTGCTGCAGCTTGATCCAGAGGTAGTTGGCGATCAGGCCGCGCAACGCGCCGATCGCGGTGCCGATGGCCACGATCGGCGGCGCGCCCTCGATCGGGTCGCTGGTGTAGCGGAAGCCCTGCGAGCGCGCGATGTCGAGCAGCGTGGGCACCAGACGCGTGTTCGCCGCGCCGCCCACCAGGATCAGCACCACGCACACCAGCTGGATCAGGCGCTCGCGCATGGATCAGCCCTGGCCCGAGTAGATGGCCAGCTCCTTCCTGCGGAACGCCGCCCAGCCGATCACCAGCGTGAGTCCCGTCCACGCGAGCCCGATCACGCCCACGGCCTCGATCACGAGGCCCCAGCCCACGTTGATGCCGCGCACCAGCGCGTCGTTGGTGCCAGTCTGGCCGAACGGCCGCAGCAGCAACTCCATGCTGGCGGCGAGTCCCAGGATGATCTCGCGCACGGTCTGGCCGATGGGGCCCTCGCCCAGTTCCACGATGGGGTACTTCAGGCTGTCCGCCAGGAACGGGCTCATGCTGCCCGCCAGGAAGATGCCGAACGACAGCAGGCACGCCACCGGGAAGCTCAGGATCGTGGCGCTGCACACCGCCAGCATGGCCAGGAACGACAGCTTCACCAGGTTCACCGCCATGCCACGCAGGTAGTTGCCCTCGAAGCCACCGACGCGGTAGAGCACCTGCACGGCGCCCTGATCCCAGTTGAAGGTCGTGGGACCGGGCGCGAACTCCTTCGCCTTGGCGTCGAAGGAGACGTTCATGAACTCGATCTGCAGCCGCCCCTGATCGTCGATCAGGTCCACGGGAAGCGTGATCGTGCTGGCCTGCACGGGCACGAACTTGCGGTCGATCCACGAGCCATCCTTGAAGCGGAACAGGATCGGATAGACGCTGTGCGAGTCGCTCGCGCCGGCGTGCATCACGAAGCGCAGCACCATCGTGCCTCCCATGGCGCGCGCGCTGCCGAGCCCCGGGAACACCAGCTCGCGGCTCTCGCCCGGCGCCACCTGCCGCTGCGAGGCCAGATGCTCCTTCTGGCTCTCGGTGCTCACCTCGCGGCGAACGTCCTCGAGCTTCCGGCGCCCATCCTGGATGTCCTGCTTCAGGGCCGCGTCGGACTCGATCGTGGCGTCGACCGCGGCCTGCAACTGCTCGCGCGTGAGTCGGGTGTAGACCGGCTCGCTGCTGTCGCGCGCCGCCAGCACCTCGTCGCGCACCGCGATCGCGTCCAGCTCGTCCAGCGCGGGCCGCGCGCGCATCGACTGCACGAACAGGAAGATGCCAACGCCGGTCACCAGCAGCAGCACCACGTTCAGCCCCACGATGCCGGCCCACTTCCCCAGCAGGTAGCTGAGGCGATCGAGCGGCTTGGTGAGCAGCTGCCACACCTGCCGATCGCGGATCTCGAAGGACACCGTGGCGCACCCCAGCATGAGCGTCATGCACGCCGCGCACACATAGGCCAGGTCCAGACTGCGCGCCATGAAGGTCTGGATCTGGTAGCGCAGCGGCGAGGCCGGATCGATGAACACCGGAATCAACGGCAGCACCACCAGCACCGTGACGATGAAGCCCAGGCTGATGCGAAGGCGAACGGCCTCGCGCACCACCGTCTGCGCCACGGCCATCCAGCCCGCGCGGCCGCCCAGCACCACCAGCAGCAGGCGCATCAGCAGCGTGAAGGTGACCACCAGACCAGCCATGCCCGTGGCCACGAAGGCGACCGAAGGCCGACCGACGGCGAGCCCAATCGCGGACAGCGCCGTGGTTCCCGCGGCCACGCCCATGAAGCCAAGGAAGAATCCAAGCCAGACCGAACCCACGGCCGCAGCCACGATCGCCAGCGCGATGCCGAAGGGCATCCACGGCGTCTCCACCAGATAGGCCGGCGCCCACGCCGGATAGCGCGGCATGACCAGCACCTCGACGACCAGCGGGACATCGACCACGCGACCCTTGGTGTCGAAGAGATCGCGACCGATCTGCTTCAGGCGCGGACTCGACAGGGTCTCGCCGAACAGCGCGACCTCGCCACGCTCGGCAAGCGCCACGGCCGCCGCGTCGCGATCCTCCAGATTGGCCCCGGCCAGCGTGGCCGAGATCGCGTCGCGTTCTCCTTGAAGTCGCGCAGCCGCCGCGATGAAGGGCGATGCGATGGATCCGACCAGCACGATCAGGACGGCGGTGATCCACCACCGGACCACGCGCCGCTCCAGCGCGTCCCTCAGGCGAGCGCGCAGCTGCGGCGCCACCTCGCTCATGTCGAGCGACCCTCGTCGCCATCCACCAGCCGATCCAGGAGCCCGCGATCCACAGGACCCTTCGGCGCCTCGGGCTTGGCGGTGCGCGGTGGCTGCGGGGCGGCGGGCTGCGAAGGTCCGGAGAGCAGTTCAGACAGGTCGGGCGCGGCCGGTTGCGCGGGCTTCGCCGGCACCGGCGCGGGCGCAGGACGATCCTCGGCGAGCGAGCGCACCACCTCGGTGCCCTCGGGCTCGGCGGCAAGGAATTCCGCCACGCGTCCGCCATGCAGCGCGCCGCTGGTGGAGGCCTGCTCCGCGCGGGCCTGCTCGACGATCTTCATGAACAGATCCTCAAGACGCTGCCGCGGCGCGTGCACGCTCTCCACCGCGACACCTTCGGACTGCGCGATGGTGCGGCGCACAGCCTCGACCGTCTCAGGTCGCAGGCGCGGCGTCTCGATCACGGTTCGACCCGTGTCCGCAAGCAGCGTGTCGCCCGTGCCCTCGGCGCGGATGCGTCCGCCATAGAGCACCACCATGCGATCGCAGACGTCTTCCACGTCGGCGAGCAGGTGGCTGGACAGCAGGATGGTCTTGCCACGGCGGCCGAGCTCGATCAGCAGGTCCTTCACCTGGCGCGTGCCGATCGGGTCCAAGCCACTTGTGGGCTCGTCCAGGATCAGGAACTCCGGATCATTGATGAGCGCCTGCGCCAATCCCAGTCGACGCGCCATGCCCTTGCTGAACTCGCCCACGGGGCGATGACCGACCTGATTCAGGCCGACCATCTCAAGCAACTCGCCACAGCGGCGCTTGCGTGTGGATCGGTCGAGGCCGAACAGCTTGGCGTAGTAGTCCAGCGTCTCCAGAGGATTCAGGAAGCGATAGAGGTAGCTCTCTTCCGGCAGATAGCCGATACGCGACTTCACGCGCACGTCCTCGGGCTCATGCCCCAACACCTGAAGACGGCCACGCGTGGGGCGCAGCAGGCCCAGGATCATCTTGATGGTGGTGCTCTTGCCGCTGCCATTGGGGCCAAGCAGTCCGAAGATCTCGTGCGGCTCGATGCGGAAATCGATCGAGTCCACCGCCACCGCGCGTGCGCGGAACCAGAAGTCACTGAAGACCTTGGTCAGGCCGACGGCTTCAACCACGGGAGGGCCGTTGGGCGAACCGCTCACTTGTTCTCCCGGCCCTGGCCCCGCTGCCCGGCCGAATCCAGTCGGCGACCCGCCTGATCGATCATGATCTGCCGCACACCGATGTTCCAAGTGGGCATGGCGCTCTCCGACATCTCGCGCAACCGCTTCTTGCGCTCCACCTCGGCGTTGCGCCGCGCCTGCATCACGTCGGGGCTGCTGATGATGCTGAGCTGGCTCAACTCCATGCCCGGTGGCAGCGAGAAGACCTCAGCCTGTCCGTTGGCCAGAACCGTACGCACAGTCTCCAGCCAGAGCTGTCGCGCAAGCTGGCGCGGGTTCTGCGCGAAGGTTTCGCGCAGGCCCTCGATGCGCCGCAGTTCCTTGCCAAGTTCGCTGGCCACCGCACCCTGGTAGGCCTTCGCGCGGTTGACCACCAGGCTGGCGCCACCCGCGATGTCCTTCGACTCCAGGCGCTCGCCCAGTTTCTTCAGCAGCGCGTCGGCGCCCGCAAGGTCGCTGGCGGACAGCGCGGCCTCGTACGAATCGATCAGCGTCAGCAGTTCCTCGTAGCGCGGACCTGCCGCAGAAAGCAGTGATGCGGTCGCGTCCTGACGTGCCTTGTCCACAGCGGTCTTGGCGTCCTCACGGTTGCGCTGCACGCGGCCCAACTCGTTTCGAACCGCGAAGGGAGCGCTGCGCTCGGGCAACGTGACGCGAGCCAGCGTGATGCCGCTGGCCATGTCGTCGAGCACGCGCTGTGCCTCGGACTGGATCGCCTGCGCAGGCTGCTCGCGCTGTTCCACGAGTTCCGGCAGCGTCATGCGGGCGCCCGCCACCACCACGCCGCGCTGCAGCGCCACGCGCACCAGTCGATCCGCCTGCTCCAGGTCGATCGCTTGCAGGAACCGCACGGGATCCTCGACGGTGTACTCGGCGGTGACCTGCACGTGCGCAAGATCTCCGTCGCCCGTGATGAGCGAGCCGTCACCCTCGGGACCGGGCTTCAGGGGCTGCGTGTTGTCGGCGGCCTCCACGGCCTGCTCGGTGGTCAGGTTGCGGTTCGGCCGCGGCCAGAACTCGCGACGCAGGTCCACCGTGCGACGCACCTCGAACGAGGTGATCTCGCCCACGGGGTACGGCCAGAACGGCGTCAGACCGGGCGCAAGCGCCTCGGTGCCTGGGTCGCCCACGATCCGACCGAACACGGTCTTCACGCCGCTGAAACCCTCCTTCACCGTCTGGAATCCCGAGAACAGGAACGTGACCAGCAGGCCCAGGATCGCGAACTGCAGCAGGCGGTAGCTGAGCTTCAGCGCCTCGCCCAGACTCTGGTTCGCGGGGTCCATCGCCTGCCGGATCGCGGCCTCGGCGGCGATCGGTTCGGCGACCTGCAACTGCGCGCTCGCCTCGCGGCGTGGCGCGTCGTCGCGCTCCTGATCCTCGAAGTCCACGTCGGCCATCAACGATTCCCCTGCGTCATGCCCGACTTGGGCTGCGGAATGCCCTTCTCGTCGGTCGGCGCGTCCAGGTCGATCATGTGGAACGGCGCCTTCGTCATGTCGGTCACGAAGGTGGTGCTGCCCGACAGGCTGGTCTTCAGCGTGTCAAGCCACGCCAGGAAGATCGCCAGGTCGGCCTCGTTCTTCATCTGCTCGTAGTAGCGCGTGGCCTCGGTGTTGCCCACGGCCTCGATCTCGGCCGCCCACTGCTCGGCGAAGTTGCGGATCGTGTCCGCCTGCGTGGCGGCCATGCTCTTGATGGCGTCGGCCTCGGCCTGGCCGCGGCTCTCCTCCAGGTTCGCGAGCGTCTCCTGTACCGCGCTCATGCGCTTGATCACGGCGATGCTGGTCTTCGGCGGCAGCACGATCTGGCTCAGACCCACCGTGACGGGCTCGATGCCATCCATGGGATTGCGCTGCAGATCCACCACGATCGCCTTCTCGGCGTCGGGCAGTCGGCTGCGCGCGCCGATCAGGTCACTGAAGGAGAACTGCCCCACCGCGCCGCGGATGCTGGCGTTCAGGCGCGTCTCGATCTCGCGGCTGGCGGCCTCGAGCGTGCCGTAACTGGTGAAGAACTTCAGCGCCGAGTCGCCCTTCGGATCCACGCGCCACAGCATGAACGCCTTCACCACCACCTGCTGGCCGTCCTTCGTGAGCACCGTCTCGAGGTTGCTCTCGCTGAGCTGCTGACGCGTGTCGATCTTGGTCACGCCGTCGATGAAGAACGGCGCCTTGAAGTGCATGCCGGGATCGCGCACCACGCCCGAGGGCTTGCCGAAGCGCGTGGCCACGGCGACCTCGTGATAGTTGACCGTGTAGGTGGTGTTGAACAGCATCAGCACCACCACGATCACCGCACCGGTGAGCACGGGAAGTGTCTTGGTCACGGCAGGTTCCTCCGCAGGTGGCTCATTCCTTCTTCTCCAGGTAGTCGGCCAGGTTCAGGCCACTGTCAGGCTGCTGCATCTGGATGTCGACCCGCACCTTCGAGGGGTCCACACCCAGCACGTACTTCTGTCGCACGCCCGCCAGCGACCCGGCCAGCGTTTCCATCGTTCGGCGCTGCATGAAGAGCTCCGGTGCCGCGCGATACGCGGCGGCCTGCCCCAGTACCTCGCTCGCCGTGCGGCGCGCCTCCATGTGAAGCGCCCATCGGCGCGAACGCGCCTGCTTGATCACGGTCGCGATCTGGCCGCGGCTGTCGGCGATCATGCGCTCGACCTTCAGGCGCGCCTGTCGCGTGGCCTCGTCGGACTCGCCCTTCTCGCGCAGCACGGCCCGCCACTCGTCGATCGCGGCCACCAGCGGCTCGGCCAGGCGCGCGTCGCCCAGCATGCGCGCCATGTTCGCTCCGATCGTGCGCTGCGCCTCCTCGACCACCTTGCGCGCGTTCTGCACATCGATCGAGAGCTCCTCGTACAGCGGCGCAGCGTCGCCGGGCGGGCGGAGCGCGGGAATCTGGATGCTCACCACCTCCACGCCGGTGCGCTGCGCGTCGAAGGTCGCCTGCAGACGCTCCCGAAGCGTGGTCGCGAGCTGGGTTCCGCTGGGGCTCAGCACCTCGTCCAGCGGCTGCGTGGAGAGGAACTGCGTGACCTCGCGTCGCGCGATCTCACGCAACGCCGCGTCGCGCACCTGCAGGCCCCCCTTGCGCACGCGCGCGTCGCTGGCGAAGGCCAGCCAGTCCAGCGCACCACTCTCGCGCACGCGCCAGTTCAGCACCAGATCAGCGTCGACCAGCGAGAAGGTGCTGCTGATGCCGCGCACCTGCTCCTCGCCCTCGGCGGTCACCGTCGCGTCCTCGGCGGTCGCGCGCCCCAGATCGCGGCGGACTTCCTCACGAAGCTTGGGAGCGGCCACGATGAAGGGACGGCGATTCTCGTCGGTCGACAGGTCGCCCCACAGGTTCACCTTGCCCACGCGGGCGGTCGCCGCCTGCAGCGGCAGCGCGCGGATCTGCGAGATCTCGATCACTTCCGAGGTCTCGATGGGCCAAGGCCACTTCCACATCACCTCGCCCTGATGCACCTGCCCCACGATGCGGCCGCCACGCAGACGGATCGCCTGCTGGCCGGGACCCACCACCACGATCGAGCTGAGCAGCACCAGCGCCACCAGCGCAAGCGCCGCCAGTGCGCCCACGCTGCGAAGCATGAGCTTGTAACCCCAGCTGCTCGTGATGTCGAAGCCGAACTGGTAGTTGACGGCCTCGTTGATGCCGCGCACCAGGTTGTCCGGCGCCGCCAGCAGACCCAGCACGCGACTGTCGAGCGCCGGGCGCGGCACCTCGCCCACGCGACGGGGGCGATAGAGGTTCAGCACCCAGTTCAGCAGGATCTCGGCCGCCAAGGCAACCTGGAATCCGGCCACGCCCAAGGTGGCCCACTCCAGCACGCCGGGCTTCTGGAAGACCTGGAAGATGATGCCCACCGCCAGCGCCAGCATGGTGAGCGCCGTGCCGACCATGTATCCGGCGCCGCCGCGAAGGTTCTGCCACGCGGGCTGCCGCGACATGCCGGCCACGAAACGCGCCAGGATGAACGCCGCCAGCGCGATCGCCAGACACACCGCAAGCTGCCAGCCGAGCGCGCCACCGATGCCGAACGAGGCCCCATCCGGCCCCGGATCCTGCATGTCGCGCAGGCGAGACCAGTTCCACACGCCGAAACTGGCAAGCACCGCAGCGACGCCCAGGCTGACCGCGGGCATGAGCCACTGGTGCATCTGGCGCAGGCGGCGGGCCGCGGCGTCCTGATCCGGCGTGGAGCGCTCGAAGATCGAGGCGTCGCCACGCGTGGCGGCGAGTTCCTCGCGCTCCATCGCCTCCAGACGCTCCAGCCGATGCTGGTGGAAGACCAGCGCCAAGGCCCCCCAGACCAGGATGCCCGGCAGCGCGTAGGTGCTGGCCACCTCAAGCCCGGTGTCCCCGGCCGAGCGGCCGAAGATGAGCATGACGAGGCCCATGACCAGCTGGAGAAGCAGGCCAAACAGCGCGACGCGGGCAGCCTTGTGGTATGCGACGTGATCAATCCGCATGGCGGAATTCCGTGGGGAGCGTCATGGTAGCCAGTACCGTTCGTCGGCGTCGACGGAGGGTGCCCCCCTACTGCCAAGGTCGGGTCGGGTTCGGTGGGGATGGCTACCCTTTCGACCGGAGTCCTCCATGGCCTGGCTTGAGCAGTTCTTCGCGATCGCGAGAAACACCTTTCTGGAATGCATCCGCCAGCCGGTCGCGCTGGTGATGATCGTGGTCGGCACCCTGCTGATCGTGCTGTCGAATCCCTTCGCGGCCTTCACCATGCAGGACGACCAGCGGATGTTCATCGACATCGGCCTGTCGACCATCTTCACCTGCGGCGCCATCCTTGCCGCGTTCCTGGCGG
>Ga0194133_10000341_pt1 | contig 99177 bp, 81 predicted proteins | sample TA2KigOf40mmetaG_FD_155448 | JGI IMG/M metagenome (GOLD analysis project Ga0194133, IMG submission 155448) | Freshwater microbial communities from Lake Tanganyika, Tanzania - TA2015055 Kigoma Offshore 40m | ecosystem: Environmental > Aquatic > Freshwater > Lake | place: Tanzania: Lake...
GCGAGATTGCCTTCGAAAAAGACTGTAATCCGCTGAATTTATCCTTTTGCAGCTGTTCGACGATGTACTGAACTGGAACACCGTGCCGCAACGCAAGGGACAACGTCCTCGTCATCGCGCCGTGATTGGGATTCGAAAATAATTCAACAACGTTTTTAAACACGAGCTCGTCGTCGTCGCCCAAAGGAATGCTTAAATTATAAGTAGCGACTCCATCTTTCTTGCCATTCTTGATTAAAATACCTGACTTCGATTTCTTCGGCACCTCGACGTGTTGCGATAAGCCGCAAAAAATTTCGTATGGCAGGCCTGCTAACTTACCGACCAATACGAGATAGCTCTCGTTGTCACTACCTGACCTGACGTTAATTCTGTGAATATCACAGGTTAGTTCCTTAGGTCGCTTTGGTGCGTGGCTTTCTACCAAGGTCTCCGGTTGACCAGATGCATCTATTTTCTTCTCCTCCGACTTCGTCTCGGCCACGAGGACGCCGGTTCGGCAACCATCACGGTACACTGTGAATCCCTTACATCCTGACTCCCAAGCAGACATATAAACATCTGCAACAACTTCTCGTGAAACATCATTGGGAAGGTTACAGGTTCGACTTATGGCATGACACACCCATCGCTGTGCTGCGGCCTGCAATTTCACAGAATTCTTCCAGTCAACGTCATTGGCAGTGCCGCCATGGTAAGGTGACTCGGTTACATCTGCCTCTGTCTTATGGTTAACTTCCATCCATTTTTTGAATGCGTGGTGGTAGACGGTGAACTCTTGCCATTTGTCACCGAGAGGATCCACGAAGTCGACCTTGACAGAAGGATCATCACCATTGACCTTTTTGCGGCGTTTGTAGAACAACATGAATGCCGGTTCGATGCCGGAAGTTGTTTGTGTGAGGACTGAAACAGAACCAGCCGGAGCCGTAGTGGTCAAAGCAATGTTTCGACGACCGTGCTTCTTGTAGGCCTTGACGAGGCTAGGTTCGGCTTCGAGGATCTGCTGGATGAATGGGTGTTTTTCCTCAAGTTCGTGAGAGAAGACAGGGAAAGCTCCACGTTCCTCGGCCAACTTGATCGTAGACTTATAGGCCGAAAGACAGATAGCCTTGTAAATAGCTTCAGTCATTTCAATGGCCAAGTTGGTTCCATAAACAAATCCCATTGCCGCGATAGTGTCACCAATAGCAGTGACTCCTAGACCTGTACGACGACCGCCAGACGTGGCTGTCTTAATCTTTTGCCATAAATTGATTTCGGCAGATTTGACGAAGTCTGATTCAGGGTCGTTTTTAATCTTTTCTATAATCTTATCTACAGCCTCGATTTCTAGATCGACAAGGTCGTCCATCAATCTTTGTGCCTTTTGAACAGTTTCCTTGAATCTATCGTTGTCAAAAGCAGCTGCAGATGTAAAAGGATTTTTTACGAATTTATAGACATTAACGAGAAGCAACCTACAAGAATCGTAAGGGCTAAGAACGAGCTCGGCACAAGGATTTGTTGAAACATTTCCATAACCTACAGACGCATAAGCTTCGGTCGGAGTACGCTTCTTTACTGTGTCCCAGAAAAGGAGGCCTGGTTCTGCTGAGTTCCACGCGGCGTCGATGATTTGATTCCAGATTTGTTTGGCCTTGACTTGCTTGGTGACCTTGGCCTGTTTAAGCGGCACATCCACGGGCCATTGCAATGTAAAATCTGTGTCATCCTTGACCGCATGCATAAACTCATCAGTGAGACGAATTGAGATATTCGCTCCTGTCACCTTTTTCAAATCGCGCTTGATGTTGATGAAAGTCTCAATTTCTGGGTGGACAACTGATATAGTCTGCATCAGAGCTCCACGTCTTCCGCCTTGCGCAACCTCACGGCAGGTATTTGAAAATCTTTCCATAAACACACCGATTCCATCTGTGGTGCCAGCCGCATTTGCGGTGTTCATTCCCTTCGGACGAATCGTAGAAATATCGAAACCGACGCCGCCGCGGCGCTTCATGATTTGAGTTTGTTCTTGATCTGCAAATAAGATACCTCCATATGAATCTTCCGGTGAAGATATCACAAAGCAGTTTGAAAGTGATTGTAGCTTATAGTCATTACCGATTGCTGACATCGGCGAACCTTGGGGAACGACGGCGCCGAGTCCACGAGATTCCTTGGCCAGTTCCTCAAGGGACATCACGGCCCTCTGTGAGATATCGGTGTGCTCCACATCGGCGAGGAGGCAAAAGATCTCCTTCTCAGACAGCGGGTTCGGATACTTGGCCTCGATTCGAGCAAACTCACGAGCCAACCTCATGTGCATGTCTGAGGGGGTAAGCTCTAGAAGTTGGCCGCCTGGGTTGCGTAGAGCGTACTTGTCTACGAACACCGACGCGGCAAGTTCGTCACCGTTAAAGTACTTGAGGGATGCTGAGTATGCTTCATCTCGCGTGTATGACATATTTGACTCTTAGATGTGGAAAAGTAATTATATAACGTTTGCTTCAATACCGTTCGACTTTTGAGACGGAAACTCTTTTTTTAACTCTTGCCATTTGGCTCTTAATGCTTTCTTTTGCGCTTCATCATCAGACATCATCGCTGACTCAGGTGTATCAGCCGCTCCGACGATTTCAAACTTGCTACGAGCAGTGTTGATCCGTGCAGGGAAGACCAAGCCATCTCTACCAGCTCGATTCTTTGCGACATATAGCCTGCCCCAACCTGAAGCCTTTTCATGCGAGCGGCGAGAGACAGAGATGATGAAATCGCAAATCATTGCCTTGCCGTATGCTTCAGACATGTTTGTCATGTCAATAACCTCAGCGTTGGCACCTTCCTTGTTAGACTGAGACGCTGTCCAGATTGGAATCTGTAATTCCATGGCCAAGGCTCGAAGTTCTTCATACACAAGCTTTAATTCATGACGAAGAGAATCAAACTGTCTAGTCGATCTCATGATGTCTGCATAATCAATGATGATGACATCAGGTCTGAAGCCTTTTAGATCCAGCCTCTCAACGTGAGATCGAATCGTGAAGATCGATGCAGTATTTGTAGGATATTCTTTGATGTATAGTCTTCCTAGTTTGTTCTCATCATAAAACTTTTTGACCTGATCCTTATGGTCCATGACCTCACTTGAATCCATGTCACACAAGTTAGAATCGTAACGAATACCCACTGCGGTCTCAGACAACTCAAAGGTATAGTGCAACACATTCCTACCTTCTCGAAGTGCATTGGCGCCGATCATCGTGAGCCAATGAGACTTACCTGATCCGGATCCACCGACGACACATAGCAATTCGCCTTTGCCTGATCCGCCGTTCAATAGATCTTTCTTGTCAAGCTCTGGAATTCCTGTTGGGATTGTGTCACGTTTCAACCTTGTGAACCGCGCGTCTAGCTCATTGAAGAAATCATGACCGACTGATGGAGCAGTTCCAACTTGAACGGCCTTCTTGATCGACTCAACGATGGACTCATATTTGTCGGCCTGCATCTGATCGACTGCATTTTCTAGAGCTGCCTTCAGAGCTTGCTTACGACAAAAGTCAAGGGATTTTTCGCGAACAAATTGAAGATCTCCTGGATCGGGGTTCGCCTTCATCCTCTGGAGATATTCAATAATTTGGTCTCTTAAGATCGTGTCTGTCCCAACCTTAAGATCTTCTCGTATAATCATGGCGAGAAGCTGAAGCGTTGGAAAAACTTTGTACTTTTTTGAGTATGAAAAATAACGGTCTGCAAGAAACTGTAAGTACTTCAACTCGAAGTAAGAAGATTCAAATACTTCCATCATCTGTTCTGCAAACTTTGCGTCAGATAGCAAAGCTTGCATAATCTTTTCTTGAAAAGATTTACCGTATGCGCCAAATGTTGGGGTCGTTGTTACACTGCTCATAAATTATTGCTTTCAGAATCTTTAAACTTCCAAATAAACCCACCAGATGTTTTTCTTACGCCGCGGCAACAAACTCCTATGTTCAGAGCTCCTGTTGACAAAGCGGCTTCTGTTATTGAATTGAATGTGTTTAAAATTATTCCATCCATACTGAGCTGTTCAACTGGCTTGTTACCCGCAGATTCGGACATTTTCTTTCTTGTTTCTTGGCTTCTTTTCTTACCTTTGCCTGCTTGACCAATTTTTCTTTTATGATCATCTGTAAGTTTTGTACCAAGCTTTGCATCTCTCATTTTTTTCTTGGATTCTTCAGACATCTTTTTCCCAAGATGGATTTTTCTTATTTTTTCCTTCGTTTCTTCTGAGCGGCGTTTACCTTTGTTTTTATCGCTAATTTTTTTTCTAGCTTCATCAGAGAAACAATTTTTTGTTCCTTTGTTCCAAGATTTACGACCGTTTAGGCCTTCGGAAATTTTTCTTTTTGATTCTTCATTATGTCTGCAACCCGTTACTCCATCACCGCCCGGGGTAAGATTTGCTCCCCAAACATAATCTTCAGAGTAAACAAAAGTTTTATGCTCCAAGATTTTTTGAATTTCTACTTTTAAAGCTTCTTTTTCATCATGGGTTTCAAAAATTATTTTTCTTTCTAATCCATACTTTTTTGAAATCCTGTTATGAACAGGGTTTCTTCTAGATCCTTTATAATCTTCTACTCTTCCCATTTTTCCTTTTCCGACATAAAAAATCCTTGGATTTTCTTCTTTTGTGTAATCTGCATAAACATAAAAAATTTCTTTGTTTTCCATGTTTATAACTCGAATTGCAAATCATTTACATTTTAAAGATCATTTTGAAGCGGTCCTGTCGACACACTTTAGATCGTAAAAAAAACCTTCGACGTCGAAGCCTTCAATACCTTCTTTAACCAACGATCGAATCAATCCCATCCTATCGACCTTAGGAGTAAATGTATCGATAACATGTTGCACCTTTGAAATCTGATCAGCTGACATCATGCTACCGTCAAGATGAACGAGCTTCCAATTTCGTTTCACGTCTTCTTCTTGTTCAACGATGCGGCGATAGATGATCGATTCATCGATGTGACTTCTACAAAAATCGAGAACATCTTGCAAGATGATGCCGTCATCAGCAGACAAAATCGGAAGCTTTGACGCAACCTTCTTAAACCCTACGCCTTTCACTCCAGGAACGTTATCACCAGGATCTCCGCATATCGCTTTTGCCAATGCAAAGTTGCACGTCTTGATTCTATATTCTTCGAATATATCATCCTGATTGACGATCAACTTCTTGTGCAGGCTGTATATCTTTGTAGAGTCATCTAACAGTTGGTACATGTCCTTGTCGGATGATACGATGATCTTGTATTCGTTTCTTAAAGGACCTTTACATAGGTGTGCGATGATGTCATCTCCCTCACAATCTGAGACATACACTTGGCACACAGGAACGAATTTCAGCATTCCGAGGAGAGATATGAGCTGATGCTTCTTGTTCTCTTCAGAGTCAGGTATATCATCGCCATAGAAGCGATTCAACTTCTCAGCCTTACGACCCAACTTGTATTCTGAATACAAGCTACGTCTTCGACGAGATCCTCCTCCTTCCCAAGCGATGTAGATCGCTGACGGCTGTATCTCACGAGCTATTCGTTGCATTGATTTCAAGAAACCTATGCAGCCGCCCATCTGCTCACCATTTTTATTCATGGTGGGATAGGCGGCCCAAGATCTCAAAAAAAGATTTGCACCGTCGATGATTAAGGTTGGTCTGTCAGACATCAAATACCTGTGCTGCCAAAACCACCTTCACCACGTTGGGTTTCAGAAACATCACTGACCTTGTGAAAGATCGCTTGAATAATCGGAAAAAACAACAACTGTGCAATCCTATCGCCTTTTTTAACAATAAAATCTTCTTTACCCGTGTTGTGCAGAATGACCTTGATTTCCCCGCGGTAGTCACAATTATGAATCAAAGAACCATTGCAAAAAAAGTTGTGATTATTTTCAACCGTTAAATCGTAACAACGTTTTTTGTCTGTTTCAATTTTTTGAATTTTCAAAAATTTCATAAATTTCTTTTATTACAAATTTTGCTTCATCTATTGACCAACATAATCTATAAGATGCTGAATTTTCAATCGTCCAAATTTCTGCAGACAATATCGTGATCAAAAGCTATTTGATCTGTTTCAGTGATATCTCTTGCTTTTTTTGGACCGTTAGCCGTATAAACAATAGTTCCAGGAGTTACAGATAATTTTTGTCCGTTTTCTAAAGTAAACACAATAACATCTTTAATTCCTACATCAACAATTGCTGTCACAATATCTTTCTCAATCTCTAACGTAGATTCATTGAAAGAAAAAATAGCTTCGTTTATCGAAATATCATGAACCTTTTTTCTGCCTGAGACAGTTGAAATAACGCTTTCTTCTGAAAAACAATCAACAATTCCTGGTGCATTTAGCACTTGAATTCCGTACTTCGCTGCAAGGCCTGACCTGGAACACACCATGCCACCATAGCCATCTGGTATCTCAACCTTGATTCCTGTGCCAATTAGCAATCTTTCTCCAACCCTAACTGTCATGTCTTCAACGGCTCGAAGATCACATCCTGCTGATCCAGCGGTTTGGTACTGCGGTATCAGAGATTCATCGCTTGAAAGAATGTTGACCCAAATTGGATTCGTCAACCTGCCTGGTTTTTCACTCATCGTTTCCTCCGTCGTCAGTCACGTTGTCATCGATCTCATTAGCATCCGCAGGAGGACCTGCAGATAGAGTTAAGGCTGCATCAATTGCTTCCATGATAAAAGGCCTGTACACTTCATCCTTCATCATGGAACCAAACTCAGACTTGTAGAACTTCTTCTCTACGACGACCTCACCAGTCTTCTCGTTGACGACGCTGAGCTCCTTCCATGCTCCTTCTCCACTGATGTTGATGATGTGACCTTTACGCTTCACGGGGCCTTCTTCTTTGCAGTGTGATCGAACCTCATCAAAAAGATATTCATCTTCGACGATACCTTTGCCAAAGATGATATCAAACTCGCACTTTCTGAAAGGAGCTTCAACTTTGTTCTTCTTGATCGTGAGAGTCGTGTGGATTCCGATCGGGTTTCCGTTCTTGTCCTTCACCTGGCTTCCGCTGCCGAGGCGGATGCGGACTGATGAGTGGAACGGGATCGCCTTTCCGCCGGGTGTGACTGCGGTGTCGCCGTGCATCGTATTGTGCGAAAGAACTTCGTTGGAAAAGTATGAGTGCGTTCCTTCAACTTCTATGTCAAGAATATCAATTTTTCTATCTTTCTGCCATAAAACTTGTGCAGGAACCCACTCACCAGACTCATGATAAAGCTCTACATTTTCGCAATCAATCAATGCAGTAGCTTCAATCCAGTGAGGTTCAGAACCTTCAACTTTTGCAAAAAACAGATGCAGAGGACTTACGCTTAAATCAAACTGAGGAACGTAATATGCGTCTGTCGATTCTTTTCGAATGATGCTTTTCACCAAAGACCAAGTTAAATCACCGTTTTTTGATGTTTTTACTTCATAGCCCAAATGAGAAACGTCGATCGATTTATTGACGTCCATCGTCAAGTAATCGTATCCAAGAGTCGCAAATAGTTCTTTGATTGTTGTTTGGTTTTCAGTCATTTTTTGTCTCGACGATGTTAGATTTGATCTTAATCAAGAGCCACTCTTTTGTTTTTTCAGGATCATCTTTTACGTTTTTTTCCCACACTGTCACAAGATAGTATCCTTGTCTTGCTGCGTAACTCTTCTTTGCAAAGTCTCTTCTCATATGAGATTTTTGCATTTGGTTGACTGGACCATTCTTGTAGACTTGCGGATTGCAGTGCCAATAATCACCATTAACTTCTATCAAGATGTTGGAGTTCTTTATGTGGCCATCGTATAAGAAATTTCCGATATGGAACTGGGTTTCAACTTGGAAATTTTTTTCTTTTATCCATGAAATAACTTCAAATTCAACTTTTGATGTTACGCAGTTCCACGCATCAGGATTTTTTGTGTTTATTTGAAGACCTAATTTCTTCATTACACAATAAACTTGTTTTTCTCCGAACCCAAGAATCTTTGCAATCTGTTTGAACCATATCCTTTGATCTGCCAACTCGAATAATTTTTGATAGTGCTCTGGATACCAATCTGACGGCATATGCTTCTTTTGTTTATGCCTGCAAAATTGCTTGAATAGATTTTCATAGACTCTGCTTCGTCTAGGTAATCCAGCAATTTTCTTAATCACTTTTGGGCTTAGATACGTTAAGCCCCAAAGATGATTTAGGGTCTTTAGTAATTCTTCATCAATTGGCTTTTGTTTTGAAAGCGATATGTTCTTTTTTCTTTGCTCGGTAAAAGGTTTTGAATTTCCTTTTGCGATTTTTTGCTTTGTTTCTTCAGAATGATTGCTGTAATCTTTCCTTGAAAAGTAACAAAATTTATTACAAAAATTCTTGGTTTCAGAAATCTCTTTATGACAAGTATGACACAACTTCATGCATCATAGGTATCAATCAGGTTTGAGCATTATTGTCTTTTTCTCACAGTTAGTTTAGTGTCAGGAGAAACACAACCGATGTTGTCTCTCAATTGATTGATGCATAAGAGTGTGACGTGGTTTTGACCGATGACGCCGGTAATCTTGCGCATTCCCTTCGAAATTGCTCTAGCTTGCAAACCGATAGAGTTTTGGTCATAATCACCGTCAAGCTCTGCTTTTGGAGACGTAGCAGCGACAGAATCCCAAATGATTAAAATTGGTACGTCCTTTTCAATAATTTGTTTCGCCTTGAGGATCGTCGACTCGATGATGGAGAAGACTTCCTCCGTACAATGAGAGTCGCAGTAGACGAACCGCTTACGAACATCGATTCCCATATCAGCCAGCTTCTGCACGGGAGTAGCATTCTCTGTATCGATGTATACGACGAGGCCGCCCATCTTCTGTACCATCGATGCTGCATGATAGGCAAGGTGAGATTTTCCTGACGAAGGAAGGCCAGAGATCTCAATGATTCGACCCTCTGGGTATCCACCTCCTAGAGCATTCTTGATCGCATAGTTCAGTTGAATGGAACCTGTATCAATCCAACGTTTCACGACCGTTGGTGCATCCATCTCTGATAAGTTGTATGCAATACGTGTTCCAAACTCCTTATTGATAGAGGAGATTAGATCCTTCATCATGCTATCGACTTCGTTCTTTTTACTCATATGTTTGTCTATTATCTCCTCTTATACACTGATAGTACAAACGCCGGAAACCTTTGCGATTTCCGGCGTTCTTCTCACAAGTTAACGATCACTCGTCGCCCATCAGATCAGCGAATGCATCATCTAGAGATTGCTTCTTTGGAGAAGAATCATCATCAGATTTCTTTGCCTTCTTCTTCTCAGGTGCTGCAGACTTCACCTCAGCGACAAGGTCATCAAGGGCATCTGATTGCACTGAGCCTCGAGATTGCTCAGGAGTTGCCTCAGCAACAGAACCACCGTTGAGCCAGTTGTTAAGGACCGCTTCGATCTCTTGAGTCGACTTAAGACGGTACATGTCATCAAGGTTCGGGATCGCGTTGAGCCATTGCTCAACTAGCTTCGAATCCTCGTGTAACTTCGTCGGACGACGAGCAGGATCGACATTCGTATCGTTAAATTGTTTACCAGGTTGTTTTGTGATTGAAACCTTCAGGTCAAACCCTTCTGTCGGAGATAAAATATCGCCTACATCTTCGTCAAGGAAAAATCCAAGCATTCGTTGATAAACAATTTTCCCAAAACTCCAAATCTGAACGCCTTTATCCTCTTCACCGCGAACGATAACAGGAGCATAACATCTCATCTTCGGTTGCAACTTCTTGGCCAGGACACGATCATCCGGCTTGCCGCTGCTATACAGCTTGCGGATCAAGTCATTAATTGGGTCTGGCTTGCCGAACTGGTTTGGTGCCAAAAGGCCTGCATTTTCACCGATGTAGTAGAACCATCGCTCTGCAAATGGTTGCCCATCTGCTGCGTTCTTCCATGGTAGACATCGAATTTTGTGTTCACCTAGAGACGGTTTCCAAAGTTGGACCGAAGAGGTCTTCTTCACACCGCTGAGCTCTGCAACACGACGCCTAATTGCTTCTAGATCAATAGCCATTTTATTTTCCGTTTCCGTTTCCGTTTTCCTATTTTGTGGCAGGAATACCTTACCTGCTCCATGCAGGTGGTTGTACCCTACCACTTAACTTTATTTGTGTTCAAAAGATAAATTCACGACCAACCTGGTTTCTTGCGTTTCACTCCCTTGGGGGATTTTCCAAGAGGCAACACAAGCTGTGCACCAGGACTTCCGGCGACTCCGCCAGCGCTGAACTCATCCAATTCCTCATCCTCTTCCTTATCCTCATTCCGTAGAGATTTTCCGCCATCTTTGCGAACGAGTTGCGAAGCTGCAGGTCTGTTCTCTTCTATGATTTCAGACACTAGCATCTTAATGTAATCACGAAACTCGTTGTTCATAGGATTAAGTATTATTTAAGGTGTCCAGTCGCCACCAACTTTTTCTTGCATGGTGGAGATATAGTCGGCCGTCATCGTCGTAAAGACCAAGGGACTCGTCTTCAAACAGTACGGCTTGTTCTCGTCGAGAACGAAACCATCGTTGAGGAGGATGGAGAGGTATTCGTCCATCTTCAACTTCAGACCAAATGCCTGGCACATGTGGACGCTACGCTGAGGTGTCGACATGTACTGCATCTCCTTATTGTGCTTGTAGAACTCACCCAACTTCTCACGGTGCCAATCGGAATCCTGCGGGATATAGTAGTCTGTCACAGTGCCGTCATCGTTCGCGAGGCCGACCTTACCGATGTCGTGGAAGAGGCAGCTAATTATCAAAGATTCCTTAGGAATTTGCCAACCATATGTCTTAACCAGCTTCATCGCATTGGAAAGGACCCGAAGCGAGTGCTCGACGAGTCCACCGACCATACAATTATGAAAATCCACCCTAGAAGAAGCTGGGCAGAGTGCCAATTGTTCTCCTAATGAATCTACGAGGTTTAATGCTGATTCCGATCTATCACCAAGCTTCTCGCACAATGAACGGTACTTGTCAAAATTAGCGGCAATCTCTTCAGGGGTCAATGACATAATGATACATCATAATGATCGAGAAAATAGTGTACAAAAAATTACCTAGAAATTTCTTCGATTTTTAGGGGAAAGACCTGATCATACCCAGGAACGCTTATCTTATCGGTCTTCATCACGTCCTGGACTCTATCAGGATGAACGTCCAGGATCAGAGCATCGTGAAGGACGAACAAGGGCCTGATGCCGTTTGATCCCAAGGATTCAAAGACCTTGCTGAATCCCATGAGAGACACATCGACGCCGGTGCTCTGAGCATAATAGCTGACAAAGATGTTGTCCTGAGGTTTATCGATTGTCAGCCTACGACCAAACCTATTGGTGATGTATCCTACGTCTTCATGTTGGGCTCGAAGCTTTCTGATGATCGATTTCGTGTCGATGTATCCCTCAATCTTGCGAATCACATCGATCACCTTTTCTTCAGAAATCCCTAGATGAAGAGCGACGGATGACCTGGATGATCCATACAAGACGGATAAGACTGCTGCCTTCACGAGATCTCTGGGCATGTCTCCGAACTGTCGAGCCAACATACCATACAGATCAAACTCCTGGCAATCATTTCCTGATTCGTAGAGTAAGATCCTAGCCTCGAGAGATGAGAAGTCGATAGACATGATCTTTCCTCCTTGTACAGAAGGCTTAATGATCGATCTGTAGTCTTTCTTCAGTAGAAGGATGTTCGGACCTGACTCAACGATGAGACGACCTGTCACGGTTCCAAAGCGATCATACTTGACGGGAGATGCATATCCTCCCGCTCGAGGCCTGAATGACTCAACGACATGACTATTGATCGCTGAAGATGAAACGATTTCCGCGACTCTTGAACCATCGACCTTCGCAGGTTTAAGAGCATTGAGGATCCTGTTACCAGGAACCCATGCATCTTCATAGTATGTTGTTGAGACGTCAAGGTGACTCTGCACATACTTCACGATGTCATTAAAAAACATCTTGTATTTAGAAGGTGGCAACACCATCGACCACGGAGGGGATGAATCTGGGGCTATATGCGTCATCATCTTGAGGTATGGAAGAGGAGGCGTTGGAATAGAAGATGACGACACCAAAGACAGCTTTAGAACCGTGTCCCAGCATCTTTGAGATTCGTTCTTGATTGCACCGCTAAGGTGCCAAACATCGGGTGATGAGCCTTCGATCCATGTGTATCCGTCAGATGACATGAGAAGGTTCTTTTGTGAACCAATCAGCGTAGAATCAAGCAGAACATCCACGATGACATAATACCATTTACACTGTTCTTTTTTCAAATGCAACATCAACGACGAACGTTTCGTTGTTGTTCATCCCCCACTTCACTCACCAGTGTGGCGAACCTAGAACTAAACGTCTTGGAACTCTCATATGATCCATATGCATCATAGAAAGAGAACTTGATCTCAGAAGTAAACTTTCCAGGTGCAAAGTTATGAGTCAAGCCAGTCACGTTGTAGAGGTTGTCGATCGTCGTGCCTGTTCCTAAGTCAACAAAGAACTGTTGCATATAGTTGATCAGAGGACATCCCAACGTCGTCAGCGTCAACTGACCTGGTATGACACGCAGAGGAAGACCACCTTCACCAGCTCCAGATGGTTGAGCTGGATTTGGATCGTTTGTGGTGGTTCTTAGCATCATGATGGTGCTGAGGAGAGCATCTTGATTTGAGGTATACGAGACGTTTTGAACAGCAGTGCCGTTCGAACCTATGAGGATTGTCGGAACGAATTCGGCGATCTTGTTTTTTACCTTTTGGAATGACACGGGGTTTCCAAAGTCTAAGACCTGGACCTCAATTCCCTCGTATCCTGCTTCATTTAAAACCTTGTTCGTCGCATCACCTGGATTTGGAGATCCTGCTGCTGCCTCCAATTTTTTTGCTAAAGATGTTTCCGCTGCTTGTTTTGCAGACTTCGCAGCTGCCTCGGCTTCTTCATATTCACGCGTCGCTTTTTTCTTGGCTGGATTTCCTTCTGGAACTTTTCTGGTTGCGTCATATGCCTGTTTTTTTGCCTTGAGGTTCGCTTCTGCTACTTTCTGTTGCTGAAGGACGGCTGCAGACAGTTTTTGCGCCTCATCCAAGACTTTCTTATATGCATCAGTTGATACTGACGAGAATTTGCCCTGGTTTTGTCTCATGATCGTCGCGGCGGCCTCATGAGGAGTCGATGCCTTGTCATAGATGTGGATTCTCATGATCTTTCGGATGTCTTCCATCCGACGACCTGATGTCGCAATGTTTGCCGCTGTCTCAAACTTAGTTAGAAGATCTAGGTCTTGAACGTCAGGCTGACCATCCTCAGAAGGCTTCGATCTATCATACGCAGTCTCAATGTAGAAGTCTATCGTTGGCATCGTGAACGAACCGACATTCCCAAAATTGTCTGTCACTGCTTTTTGATATGCTTGTTGCGTCTGGTCTGCTTGAGCAAGAGCGTATTTTCCTTCTTTGAATTCAAAGAAATTCGATAACCCATAAGCTCTGTGAGCTGTCTCATTAAACTGTGAATCTCTGACGAGCTCCAAGAAGTTGATGACAGACATTCTTTCACCCTTCTGTTCTGTTATCTTGTTTGTGTAAGATTTTTGTAACATCGCCATGTCTACGGGAAACTCAGCTATGTTCATCGAGGCAGCCATGCCTGCTTTGGAATTGAACCTGTAGAACACCACTTGAAATTCATCAATCAATCCATTGATACCTGTAGATAGCTGCTGGAAGTAATTTATGAACACTCTAGCAAATGATGTTTTACCAAATCCATTCCATTCCCTATCATCAACCGCCTGTTGGTATGTACCTGTGATCTTTTGAATTTCTGCAAGGCGATGGACGGGATTTTTTCCAGGCATGCCATCGGCATCTAGCTTATATTTTCCATCAAAATAAGTGAACATGTCATCACCGAATGTTTGCTTCAACGGAGTGAATCTTTTTGTAGCAATGTCTTTTGCAATTTTCTCAGCGGCGGCTGCGCCGGCCGGCTTTGAATCTTTTCCCTGACCTGGTTTAAATAAATTATCAATATTTTTTATAGCTTCTTGAGCCTCGGGGCGCTTTCTTCCTTGTAGCGCTGTTTTCAAGGCAGCAAATTCTTTGTTATATGCAGCAAGATCCAACGCGGGAAAGCTTTTATTGTTTGCAGCATTGATCAACGCGGATCCTCTGACATCAGCACCACCGACGTTATAAGACTTAATTCCAAGCTGGACCAAGATCTCTGAAAGATCTTCCATATCTTTTTCAACCCGCTTTTGATAGTCATCATACGCTTGGCCTATGCTGTCTGTCGTCACCTCGGCTAGCTCAGCAGTTCCTTTTGTGAATAAGCTCAATGTGAGAGTCGCAACGCCTGCGTCATCGATCGCTATCGTTGTGTTTCTGATTCCGAATGCCTCACGAACCATCATATTTTCGTTGATAAACTTTATGTAAGGATTCTCAAACCCGCCGACGTCCTGTTTCGGACCGCGCCACCCATATGTCATCCAGAGCGTCGCGGATTGATATAGCTTTGGATTGATGAAATCAGCGATCTCAACGATTCTAGATCGATCGAATATCTTCAAGGTCAACGTTGCGGTCTTAAAAGACATGAGTCCCACAGCCGGAGCCACGTTGACAGTGAACCCGACGATCGTACCGAACGGTAATGTTGGATTTCTTATCGGGTTATACCGCGTCACCGTCGCATCAAAATCCATATTGAGAAGCGTCTGCGGAAGCAAGAAAGTCTCCATGCCGCTGATCATTTGGGTCTCAACTGTTTTTACGGGAGTTGGAGTTGGATTCGTCTGAGGTCCAGCAGGCTGTGCCGGCTGACCGCCTTGCGTAGATCCTCCTGCGGCCGCGGCTCTTTTTTGTTCATTTTCTGTTTTTGCGCTGCTGTTCGGCGATTTTGCCGTGAGCGTTCTTAAGATGGATCCGTCATACATCAACGCATTTGCAGTCGAGTCTGCTATCTGTTCGGATGCGTCCATCAAAAAACGAAGAGGTCCCATCGTTAATCGAGGTCGACTCGAGTCTTCTGCGACTTTTCTGTTTAGGACGAACTTCGCATCGACATACGGAACGCACTGCGATATCAACATCGTTGGTGAGTAATTGATGAAAGAATCGACCTTCTCAGATCCGCGAAGCTTCATGTCAATGATGGGTGTGTCGACCAAGATCATCGAAAGCTTGGCCGTCTTTTCCAGGGTGTCTTCCTTGCGTTTTCCTATCATGTTTCGAAGCAATTTTGGCTCAACCTTATCAGTAGAGGATGGTGCTCTCGGCGTCGCCTTTTGAAATGATGAAGGAGCAAGATAAGCAGAGTTTCTGCGGCCTTCGGGCCCTGAGTAAAAGTCTCTTATCTTTGCCTCGAGCGGGTCTTGGTCATCAGGATTCCCATTGTAATAATAGACTCTTAATATTTTGGAAATCTTTTCTTTGTATATTTTAGCGTTGTTTGAGTCTTGATCTTTCGACAGGTTTTCTATCTTTTCCCATAGCTTCTCAATCGGATAGCACGAACCTGCAGCAACGGGAAATATGGCATTGATGATGTTCAAGTACAACGAAATGTCAGAAGAGATTTCTTGTCTGGACTGTTTGACTCCAAGGGGAGAAAGAGTCACCAAGTCCTTCGCACCCTTGTCTATAGGGGTCTTAAAACTCTTAAACGTTCCCTCTATCGTCTTTAGGTTGTCATAGAAATCTTTAAAATTATTCGACATTAGAATCATCCAATGAGATCAGCGACTGCGTTGATGTCAGGTATGCTTATCACAGTTCCTTCAGGAACTTGAAGACCCCACCCTATGTCAGATGCAGCGGCAAGGACCCACCAAAACCTTGCATCATTGTAGTAGAATGCCGCTAGTTGATCGAGGCGTTGAGTTCCGGTCGAGACGACGACCTCAACCAAAGGAATTGCACCTGAGTTGATCGCCGTTCGAATCGTTGAGATGGCCCGCGATGTGCCGTATTGTTTTCCAAGTCCCAACAGCGGAGCGCTTCTGTATCTGCTAAAAATCGCCATTGTCTATTAATATATCTAAGCTGCGTCAAATGTCACCCTGTTCTCCGACGCGGTACACTGGTGCCCTATTGAAACCGCTGTGATCAATTCCAGGCGAGATGTCATGGATCGGTGAGAATGTTAACGTCACCTTACACATCTTTGGAGCAATCTTATCCCGCTGTTCAGTCTCCCAAGTCGTCTGATTGTACCAGTCAAAGTTCATCGACTCTATGAATCCCGCTAGGCCTTTTCCTCCTGCAGAAGCAAAGGACTTGATGATTGCATTGTTATTAGGATCTAAGAACGCATTCAAGGAATCTTTGTATTCAATTTCAGATTGTTGTTTAAGTTTTTTTATTTCATTTTCATGAAGATTTAACGATGCAGCAGAAAAGGTGTGCTCAACAGTATGCTGCTGTCCTAAAGGCTTGTTGTTTTTGTTTCTTGCGGCGGCGTCGCGCGCTTCAGGGGTGGTGTCTCCTGTGATTTTAACACGAATGCTTCCCTCTTCTACGCCTTTTTGGTTTGTGCTGACCTCAACGTTGGTTACCTTTTTAAAGATTTGGGCGGGAACATCCATTCTATCAGGGGAAGAGACAACCTTTCCTGTGATGGCGCCGTTGATTTCTAACTTTGTTCCTGGACGGGTATCTTTGGTCACGGCGGACGATGGTGCAGCGTTGTTCTTAGAAAAGTCAATATTCTTTTCGACTTTCGCGTCTGGTCCAGACGCAGCTCCTGGAATGACCATCGTTCCGTCTGCCGCGCCGAATATTCTTGCGATTGAGAACTTCGAATAATTTGAACGCAACAGATCACCTAAGCGAATCCTGACAAGGGGAGAAGCACCTATCATCTGGCTGAAGGGCGCTTTGAATCTGTATGAGGTAGATCCATCCTGCGATGAAGGTAACAGATCTCTGCCTTCGGTGTACTGTGGATAGATCAACGTCAACAGCTTATTGATCTTCGTCCACATTTCGCTGAAGTCAGCTTCATTCGTCGAGGCTACGATGAAAGACAGTCCTATCTTGCGAGTCGTTCCCTTGTAGATCTTCACGGGTTCAACCCGGCCAAAACCTTCGACTGAATCATATGATGCAGAATAATCATCTGACAATGAAGTCAGGAATGCATGAAATGAAATGATCTCATTCGTTCGAACGTCTTGGAAATAGAAAGGAACGTACTCAGCATCCAACATTTTTTCAAACTGTTGCCTGATTTCATTCGGTATTCTACGTTGCCTGTCAGTGACAGCTACATGGGTCCTGCTGTTTGAGTCACTGACATGGTCAAGCACAGATTTATTTGTATTGCCGGACAAATCTCCAGACAATGCATTAACATTGCTTGGTAACAAATACAACGAAGGGGCTCGTTTTGAGCTCCATGCCAATGTAGGATTATATACTAAATTTCCAGAAGGATCGTTATATGACAATCTGCTCATTCGTACAGACGGTTTGTCAGTCTTACCTTTTGATGCTGACCAAGCAAGGGGTTGTGTTGCCGCCGCGCCTTTCCCGGCAGTTAAATCGAAAGTTCGTAGAAAAACTTTATTTTTGTCATCTACTGATAACTTAAAATTATTTATCGGATTAAAATCTCCCTCTGCGGCCTGGAGCATCAACTGCATTTCAGCAGTCTTTCCATCTGGTGTTTGAACTGTTATTGTTCCGTTTTTTCTATCCAGAAGAACGTCACCGAGGGTCGCGAAGACGTTGAGAGATGCGATGATCTTTGAAGATCTAAAGACTCGAAGGAATCCCAAGACAGCCTTGGCTCCTGAGACAGGGGACGTCTGGAATCTCTTGATTATACTGTCTATCGCGATGGCAAACACAAGGGCTGACCGAACGATCGTCCTACACACGACGAGGTTTGCATTTACTGGTGAACCTTCTCCTAGAATAGCATCGAGGCCTTGTCCCAACAGAGCTAAGGCTAACTCGCCGAAAGAGATGTCAGCCTTTGCGGCACCGACGAAGAACCCCCTTACGCCGAACCCAACTGCCTCAGGATAAGAGTTGATCGTTTGGCGTATGCCGACGATCTCGCGCCATTCTGGGAATGCGCTCATGAATGCATTTGAGTCTTGAGAATCAAAGAGATACTTGCCCTTCGTTTGCTGGTTTAGTATAGAAGGTGAAGCGTCGTCAGATTTTTTTTCTCTAGAGTATTTTCTCTCATTGTTTCCTGCGAGAAAGATGCTGTATAGAGCGTTTATCGCCAAGACCATTGCAATCATGGTCAATGAAACACCGATGGCGGATCCAGGATCATCATACTGTTCTGTGCTGCTATATGCAGCGCCCCATGACTGGTCGTCATCCACAAATCCACGAGCGATGTTGACCAGAGTCTCTGGATTCTCTTCTCCCTCAGACAAGTGTTCCAACACATCTTGAGCCGTCAACTTGATGTTTGCGACCTTCGTGAGACCGGCTTGGATCACTGAAGGCAGTATCGCTCCACCTTCAGCTAGGTTTCCAGTCGGATCGAATTTGTCAGCGATCCATGCAGGAATCTCGCCCGAAGCTCTTTGCAACAATCCAGTACCGACCTTCGCCATCCTCATGTGAGAGATGGGCGTTCCGTCGGAGAGTTTAAGCGTGGGATTGAACCTACCTGTCGGAGTTGCTCTAGCTGCCCAACGGTTGTTTCCGAAGCCGAGCACGCTTGAGACTGATCCGTTGTTCTTGTACCCATATAGCGGATGTTTTAGGTCTTCTATGACAGGCTTTCCTGTCGCGGCGCCAAACTCAGCAACGCTAGAATCGGTGTCGCCTCCAGGTTGATAGCTAGGAGGTAAGAGTGGAGCATGAGGATCGAACACGCCGTTTGAGTTCTTCAGCTTTTCATCGAAGCTTGTGTTACCTCCCACGGCTTTCAGCAGATTGTGACCGTCATACGGTTGGGCGGGATTATCCTTACCCTTGAAGAACCCAGATCCTATAAGAGATGTATCTGTGGATTGCGGCTTGATCTCATCTCGTTTTGCATACACGTCTTCGTTTGAAGAGTCGATCAGCGTTTCAGGTGAGCCTGTTTTCGGATCTGTTATATTCGCGTACTTCGGATCAAGCTCATAATCAACCGGGGGTGAGACTTTGAACTTGTTCTTTTGAGTTGAATCGCTAGCAAACTGTCGCAACTGATCAATCGACACAGGCGATCCATCTGCCGCTGACAACGTTGGGTCTAGATCTGATCTTGGAGACAATATGTCGATGGTCTTCGTGTCGATGTAAGGTTGTTTCGGATCAAAGTCGTTCGATTCAATGATCTGGTTCGAATATGTCGCTAAGAATTGCGGGAAGACGACCTCCTTTGATAAGTCGCCTAGAGTCACATTGATCAAGAAGCGATTTCCGTCAGGACTCTTTGTCCCACCCGGGGGGAGAGAATCTGGGACATCAGACAGGGGCGTGCGGCCCTTTTGAAGCCCTGCCGCGTTATTAACATCTAACTTTGTGTAGTGAACTGAATATGCATTGTCAATAGAGGGAGCATACACGACGTCATTCTGATTCGACGGAACGGTCAAGGGGGAAGGGTACCCCTGCGTCGTTAACGATGCAAGTTGAGTCAAAACCAGTGTAGCAGGAACAGACACTGGATACACATTCTTGGAATCTTTGGTCAGAGTAGATGGTTTGCTGAAGACATTAGCAAGCTTTAAAGATAAATCAGCCGCAATCACGACCCCATCGGGGTCTCCTGGATCGACCGATTTCAAGTCGGCGTAATTTAATAGAGCTGGGTCAAACGTCCTTGCGGGAGAAGTTATGTCTTCTGTCGTAAACTTGCTACCGGGGATTCTGTAGTTTGGAGCGAAAGAAAACGCTTGATATGCAATGACAGGAGACCCGACAGAAGCTGCTCCAGGGAGAAGAACGTTTCCGTTCTGAGCCGTGACGGGTGACAGACCTTTCTTGATCTTATCATCTCCCTTTTGAAGCTCAGAAAAATCGTTTGAGACTGAATCACCGGGAGTTATTGACGATGCAAACACGGTCGCATTTTGCGACGTTGCGACCGTCAAGGGAGTTGGATACCCCTGCGTCGTTAACGATGCAAGTTGAGTCAAATCAAGTGTAGCAGGCGATGAGACCGGATAAGCGTTTTTTGCATCCTTCGTCAAAACAGACGGTGTCTTGAAGACATTAGCAAGCTTTAGTCCTAAGTCTGAAGCGACGACGGCCTCGTCTTTTGGGACGACTTGTTTCAATAAATCGTATTTCAACAGAGTATAGTCGAATGATTTTGGTGGACTGAGGATGTCTTCTGTCGTAAACTTGCTACCGGGGATTCTGTAGTTTGGAGCGAAAGAAAACGCTTGATATGCAATGACAGGAGACTTGACAGAAGCTGCTCCAGGGAGAAGAACGTTTCCGTTCTGAGCCGTGACGGGTGACAGACCTTTCTTGATCTTATCATCTCCCTTTTGAAGCTCAGAAAAATCATTTGAAAATGATGATGGTAAACTGTCTGAGAATTTTTCAGAATTTCCTGTGGGGCTTGGGCCAACAGGAAAACCATTATCCGTCAGTGATGACGGTAGTGTCGCATCAGTCGATGGGTCGATCGTGTATGCATTAGGAACTGAAGTGTACGGTGAGACCTGGCCTTTCGTTGCATTGCTGAGATACGTACCGAGCGTGATCTTGGCCTGAGGAGCAATATCCTTGACGGTCTTGTCGACGGTCATGTCGCCTGGATCATACGAATCTGCAACGACGACGGCGACACCATTTGGATCGATCGTGTAGACCTTGCCGTCAACCGGATTGACGAATCCCTTGTTTCCCGTCTTCGTGCCTGACATCTACATCACTTCTCTTTCGGCGTGAGGGGTGCCCCGTCGCTTTCCTTAATTATGTTGCCGCCGCCTTTCAGGACCTCTGCAATTTCCTTTGCGACATCAGGATTTTCCTGTGCCGTTGATGCCATGAACGTGAATGCATCCAACATCGAATTCATGAGAGTCTCAACCGTTCCGATGATCTTGCGGCGTTCATCAGGAGGTGCTGCCTTCAACAAGGATTGGTAGTCTTTGTCAGATCGTAGCTTCTTGAAGTATTCTTCTTTTGTCGGTATTCGCATGATACGGATGTTCTCTTATAAATTAGCGGAATTACCCCTGCGTTTTAGTAACGCTCAATGGATTAGCGTTAGTGGTCCAGTTTCCGCCGGCATTACCAGCGGTGTGGAATGCTTGGAAGATGACCGTTCCCGGTGCTGAAACCGCTTCAGACATTTCTTTTCCGCTGACTTGAACGTTTATCTTAAATTCAAAATTAATAGGGCCTCGTGCGATTGCATATGATGCATCTTTCACGCCTATTCCGTTTGCAATGGATCCAAGCTTAACGTTGATAGCCTGAGCATCTGCGCCTACTCCCGCAGGTAGACCTGCGTTAAACTGTTGTAATGCAGTCGCCAGAGCCGCTACATTTGTTTTTACTGCGACGGCAACGTCAGATATCGTCCTTTCAGACAATATAGATAGTTGTTGATCAAATCCTTCGGTGACCTCATTAAACTTGATTAGATTCGCCTTGGCGGTGCCGATAGCCGCTATTTTGTCTGCGGGCAACGTTGTGTTCATCGCCGCGATGGCTTCGGACAATTTGCCCAACGGCGAATCCTTACCACCCTTAGTTCCACCGGTAATGGCGTCCATCTTTTTTGCCATTGTTTCAAATTTTTGCGCCATTGTCGCTTGATCTGATACTGCGGTGGAACTTTGAGGTTGGCCTGCCGCAGCCTCGAACTCGTCGAGCGCGTCGGGCATGACACTTTGGCCTGACGGCGCTGCTCGCTGTTCTGCGAGAGCTTTTGCGCCTAGACCTTGCCGCTCGTCGGCCGTCGTCATTGTATAAAATGCATCGTCCATAGCGCTCTTCATGTCCTTGAACCCAGTCATCAAATCTTTTAGAGCCGCGACCTTTTCGATGGTGCCTTTCTTAAATGAAGGCAACAAGTCTGCTGCAAGAGATATCCTCACCAAGGTTGAATTAATACCATCGCCTGGTTCAGTTATCTTTTCCAGTAAAACCGCCATCACGTCGAAAGATTTCTTTATGTTATCAGCTAAAACGTTAGGATTGTCAATATGAAAATATTTTTTGCCTCCTTCTTTTTCTCCTTGCTCTGAAACGCCTACAACATAACCCATTGTTGCATGCATCGTCGGCATCAATTCATTCACTGCCTTCATCAACTCAGAGATGACCTTGAAGATCTCTGACATAGCCTTTGCAGTCTGTATGTCACTTGCGTTCAAGGGGTTCTTTTTAATGATGCCCATGACCCTCTCGAGCATTGCAGGAAGACCAGTCGCTGGATTGGCAAGCGTCTCTATAACTTTAGAAATATCTGGTAGGATGACGTTGTTTATCATCCCGCTGAAATCAACAGTATTTTTTACTGCGGCTTCAGAGTTTTTTATGTTTACTGATTTGTCCTCTAACGAAGGTTTTACGCTGATGTTGACTCCTTGAGCGCCTGTGGTCAAGGATCCGATCAGCTGACTTGCTGCTGCGATGATGTCAATGACCGCCTTAACTCCCTGCATCTTCTCAGGAGTTATGCCTTTCGCAGCATCGATGGCTGCGCTTGACACACCTCCCATCAATTTGGCCATCGAGTCGCCTAACTTTGGAGCTAATTCGCCTAGCTTTAAAGAGAAATTTTCAAACGCTTTTGCATCGAATTCTTCCAACGTTTGAACATCGGTCGGGCCGATGGTGTGTTTGATGTCTGTTTTTGTCTTCTTTCTAAAATGCTGAACAGGTCCAGTCAACGCAGATAGAGTGGCAGCCACACCGTTCATGATTTGCCCCAATCCTTCACCCATCTTGCCTAGAGAGGCAGCGGCGCGGGCATCTTTACCAGAAAAACTTCTCGTGATTGTGGTAACGATCGTGTTTGCACCTGTCATTAAGTTTTGTATGATAGGTGCAGCTTCTTTGAGAGAATTTCCAAAACCTTCGATGCTCCCAGAATGATCTATAAGACCCAACAGAGAACTTTTGGCTTCTGCTTTTGACTTCAAGGAAGATATAGCTTGAGATATAGCACCTATCGTGGAAGCAATTGCTGATATAACTGGGGCTATCTTTGCTGCGGCTTCGATGTTGACAGCAGGAAGCGATGCTAGCGTTTTTAATCCATCAATTATACCTGCTATTCCTGTGCTTCCCGACACGGCCGGCCCCAGGCCGCCGCTGCGGCCCAATAATATGTCTATAAAATCTTTTGCTGAATTGAATGTGCTTTCGACCTTTTTTGTATCAGAAAACATGTTCATTGGAAGAGACTTTAGCACATCAGAGACAGACGTCAATAATGATGCTAAAGCCTGTATGATTGAAGCCATCGCTTCTGCCTTAGATTTGATCTCATTGCCTGAACCTGGCATGTTGGCAGTATGGGTGATAAGATCCTTCGCAATAAGGATCATCTCACCTGCTGCAAGAGATATCGCGGCCATTCCTGCAATGATGCTTCCCCCTGTGATGAGTGATCCTATTCCGCCGCCGGCCAACAACCCCATGCCGACAACCATGGCGCTGCCGATGACAGGTATTGACTTTATGAACAGTGTTCCAACCGCATCAACGACGGCCGCTACACCTTTCAATGCTTTTGGGTTTTTTATCCTTGTTGCGTCCTCGATTATGTCCGAAGCAAGCAAGCACATTGCCCCGACCACAAGGCCTATCGGCATGAGACCAGCAAGCACTTGTCCGATCCCTCCTGTTGAAACTTTCCCAAAACGACCCATTAAGCTTGTTATACCTGAGACCAATTGAGACTTGACGAAAAAGTCAATCAATGCATCTATGATGACTCGGGCAGCTTCCATCTGTTCTTTTGTGAAGTTTTTTTCCTTAATATAGTCTAGTATTTTCGCAGTCGCTTGGAACATGATATAAGCTTTCGCAGCAAACTCGCCTACATTTGCTAGTGCGGGGCCAACAGAAGAAGCAAATCCTTGCGAAAATGTCTTTGCAAATGATTGGGCTGGGGGGCCTAAACCTCCTTCGACTTGAGTCAGTTGATTGCCGAGCCCCGCGGCCGGGCCTCCAGCTCCAGCTTGAGGCAGCCTTTGTTCGAGTGTGCCAGCAATGTTGCTTAGTTGTTTTGCAATTGGGCCTTGTACAAGACGCGTCGTGGCGTAGGACATTAATCCTGATCCCAATCCAGAGACTAGAGAAGGTCCGATCATGTACAACATGATCTTGCCATAATGCTCTTTGAAAGCATTTCCTAATTTTTCACTGGCCCACGACATGAACTTGTCGAACAGCTTTCCTAGGGGGCCTTTAACTTTTTCAAACAGTCCGCTAAAAGCAGAAGTAATCGGTGAAACTTCTTCTCCAACCTTGCCTAAAGCCCCGCTTACTTTACTGTTATATTTTCCGTCTATGAGATCGATCAGCATGTTGAATCCATCTCTAAGCATGTCGCCGAGGTACTCTATAGCTGATGCAATGACCAGCTTCGCTGCCTTCCAGAATTCTTGCAATCCTTGAAGGACTTTTTGCCCTCCAGGGCCTGACTTTGTCAGGTAATCCATGAAGTTTTTCTGTAAAGCTTCCATCAGGCCCTTGACGGTTCCTTGTCCTAAGGAGATGTCTTTAAAAAACTTTATGAATGTTTGTTTATAGGATTCAAACAAACCGCCTATCTTGCCTGGTGATAGGATGTCTGCTAGACCCTCGAACAGCTTTTTCACTCCTGGAAACATCTCGACGAATGCGCGACCGAGCTCACGGCCTTTCTCCATGACGACGACGAAGGCCATCCTCAAGTTTTTTAGGATCTGCATGAAGCTCTTTGACGTCGTGATTCCTTGCATGAATCCCTCAAAGAACATTCCTAACAGCGAATTGGATTCTGGGCCGCCACCACCGCCGCCCTGGATCACATGTTCGATGTCTTTCTTTAGAGCAGTCGTGGCTTCGGACGCAGTCATCGTCTTCTTTGCAAGGTGATCAGTCGACGCCGCCAATCGATTCATCGATATCGCTTGATTCTTTGACGATAATCCTTGACGAACCGCTTCTTCACTCATGCTCACTGTAGATGCAATGAGTTGAAGCTCTTGGCGATTCATGTTTTCGACGGACTTACCTGCAGAAGCGAAAGAATCTTTCAACATCTTTAATGCGTCATCGGGCGTCTTGGCCTCTACAAGCTTCATGACATCGATGTTGACGCCGAAAGCCTGAGACAGCTTTGACACGTTCTCTGCGGCCTGGTCGAACGTGTTGAATGCATCGAGGATTCCCGTTATGTCTTTCAACTCAAGGCCCAAGCTGTGAGCATATGCAGTTGCCTTTGCGATTTCCTTAACGCTTGAGTTTGCAAAGTGCTTCACGTCCTTCATCGCGCGGGACATGTCACGAGACATCAACTTAGAGTTGAGACCAAACTCAGAAGACAGACCTTTCGCGAACTTGGTCATGTTTATCTCAATGGACTCCATGGACTCGCCGGTGGCCTTTGAGGCGCTCATCAATCCTTGGAATTCTTCTTCACCGATTCCAAGGCCTTTCGCCATGATGAACACGTTCTTGCCCGTCTTTTCAAACTGATCCTTCAAACTGCTGAACAAGACAGGAGCAGGACCTGCCAGCTTCATGACATATTCTATGGTATCCTTCAACGTACCGAACTGTCTGGATACCTTAAACAGACCCGGAGCCATGTCGCCCCACCCAGCAAGCCCGCGCGCTGTGTCGATTATTTCTTTTCCTATGCCTTGCTTTGGATCACCAAAGACTTCGCGGATCTTGTTGATCGCTTCCAACAGCCCGCCACCACCACCCCCGCCACCCTTGGCCATGCCGATGAGACCTTCCCACAGCTTAAACGGTATCGACAATATTGCTGCAGACAAATCGAATATGGCTCCGATCATGCTCGTCACGCCGCTGAGAAAGCTCTTGGCAAGGTTCATGGACAGCTTGAACCCAGAAGACATACCCTTCAGCCCAGCGCCGACCGCGGCCAAGGCCGCCGCGGCTTTCTTTCCTTCAGCACCCATGTTTTTTAAGATGGTTTTCATCACACCCGCAGCATCGCTAAAACTCTCAATGCTGTCGATGCTTTTTTGCAGATTTTCTCTAAATTTTTCAGCTGATCGATCTGCACCTTGAAGGGCAGCTTGAGCAGCATCCATCGATGCACGAACTTGGTTTCCAGCAGTTGCTGCATTTCCAGCAGGTCCAGCGATTTGTCCAAATGCAGCTGCTAATGCTTGGGTTGCAGCGACCATCTGCTGCATTGCTGTGGCTTGCGCGCTTAGATCATTTGCCGATGGTCCTTGAGGAGGCGTTGCCATGCTTCACCTCATAGCAACCAAGGCATGCCTAGTTTTGACTCAAATACTCTAGCTGCCATCGATTTGATTTGCAATTTCTCAGTTATGGTTTGCAGAGTCGCATCAGGATCATGCAACTCATTTTGAAAATCTTTCGATGCGAGCATCGCATCTTTTACAGCATTGATCTGTGCGGTAGTTCCTTCAACATACAGGTTGTCCAATTTTTCATCAATCAACCATGATGCAATTGAAGAAAAAAATGACTCACTCACCGATGTAACTTCTTCATCATAAGATGAATATTCGCTCTTCGACACCATGCATATATGTAGTTAGATTCAAAAAAAACATCCAAACAATAATCAAGTAAATCTTCTTAACCTTGCTGGAGATTCAGATCTAGACATGCCCATAAGGGCTCTAGCATCTGAGGGATTATGATGCAAAGCTCTAGAAGGAATTTGATTACTTCCTTCTTGGCTTCGAGTCATCTCCTTGTTTAATCGCTCGATGAACCATCGTTTATATGCAACGGGCATATTGTAAGTTTCCCTGTAAGAGAAACCACAATAATACATCAATATAAACGATGGCTCTAAGATAATAGCTTCTTTATCTTCCGAACGAAGGCCAAAGAAACGTGATTCCGAGCGGCATGTTCACCTCCTCGGAATGTCCGCAAGATGGACATGTGACGTCTTGTTTCATAGTCAATCCAGGTTCATTATCACGGATGTAATTTCTGAGAGCTAGAGAATCGCGGGCAGGCATCATCTTGATGAAGTTTGAAATCTTAAATCTATCTTCAACACCATCGATTGATACGATTGATTGATGCAACGAAGTCGTGACGTTTGACTCAGTTTGAATACCCATCTTCTTTTGCTTCTCTTGAGTGACCGTTTGTTCTTCCTCGTCACGACCGGTCGTAAACTTAAATCTTACCTTCTTCTTCGTGTGAGGTAGTAAAAACTCAAACAAATTTGATCCTTCCGAGACGGGCTCAATATCCAATCGTTTAATCGGCAATTCTGCGAGGTTGAAGACTTGCTCATTCTTCGCCTGACAATCTCCGCATTGAATCTCAGCAGTATAATCTGGACCGTATCCAGTTATTCTGACTGCGACCATCAATGCGTTTCGATCACCAAGAAGTATATCAGAAACGTTGATCGAACGATCAATCACACAAGCTTTGATCAATTCGTTGACAACGGTTCCTTTTTTTATAAGAGCCCTTGACGTCAAGATGTCTTCTTCACGAGCAGTCATCGGGCGAATCTCTACTGTTTCTTTTAAATGCAATGCCGATCCAGGAGGGTAAACCCTCCCGCCTGACGGAAGAGGAACCATCTCACTTGGAATGTCTAGGCCGAAATCTGCCTTCAGCTTCTCTGCTGCAGAAATCGATGGCATTCTTGGGTCAACTCCGGCAGGTGCATTTGATGAAGTAAATACTGCGTTCTTGGTCTCTCTCTGGTCTGACATATATCTCCTAAAAGACTTTACTTCATTATGTAATCAAGACTTAAAAAAGTAAACCAAGACCATAAAAAAACAAAAGGCCCAACAACGGGCCTTTTGCTGTCATCATGCTGCTGATCAATCAGTACTGCAATACACAGTTGTCATAGCGGAGAGTTAGAGCGATTTCAACCGGACCGCCGTCTTCATATGTGACTTCGTTGAAGTTTGCATCGGTGATGAATGCTCCCTTGATGTCCCACAGCTCGACGACCGTGCCGACAGGATCGAGCATCTTTAATTGGATGTCACGCTTATAAAAGTCTGCATAACCGGAACGACCAGAGACAGACTCGAAGTGAAGCCTGATCCATTCCATGACCTGTTGCGCACCTGATGGAGCGATTGGGTCATGAAGGGTCACGTTCATCGTGCTGAACGTCGTCTTACCTGCGAGGTACCGACGTGAGTTGATGAACGGAACTTCAACTTCTTCAGTTGTGATCTGAGGACGAGCTGCGGTTTTTAGAATGTAAGCGTCGATGCCTTCGATCATTAGAACCCAACGGTTTTTTCGTTTTGGTTCAAACTTGTTCGGAATCATTGACGTGACGTCAAGTGTTTCAGCCATGATGGGTTTCTCCTGCTAATGAAGCTAGCATAATTATTCTTTATCGATGATTATTAAAAAAAAATTGAACTTTATATCTCTGACTCTAACCCGTTGGACACTATGAAGTCCAACGATACGAATTCTTTGATCTTGGTGGGGCGTAGATAAATCTTGCCTCTGATCGTGTTATTATCTATATCTTTCTGCGTCGTTGTCGACAAATCTACCTTGACATTGTATTCTCTCAATCCAAACAGGCCTTGGATCACAGACAGCCGACGACCCATTTCACTAGAAAATATTCCTAGCGTAGTTTGAAGATTTTGACTGAAAAGTAGTCCCAAGGCAACTTCTCTTGCCTGACGGCGGATTTCGATTAATAACCTACGAACGTTGATTCTACTGAGCGACGATGTAGAGCTAGAAACAGTCTTCTGTCCCAATATGACGACGCCGGAGTCTTTGTTACTGGCATTCTTCGTGACGTATAGAGGATTTATGTTATTTGAATATAGGGAATTAAGGTCATTTTCTGAAACATTTCCTATCGTCAGCAGCGTCCTAGGAAGATTGCCTCTAGTCGCACCGGCCGGTGCGAACCACGGCTGACCTATGCTGTCATTCAACGACATCGCACCCAGCACCACGACAGACGGTGGGACTTCAACTCTATCGATCCCATAGACGACAGACGGTATGCTCTGAACGACGTCTGGGAAGTATGCTGCTGCAAAGCTTGAGTTCAACCCACGAGCGGTGAATTGCCTGATTGTGCTCGATACGTCTGCACGGTCATTATTAACATACGCAGCGTATCTAGACATGTCGAGCGTCTCTCCTGAAATGTTAGATTGTTCAACGTCCATCACATACATCGCGTCGAACCTAGACTCAACGACCGATATCGCCTCGTCGGTCACGACGGGATGCCTGATTCCAGGTATGGCCAACAAGTTCATGTCGAAATCAGAAACATTACCTAGGATGTCCAGCGCCTTGTGGTATGCTCTGACGTTCGGACCTTGTTCACGTCCTCGTTCTGGGTAATCCATGTCTGCCCTGACTGCGGCATTTGTAAGGTTTTTTTCCTCAAAGTCGAAGATGTTGAGGCCGTCAGATCCTCCTTGAAAGATCGTGTAGAAAGACAGGTAGTTCCTGCTCTGAGCATCACGAAGATCGTTCACTCCTACGGGCCTAGTCTTGAAAAAGTCTTCAGCAGCAAATCCTCCATCCCTTACGTAAGAGGCAAAGACCCAGTCTTCCGCTGGATCAACGAATCCGTTTGACCCTGTCTTGATTCTTATATTCTCTAAAGTGAATAGGTTGTTGCAGAACCTATCTGCATCGATGATTCCCAACTGAGCCGTGTCAGGCGTTCCTTCGTTGTTTGAGACAGAAAAGTTTGCATACGTCGTTGAGTGGTTTGGGAAATGACGAGTCATCGCTTCAAGAGATTCGTTGAACGTCTTGCTTGCATTTGGATCCGTAGGATCGGTCGTCATCTCAAACCTGACGCCCCACCGTCTGGAAGCTGATGATTTGAAGTTTCCGTTACCATCCAATGCATTGAGGTTTTCCATCAGAGGTAGCGGTAATGCCGTCGTGTTGCGCAAGAAATTAGAAACAGACAGCGCACTGGCGTCTGTGCCTCCTAAAGACGCAAGGGGAGATGATCCTGACGTGACGAGATGAGACACTCCTCTGAACCCCATTGGAATGACAACGGCTGGCGCGGATTGGTCTGAGACACCAGGTGAGACTTCGACACGTAGGATCCTGGATCTTACGGGATAATTTCCTTCTATGACGAACTTTTGTTCGCCCGCCGTTCGATCAAAGTCGTAATAGGCATGAGTGTCTCCTATGATCTTTGAGATGTATCGCGGTGAAGCAGGATCAAGGTTCACGTCGATGTACGTTTCTAGGTCAGGTGATGAATCATCCAGATCCCTAAAACTTCGAATTGAAACCGTGAAAGAAGCGTATTGGTAATCATCTGTCACAGCAGCAGGAATGATGTCGTGTATCAATACCTTGTATTGATTGGACACGTTGGATCCTGCATCAAGAGCATGAAACCTAAACAAGTTGACGTATTTTCCGTGGATTTTTTGTGAGATGATCCATGGAGTCACTGCATGAGAAAACCTGTCCCTAAAGTTTTCGTAGTTGGGAGCAGTAGACGATCCAGCATTCCATCCTGAAGATCCTGTCAACAAGAAAACGGATCTCTCTTTTCCTAGGACTTGGTTCGTAGAGTTTGGAACATCACATCCTGCAGAGACGACGCCTGTACCCGTCAGGAATGCAACGCTTGGATGGATGTCCCAATACGTTGAAAGATAGTGACCGGCCTGTTGAATGAATGAAGCTGACTGATTTAAGACCCGCCCTATGTAGTTGTCTGACTGCATGTCCAACGATGCGGTGATGACATTGGGATACTCATCTGTTCCCTTATGGCCGTTCAGCAAGAGGACAAACTGCTGCAATGAAGTTCCTATGCCGTCATACAACACGACTGAACCCAATGACGTTCCGTTCGATGATGCATCAGTCGCAACGAGGGATGAAGCAGGAGGGTTCGAGTTCCTTCCGCCACCAGACGCAGACAATCTCAAGACGACGCCTGAAGGAGCCATGAGTATCGCACGCACGAGCGGAATGGAAGATGCTCCAGAGTTGTTCACGCTTCCCGTGCCTTGAATCTTTGCAGAGCTGAAGATCGTCGAACCCGCTGACTCAGACATGAAACATCCTAGAAAGTATGTGCGACCAGGTATGCCACCTGAGTTTGCATATGGATTGGAGCCTAATGTACCTGAAGAGTTGACGTAATCTGGTAGCTTTTCACCCACCGTGAAGCCTGCGTTGGCCACGTCTCCTGACGTGGCACCAGAATCAACTCTCTTGTTACCATCACCGACCCCGAGGACTCGCAGGTACGTCAATGCAGTTGAGTTCTGTAACCATTCTTCAGACGCCATCAATCCGTAGTTCGTCGACGTCTCAGGTACTCCCACGGTGGATCCTGATATGTTCGTGGCACCGAATGTTGTGAACAGATCCGTGACCGTCCGCAACGTCACAGGAACAAATGCAGGACCCTTTAGAGCAGGACCAATGACCGCTGCAGGAATTCCTGACGGGGCTTGCTTGAACGGGCCAACGAACCCCAGATCGCTAGCAAGCAATCCGGCGCCCTTTATCTCTCGCTTTGACATTTATACGTTTCTCTACGCAACATAACTATGTCGACGGCAATCTATGCGACCATCCTCGCAACGATTGACGCCATAAAATAATTAAGGGCCTCCGAGGAAGCCCTTAAAAATTAATTCAATATTTTGACACCTGAATTATTAGGTGCTTTTTTGTGATTTATTTCACTGGACTTGTTGAAGGTTGTTGGCCACAACGAAGTCCAAGGAGACGAACTCGATCGTCTTTGTTGGTTGCAAGAAGATCTTGCCTCTGACTGTGTTGTTTTCAATGTCCGCTTGTGTCGTCGTCGAAGAATCGATGATGACGCGGAATCTCTCGAGACCAGCAAGGGCCTGGATTCTCTGGAGTCTTGGCGTGACTGCCGCAGTGAAGCGGGCGAGGGTCGCTTCACGGTTTGGCTCGAAGATGATCGTCTGTGCAATCTCACGAACCTGGCGGCGGACGTCGATGAGGAGGCGGCGGACGTTGATACGGTCGAGCGCTGACGCCGTCTGCAACATCGTCTTCTGTCCCCAGACCACGACTCCACCCTTCGGATTCGTTCCTCCTCGTGTCGTCGTTGCCGGTGCATATATCGGATTGATGTCCTCATCGTACAACGAGTCGAGATCCGCATCCTTCAACTGGATGCTCGTCTCTAGCGTCGTAGAAAGATCTCCTCTTGACAGACCCGCTGGTGCGAACCATGGATAACCTATCGAATCATTTAGCGATAAGGCACCCATCACGACGACCGAAGGAGGAACCACGACTGTGTTCGTCGTCTTGACCGGATCTCTCATGAGGACGTCAGGGAAGTATGCCGCTGCGAAGGACGTGTTGATGTTACGTGCCTTGTGCTGATCGACTGTTTCCTTGACTGACGGCTTCGTTGCAGTAGCAATGTTGATCAGGTTTCCGTCCTTGTCGACCTGCTCAATGTCCATGATATAGAGGGCGTCAAACCTCTCTTCTGTGGACCTGATGGCCTCGTCAGTGATGACTGGAACTCTGATACCAGGTATTGCAAGCAGCTGTATGTCGACGTTAGTTGTGTTCTTCATGACCTCGAGGGCCTTGAGGTATGCCGCAACGTTGGGTCCTGCAGAGCGACCACGATTGACGTCGTTCATGTCTGCGACTGCGGCTGCATTGCTGATATCTGCTTCATCTTGGTTGAAGATGTTGACGCCGTCGAAGCCGCCTTGCATGATGAATGAGAACTTTAAGAACTTGCGGTTCTGAGAGTTCGTGAGGTCGCTTGCTGCGACTGCCCTTGTCTTGGCTGCATTATCTGTAGTGATGTTGCCTTTCCTGACATAATCGGCGTACTTCCAATCATCATTCTGTGCAACGGTACCGTTTGATCCCGTCAAGATCTTAATGTGCTCAAGTGAGAACAGGTTGTTGCAGAATCGATCAGCATCAAGAATTCCGAGTTGTGCAGAATCGGCGACTCCGGAGTTGTCCCCGATGAGGACGTTCAGGTTCACTGTTGAGTGATTCGGGAAGTGCTTCGTGAAGCTGTGAATGGACTTGTCCTGAAGTATTGAGCTGTTCTGTTCTGATAGATCAGTTATGTGCTCGAACTTGACGCCCCAGTGGTAACGAGAGTTGACCTGTGTCTGTTGACCCGTACCATCATTGAGGTGATTCCTGAATTGGAGCGGAGGCTCAACGACGTTGCGAAGTTCTGTTCCGCCGACTGAGACCAAAGATCCTGAATCCAGACCACCGAGGGCAGCCAGTGGGGTCGATCCTGAAGTCACCAAGTGGTAGATGCCCCTGAAGCCCATCGGCACGGCTGTCGGATCGACCGATGCATCTGCGACTTCATTAGAGACCTCAACCCTTACGTAACGTGAGCGAAGCTCATAGTTACCTTCGATCACCAGCTTCTGCGCTGCATCGTCACGATCGAAGTCATAGTATGCATTGATGTCACCGATCACCTTGGCGATGTAGCGATCTGATGAAGGATCGAGATTGATTCCTTCCCAACGTTCAAAGACCTTCTGGTCAATGTCGGTGTCAGTCAGGCTACGAATTGAAAGGCTGAAAGATCCGTACTTGTTCGTTGGGTCATTTGACGGCACGATGTTGTAGATTGAGACCTTGTACTTGTTTGAGATTCCTGCACCATCATCTAGAGCATGAAGCTTGAAGAGATTGACGGGTGATCCGCCGAACTTCTGAGAGATGACCCAAGGCGACTTTGCGCTTGAGAACCTATCGCGGTATCCTTCGTAATTCGGTGCAGTCGAAGATCCTACGTCACGAGCTCCAGATCCTGACAACAAGAATGCGCTGCGTTCTGCTCTGTATCCTGTATCAAAGATTGATCCTGAAGCGACGGCACCTGCGCCGGTGACGACCGCAAGAGCTGGATGGATATCCCAGTGTGCTGCAAGGTAGTGACCTGCTTGTTCCATCTTGAAAGGATCTGTGTTCAGGACCTTGCTGATGTAGTTTGCTGCCGTGACGTCGAAAGACGCTGTCAACACGTTCGGATATGCTGCATCCGTTCCCTTGTGTCCGTTCAACAACAAGGTGAACTCTTGCTTCGATACATTGCTCGATGTCAAGATCATCATTCCCAGTGTCGTTCCTCTCGCTGATGCATCGAGTGCAATCAGCGTTGAAGCAGGAGGAGCCGAATTGATTCCTACTGCAGAAGCCGACATGCGAAGAATGACTCCTGAAGGTGCCATCAACACGCCTCTCACGATCGGCACAGCAGCAGCAACGATGTTGTTGACGCTGCCGGTGCCTTGAAGACCTGCTGCGCTGAATGCGCTTGATCCTTGAGATTCTGACATGAAGCAACCTAGGAAGTACGTACGACCAGGTATACCACCTGAGTTTGCATACGCGTTTGATGATAGAGCTCCATCAGTTGATGAAGGCTGCTTTTCACCTACTGTAAAGCCGGCGCTGGTCACGTCACCTGCCGTAGTACCGGAAGAGACTCTTTTCTTTCCATCACCGACTCCTAGAACCCTGAGATAAGTGACCGCCGTCGCTCGGCGCATCCACTCAGATACAGCAAGAGGACCAAACTTCTTCGCATCGCTCTCACCGAACTTTGCAAAGAAGTCCTTCAACGTTCCGTACGTCAGCGGAACGAAGGCTGGCCCCTTGACTGACGTTCCGACAACACCTGCCGGTACGCCCGCTGGACCAACCTCGACCGGTCCTGTTAGATCAATTTCTCTTGTCGTTACCCCTGCGCTTCCAAACTTGAGCTGTGCCATTTATCTCGCTCCTACGCTTTGCTGATTAAGTATCAATTTATCTGCGAATTTTCAGTATCAAACGAACTGAACGCCCGCATTTGTGACGATGAAGTCGATGGCGATGAATTCGATCGCTCTTGTCGGGACCACAACGATCCTTCCATTTAAACGATTGAGATCGACATCTTCTTGTGTGTTGTTCGTTTCGTTCATCACGACCTGGAACGCTTCGATACCTGCCTGCGCTTGGATGAGGCTCAATTGAAGCGTAGAGTCAGCAACGAACTTATTGCGAACCGCCGGCGTGTTCTGCTCGAACACGATCCTGTTTGCTATGTTTATGATCAATCTCTTCACCTCGAGGAGGAGGCGTCGAACGTTGACTCTATCAAGAGCCGACTTCCTGATCTGCAGAGTCTTTTGACCGTATATCACGAATCCAAGACGTGGGAACGTCGCGATCGGATTGATGCGTGCATCGTAGAGTCGATCTCTATCTGACACATTCAATCTGACCTCTACGTTGTTGACGAAGTCAAGAGCTGCGCGGTTGAAACCGGCCGGCGCAAACCATGGGTATGCATTCCTGTCGTTGAATCCTATCGCACCCAGTGCTGCGACAGAAGCCGGTACCTTGACATAGCGGTTGTTGACGGCATCATTAATGTAGACGTTAGGGAAGTATGTCGCAACGTAGTTGTTGTCGAATGTCCTGTCCTCAAACGTCGATGCAGTGTTCTCTATGTTTATCTTGGCAGTCGAGTCATCATAGATGCGATTGTTGTTGTCATCATAGTTCGGAAGATCCATAACATACATTGAGAGGCCGTAATCACGAACCTTCTTTGATGTGTAGTTGGTAATGTAATCTTCACGAATTCCAGGAAGCGCCAACAGGTTGACGTTGACCTGCAATGCATCTGTCATCACGTCGACGGCAGTGATGTAAGAGTTGACTGAGTTGTTATCAACTCCAACACCGGCTTGATTGGTCGTCAGCCCAGGAGAGACGTATGTCGTTGATGCTGCGCCTAGAGGAGTCTCAAATGAGGTTGCCTTGTCATTCATTCTTGCGGCTGCTGAATCAAGGATGTTTAGACCGTCGAAACCTCCTTGCATGAATGACGTGAATTTAGCAAATGAAGAATACTTGTTGAATTCATAAGGCTGCCCGTTCGACAACAGAGATGCAAAGGTGATACGATTTCCTAGAACCGGATCATTGATCGTGTAGTTTGACGGATCGACATTCGCATTTCTGACGTATGCAGCTTCTCTCATGTGAGCTCTGATCGTTCCCGTCAGTGCTGATATCGCGGTCGCTGAGAATGCAACCTTGGACAATGAGAACTTGTTGTTGTTCAACACGTCAGCGCCAGATCCTGTGACGAGAACGTCAAGCTTCTTGATGCCAGAGAACTTGGTGAAGCTCTCGAGCAAAGGATTCTTGACTTCTGTCAAGTTCGCATTTAGAGGTACATCATTTCTCTCAAACTTGACACCCCAATAGAACTGAGGTGATGCTGCCTCTTGAGGGCCGGGGCTTCCGTCCCAGCTTGTCGTTGAAGGAATCTCGCCCTTTGTGACCTTAAAACGGTAAGGAACAGGAGGAACGATGGATTGCGAAAGTATGCCTGACGATGGAACGTCAAACACACCTGCAAGCCTCTTTGCTCCTGTCACACCATCTGATAGAGAATCATTCGTCTTTATGACCTCGTGACCTCTGAATCCGAAAGGTAGAGATTTTGCAGGAACCTTCTTGTCCTCGACCGCAGTCGGTATGATGACCCTAACGAGCTTGGAAACGTTGGCATATTTACCGCTTGTAATGACTCTACGTTCGCTGACAATGTCTTGATCAAAGTCGTACGTCACCTTGCGGTCGCCGATCAACTTACCGATGTAGTTGTCTGCATCAGGATTGAACGAACAGTTGACGAACTCCTCTAGAATCTGAGGGTTGATGTCTGTGTCATTCCAATCGCGGATCTGAACGTTGAACGTTCCGTATTCATCAGCTTCGTTCTCAGACACCTTAAGGTTTGCTATCGAAACCTTGTACAGGCTGTTGGCATATGCTCCATCATCAAGAGCCTCTAGGGCGAAAAGATCATACTCAGTCGTGCCGAAAGGCTGAGATATGAAGTGTGGAGTCTTCGGCGTGGTAAAGCGAGTGTCAAAACCTCCGAATGCATTTCTAAACACGGTTGAAGGCTCTCCAGATACGTTGCTGGTGTTTGTTGATCCCGACAGGACTGCGACGTAATCGTCATTGACGACAGTGGCAATCTCGTCATCAACGGCAAAATCTGCATACAACAAGTGTTGGTACTGAGCAAATTTCTCTGGATCCCTGTTAAGAACCTTACCGAAGTAATCATCGCTGCTGGGATTCATTGATGCAGTGTAGACCTTGACACCTGGAAGCTTGTCATCGAAAGCAAAGTTAGATCCCAACGTAGAGGATATGACTAGCTTAAACTTACCTAGTTTAACCAATGCAGCATCATCGAGCGTCGTGGCACCGACAAATGCCGAAGGAACCAATTGATTACCATCAAGCACCATCATTCTAGCACCGGACGCCATCATGACGACACCACGGACGAGATTCATATTGCTTGACTGCGAACGTGAATCATTGTCCGTAAAGATCGGCATGCCGTATGCCTCACTAGCTTGCAGGGTGTGATCTGCAACGAGGTACTGCACTGATCCAACGTGACGGCCCAATGCATCATGGGACGCTACAGATCCTTCTATTTTGAATCCAGCGTTTCTAACTCGTCCTGTCGATACGGTCGTTGAGATGTCCGTTGTGCTCTTGTTTGCACCAGCTCCAAGAACTCTCATGAACGTCAACGCAGTACGATTCTTCAAGAACTCATTAACTGCATACGGACCAAACTTCTTCGGATCTAGATCTCCAAAGATGCTTGTGAATTCATTAAAACTCGCGACGGCGACGGGAACGAAAGCAGGACCCTTATTCGATGTACCTATCACTCCTGCAGGAACCCCAACGGGACCTGACGGTGGCGGGACCCTTAACTCAATCTCACGCTCAAAAAACCCAGGAGACCTAAAAACTTGCTCGGCCATTATCTTGCTCCTTCATGCAACAGACAAACTTTCCTTATAAGTATCTCAAGAAAACCAAAAAACATTTTTGAATATCAAAAGTCTTTGGTCACGTGATAGGTAAGACCACCGAGCAACTCATCAGGAGTTAACGGCGCCTGATTTGATTTATTGGACCCTGGTTGTGTCACTGAACCTGGTTTTACAATGGACTCTCCAGACGACTTATTGACAGAGTATACTCTGACGTATCCAGTTTGAGATTTCCCGTCTAATCCGTTCGATGTTACTTTTAGGTATTGAGGAAGATTTTGCCGTTGTGTTCTGTTGGACAATGCAGGATCGATCATTACGTTTGGATCCTTCGGGTCATAGTTTCCGATTCCTGTCCTTCGTTGATCTGATCTCAGGTTTTTTTCTGCAGAAAGAGGTAACGTCGGATCGTCCGATCCAAGAAATGGATCATTGACGACGTTCGGTAGTTGATCTTGAACTGAATTTGATGACGTTCCTACGTCAAAGCTTACAACAGGAGATGAAACGTATCTCTTGATCGGTATTCCTACACCAGGTTGCTGGGTCGCAAAGATGTACGCTTTAACATTGACGTTAAACTTATACTTGATGATTCTCTCTTCTTGACCCATCTCATCATAATTTCCTTCAGGGTTGTAGGAGTTACCTTCGACCATGGCAAGGAACCAGTATCCCTTAGATGTGTTTATTCTCCAAGAATTTCCTTGAGGTAAGAAAGAAGAGATCAACTGTTCGATCAACTGATTCATGTGTTGTGTGTACTGAGTCCACATGCTGACTTCATAGTCTATCGTGCAGAACTGAGGCGCAGGTATGACTATCGTCTCATATATGTTGTTCTTCTTGATGTCTGCAAGCCAAGCTCCGTCCCTAAATGTGGGGTCTGTCTCATCCGCCCCGACCTCACGCTCAGTTAAGAGTTGGCCTTCGGCGTGGTCAGAATTAGGATCGACAGCAACGTTTTTCTGGTTCTTCAACAAGAACCTGTTGATCAGATTTTGATAACCCCTGTCGGACTTGTCTAACCTTCTGTGAATCACGATCTCATTTGTCTGCTGATTGATGCCACGACCGACTATGTCTGACGTGGCATCTTGAGTTATGTTCGTCCGCGCGATCGTTACCAGGGGAAGTATCAAAGAATTGTTTCGATCCCTCAAGGCTCGTTTTTTCTTCAACAATGCCCACTTTTCACCTGATGCGAAGATGACAGGAACCTTCTTGGGCTCTGCATTATTTCCTTCAACTTGCAACTTAATCTCATTTTCAAACAATTTAAATAGAGCAACGTCGACATCCTCTATGCCTACTGGTGCGATAGACAGATCAGGTATACCTTGATGCGTGTCGGCATTAATCCCGATGACGCCGAAGGTAGACTGACTCTTTGAATTAAAACGTGTTGGCATAATCACTCATCATAGAAAGAACTTCCAGTTCCTGTAGAATCTCCCAATCCAGAAACCTCCCTAGGTCCTGACAACGGAGGATCAAGGACACCGTTCTTGACCAAGTCTCTAACGTCTGCAGTTGGGCCATCCTTGTTCTCAGCGACTCCTCTTTGTTGCACAAATGTCTCTTGAACGGCATCTGGATCTGCGTACTTGATATCCGTCGGTCCATTTGTGATGGCCTTAAACTGGCTCTCACGTACTCTAGTTCCCATCAATGAAACTCCATCGATGTTCTCTGCCTGGCCATAAATCGTGCGCATGTACTTGTATTCTGTGATCTCGTAGAAGATCGATCCGAATGAGAAGTAATCGCCTATCGACGGATTCAACCCCTTCTCGACCATATCTCTGTGTTGTATGTAAACTTCCAACGTAAATTGAGAATCAATACCAAACTTCGTTATCTTCGTCTCGTTCTGAAACTGTGCGTTTACAAGAGCCTCTACGACGATCGGATTGTCAAACACTTTCTGTAGAGCCTCGTCATAGACCTCATGAGACTGAGTCTTCGTCTCTGAGATGGGATAGTAATAGATCTTTTGACCGATGACGTCCTTGACGATCTCTTTTGTGAGATCTGAAATGAAGTTGATCTCTCTGGGTGTGATGAATAATCTTGCCATGGCCTATCAACCTATCACGATTCCCTTGCCTAGAGGCATGGGTATGTATCTCAACTGTTTCTGCATGTTTTCTGCTGCAAGAGCGTCAGCTTCCAATAGCTTCTGATGGGTCAGGTTAGCCAAGAACTCTTTCATTTGAGTCGTCAACTTTTCTTTATCTTCACGAGACTGGGTCAACAAGTCAGAGCCGTTTAGTTGTAGATCTGCATTTGGAATAGGAATCGTTTGAAATTTTGATCGTATGAGTCCTAATAGCTCTTTGCATAGAGCCAGGGTGTACTGACGAATCCATTGTTTTCCAGGTTGATTTATTGTGGTGAAGGGAATGTTGCCAAAGGGTATGTTGCTTGGTCCTGATATTCCGTATATCGTGTCATCTTCATATGATGTTGGATTCAAGGGATCATGAGGTTCCATCACCTTTACGAACATCTTACCCATCTGAAGATCTGATGAAGGTATGGGATAAATCCTTAGATTGCTTCCTATGACATCATAACTGTATTGAGATCTTCTGACTCTGAACGCAGTCTCAAGCATTCCTCTTCGCAGAACGTCTTCAAACACAGGCAACACATAAAACACAGTTGAGTTAACGTATGATTCATAGTTAAAGTTTGTGGCAAGAAAATTTGTGATGTTCGATGCATTGAGAAGGAACTGCTGCGCTGCAAGAGGCTCAAAGTGAAATATCTCGACTATCTTTAATTTTCCTTTTCTTCCAGCTGGCAACGTACTGTAGATAGAGCTACCTGACAGGCTTCCAGAAGCGACCTTAAGATCTTCATACAGGTTATAATCCTGTTTATCCTTGATCAGGTCGATGTAACCTAACGTGGCGTCAAAAGATCCTCCTACATATGCTTCCGTCGCATATGGCTCTGCCATTCTTAGCAGGTATTCTACTGTTCTCTTGGCATATCTGTTCGTTAGGTCATTCGAACCTGTAGGAAGACCCATGACGTTCGTCAGATCTGACGTTATCTTCATTTCATGTATCAAACGTGAATATTCACAACATGCTTCTTCGAAACATGCCCAAATCTCTTTCTTTGTCAACTCTACTGACAGGACATCGTCACCTAGCTTTCGTTTGACGAACGTCACCATACCATCGGCTTCAGTCTGAAAAGCTGAATCAGAATCAAAGAAACCGAACGGCGTGGGGCTTATTGTTGAGGCGAATGTTGTCATATACGTACGTCACCTAACACTCAAATTCTTAGATAAAAATATGGATGAGCGGCAAAAAAAAATCTTACTAAATAGAATCGTAGTCAAACTACTCTAGAGTACGTGACACTTATCTTGTCGCCTGTCTTTGGAGCCGTGTTAAAAATCAACAGCCTGTCAGACAACGAATAATCAACCCCAGATGATATTTGCAGGACATCATTTAAGAACACCAACGTCTTATCAGGATTCGGTTGGTATGAGATGACAAAAGTGCTGTTGTTTCCATCTACCTCACCTGTGGGAGTTTCATTCCACACCATCACATCGTACGAATCATACGAGTTGTTGTCAACGACTTGCTGGACTGGACGAGGTCTGTAGTAGGAATAGACCTTCCTAGATCTAGATGCATCTCTTCTTGTGATCGACATATCAATGATTAACTATTGACATGACAAAGACGTTCGACTGATCAAAGCATCTTATAGGCTTCAAAATGCATTCCATCAGGTCTATTTGGAAACCATCCGCCCCAATAGAATCCATGGTCATAAGCTATGCCGACCAATTCTCTCACTGAGCCAGTGGCTCCCCGTAAAGCAGGTTGAACGCCGAGTTGATTCCATTGAACGTTGATGTCAAACGCCGTTCCCCAGGCATGGTTTGATAAAGCTGTCCTTGACCCTCGAATGAATCTAGGAGCCCATGTTCCTCCCCATGTCATGATCAAGTATGTCAATCCTGCAGAGTGCCATGCGTCAAATAGATCAAGGAACTGTTTGGACAGCGCTGAATGAATCGTCACGTTGCCTGATTTTGAGAATCCAGGAATGCTCGTCAAACGTGGGATGTTGACTGTCGTGATGTTCTTCTTTGCCCAATCGCCGATGATCGATATTCCTTCTGGGTTCGACGTCGTCGGGGCAGGCGTGAAAGAGAACTTTCCAAACATCTTCTCTCTATCAATCGGATTTAGAGATCCATGATTTGGAGGCTGAGGCCAGTTAGGTCCATTTATGTCCGCCGTTGGATCATCCATCAAGGGAAAGCCACACTGAAGAGCAGCAGAGATCGTTTTTGAACCGACAACGCCATCAGGGGTGAGACCTTTCCTGTTTTGAAAGTACTTGGTCTCTGTTTCAGTAAATGCATCAAAATCGCCATTGACGATGATGTGGCTGTCTGCAACCAAACCCCTAAGGAAATTTTGCCACTTTTCGACCTGAAGGCCTGTCGAACCCCTGCGTAAGATCTGCATCATGTGCTACCTCAGAATGTCGACAATGCCCTGATCGCAATCTTCACTCGTTCTCGAAGCTCTTCGGGTAGAGCAGACAACAAGACATATGTCTCAGGACGAACTGCGCTCTCTACCAAGCCACCAACGGTCTCTTGATTGCTGCGAGACACCCCAACGTTGATCGCAAGAGGAGGAGCTCCGACTCTAACATGAAGCATCGGTTGATATAGATCTACTTTTTGCATGTTCATCCCTTTAAGACGCCTTGAGGTTTATTTAGAGCTTCATTCAATGTCGCAAACTGTGTCTTCAATGACAACAATACTTCTTCTAGTTGAAACGTGTTCTCTCCCCTAGAACGAGCATCATTGATCCTACCTTCAAGATCGACTATCTGTAATAACAGGTTTTCTGTTGCGGCTGACATGTTCGAATATTATTCTAATGTGGAATAAAATAAACTTCACCCTGACGGGGGAGCTTATTGTTTTGCAAAATCTGATGCTTGTGTTTTTAAATCAGCCAAAATTGTTGTTAGCGTAGTAGGCACAATTTCACCAGTCAGAATTTTTACAGCAAAACGAGCTAATGCCCCTTGATCTGTCGTGCTTAATGCTTGTTGTATTGCTGCTTTGTCAGCACCTGATTCTAGCCCCTTAACGTCTTTTAGTGCTGAAGCAAGTTGAGATGCAAGCTGATCATCTTTTAAAGCCGGTTTAAGCTTAGTTAAGATTTTATCTAACATTTGATCTCGTTTTTTATCCGCTTGAGAATCTTGTCCCATCCCAGGAAGAGACAATTGTTCTCCTGCTTCTGTCAATCTCTTGACTTGCGAATAGACCAACTTACGTAATTGAGCCTCAGTGATACGATGCTTCATGATTAATCTCCGAAATGTCTACACATAAATACACGGAAAAATAAAAAACATAAAAACAAAAGGCCCTGGAGATAAATCCAGAGCCTTTGTGATCAATGGGTCTGTGACATCATAGACCGCTAATGACGCATGATCCGGATGCTGCCATCACCAAAAAGCTCTTTCCGTCGCTGACAAGAGCCACAGAGGAACCTTCTGCCGAAGCCAGTGCGATCTTGCTTCCCTGTTCGTCAGGTGTCGCACCGGCTTGACCTGCGAACACCTTAACACCGGCTGTCTCTAGAGACCCTGTCAAAGCATGAGCATGGGCAGATGTCGAACGAAAGACGAAGACGCCTCCAGGAACCGATTCTGCAGTAGGCATCACCATTGTGATCGCGGCTACTGAAGACGAAAGAGTATAAACTCCAGGCGATCCGATCGTCTCAGCCGCAGACTTTGCAACGACTGACGTCGTCGGCAACGAAGATAAAGAAAGCGAAGTGCTGACTTCAAATCCGGAACCTGCCTGTTGAACCAAACCTTGTGAATCATTAACAACAACTTTAGGCATCTTGCAATCTCCCCTGATACACCTTAATTATTCAGGGATCAGCTATTTTTTTAATCTTAAAAGATTTTTAAGAAAATCGATCACAGCATTGATGCAACTTTAATCATCTCTTCAATGTCGTTGATAGATTTTTTTAATTTTTCTTCAATGGGCAAAATGGCGAACGGTATGACACCCCTTCCGTCAACGCCGTTCTTCTTCCATGTAGAGACAGTGACCAGCAGACTCTCAAGGTCTTTTTTTGCCTTGAGAAGTGAAGCTATGACGACATGAGACTTGCTGACTATCTTTGCCACTGTTTCATTGCATAGGTATGCAAGCCATTATATAAAACAAAAAAGAAAAGGAGATCGTATGATCTCCTTTTCAAGGAAGACTAAGTAAGTCTTGTGTTCAACGACGCGGCTTGCCAGTGAATTCGTAATGATTGCGAAGCAGGCGATACAACGTTCGTGCCTCGCGGCCTGTGAACTCAACCGTCTGTTGCTCAAGATCGATAAAGAATCGAGTTGAGTCGTTACGAGAATCTGTCGTCACTGCAGCATTGAAACCATCATCACGACGAGCAGTCTCGGTTCGAAGCTTGCCAGTGCGATCAACACGGCTACGGATGATTGCATTCTTGTTCGTTGAAGTGTAGTTTTTCTTATTCCTTGGCATATAGTCTCTCCAATTTTTGGTTTTTTACGATCGGCTCATTTGATGCTTGCCGAATGATAGAAGGATACTTTTACTGCATCAACATGTACACGATGAGAAATTTGCCTTAAATCGTGAAAGAGATCATTTGCTGTTGATCAATCCTGTGATCATCGACACGGAGTTTCCATACTCTGAAGTCTTGTTTGAATCCCCACGCGCGGTGGCATATACCGCTGCAGTGGATGAGAATGATGACATTTGATCCGACGTCTTTGATGAATCATCCAATCCCGAAGCGGGATTGTATCCGACTGCATTCTTTCCTGACATTTTGTTTGCATAGACGTGACCGAACCATCCGTTCTTGATGTAACCCTTTGGATCCATCACGTATGTCCAATTACAGGCATCAGGAGTCGCATCAGGCCATGTCGATCCTTGAAGCGGAGTATGGGGTGTGTCGCCGTATGCAACGAACACCGTACTCTGATCGAGTCGTTCCGTGGGATTCTCAGGATCAACCTGTTGAGACAGGTAGTTGTAGAATCCATTCAACACCTTGCCTAAGTGCTTCGTGGTATTTCTACCTTGGTTCATCAAGGTCATAGAATCAAAAGTAACGTGTGGATCAGTGAAGGTCGTGTCGCTCGTCGGACCAGGAGATAGAGCTACGATGGCTGTCTTGGACAGACCGAGCGTGAATGCCTTTGCAACGACGATCAAGGTTCTACCAAATTCTTCAATGCCCTTACGTTGCGCAGGAGTCATGTACGAAGAAGATGAGTTTAGACCGTCAATCATCTCTTGAACTCCAAAATCGATTAGATCTTGACTGGTCGGAGTCAACTGAGATGCAAAATTGAGACCGATGATCCTTGCAGCATTCTTTGTGACTTGCATCTGCGGTGCCCACGAAGTTCTATTCGATGACTTACGAAGTCCTAGTAACGCCTTGTAATATACCTCAAACAGCTCTTGATCTGCCTTGGATGCTAATGCAAACTGACTTGCGGCGCTGTTGAACAGATCAATCATTCCTGTTGAACTTGGAACAGTTGCGACCTCAGGAGCACCAGGGGCTCGGCCATATTTCACGGGATCGATACCTAAAACTGGAACTATAGCTGATGATCCAACTGCACCTAAAGATGCCAATGCAGCCTGCATTGAAGAATTTCCTGAAAGGGCAACCTGCGAGGCAGGAAATTCCGTATGGGTCTCATCCTTACCTGACATGAAAGCAGAGACAGGATACTTTGGAATTCCTGTTGCATGATCAAACCATGGAGCATCTGGACCGTAGAAGAATGACCTATCTCCTCCTGACCATCCTTTCACGCCGTTAGGAAGCGTTGGCATTACATTTCCCTTGCCCCATGTATAAGTTCCTCTGTATCCGTTAGCCGGATTGTATCCATATTGTTGTGTGTACAGGTAGGAAGAGAATCCACCGAAGTTAGAAGTCAATCCTGAGACGTTGGCATTTTGACATGCCTTGAAACCAACATCTGCGACAGGCCATAACTCTTGAAACCAAGCTTGTGAACCGTTCGGGGCAGGTACGAGCAATGATCGTCCGTATGTCGATCCTGCAGCTTCTGCTAGACCTGTGCCTCCCTCATCAGAAAGAAAATTCAGCAAATCTGACCTTGATATTCCCACTGCTGCGGCCATCACACCGCACATCTTTAAAAAGCTTCTTCTGCGGTCGTTGCGTAGGTCCTTTAGCTTCCAATTGGTCATTTGTTCTCTCCGTTATTGACAAGAATGAGCAGCGCTTAACAGCGTTGCGACGGCAATGACTCGTTTCTTTGTTAGATCAGATGAGTCACCCACCTTCGCCTTTTGAACGATCAAGTTGCATAACAACATGTGATCATCAGTCGCCGGGATACCTATGAGGCAGCTTACTGTCTCTTCGACGCATGATCCGTCAGCAGGATCGAACATGGGTCTATTCTTTCCACCCAACGTGCATGCTGGTGCTTTAGAAGGATCACCAATGTTTGCAATGATCTGCGGAGCGGATTGAATGAACACGTCCATCATTTTCATTGCAGATGCAGTTGAATGCTCTTCTTTTTCTCCAAGACGAGAATCAAGCTTGGGATATCCCAATGCATCCTTAGCTGTGAAGTACAAGTAGCCTGCCGTTGACGGTTTAGATACACAATACCCATCGGCTGCATCTGGTGAGTTGTTTCCGACATCGAGGCAACCTCTGTTGTTCTGATTGAGCTTGTCGTCTTGGTTGCAGAAGCAAGACTCATTTGCTGGGCAAAGCGGATCATTTGTGCCGTTGGCGTCAGTCACAGCCATCTCGCATGCCGCGCCGCTACCACCGAAGATGCTACCTAACGTCATCGTCTGACCAAAGACGCTGACTTGCGTCGTACGAACATCTGAGACATTTCCAGGAGGAATGCTGACCCCTCTGCTTCTCAAGAACGTTCCGAGCTGGGCATAAGAGGGTTTACGACATCCATGCAATCTTGACATGATCTCATCAGCAGCAGGAACTTCAAATTGAGGAAGAGGATCACTCATCCCAGTTCCTGTTGAGACCGTCGCCTGAGGGGTTTCTGAAGATCCTCCCATTCCGCTTGTAGTGGACGACGAAGTGACTGCTATGACAGTCGAGTCAGTCACATGTTGAGGGTCTTCAACGCTTGGACAGTCATTTGCTCCAACGTCAGGTGCCGTTGATCCGCAAGAATTGACCCATAAAAATGTTGCAAATACTCCAAGCAGTGACCATAACAGGTTTTTTGTACGTTTTTTTTGCATGGCTTAGAACCTCGTGAAGTCATCTGAAATCAGGACCGTGCGTAGTACCTGTTTTAAGTTATATCCGTTACCCTTAAATTGTGCAACTAGCTTGGACAACGTCACAATCTCAGGATTCGGATCCTTCCTATCAGGTAGACTCACCCAGGATCGACCACCCACCTCGGTGATGTCAGGTCGTCCCATTGCATAGTTCCACGCTCGTTTCACCGCACATTCGATGACCTCATCGTCTTTAGACATCCGTTGACCTAACTCTGTAAGGTTTGACGCAGATCCAGACGTCTCAATGCCGTCGACCCTCATCATCTTCTTCCATGCAGTTCCGTTCTGGCCACCGTTTGGGCATTTTGAAGGTTCGATGCACAACCAATCGGACAACTTTGCTCGAGGTGAACCGTTCACCGGAACGAACACCGAGTATTCCCCTGCTGGTGTCAACATCTGGAAGATTCCCTTTGAGTCAAATTGGCTGAACAAGGGCGCTCTGTGATTCCACGTTGAGTGACAGTTGGCGCAGACGTTGCTAGAATTGTAATCATGAAAATCTACCCGACCTCCGTTACACTTACCAGCAATCTCGTTAACGGGCCACTTATTGTTGTACCCAGGAATGGATTTTTGATCTCCGCACGGTGGATCAACCGGAGGTTGATCGGTCGGCTCACCGCCTGATTGTTCATTACCGTTTTTGCACAGGAATGTCTCATGAAAGAAACGATTCCTCCTGAAGGACAGGTTGCCGTAGTACAGGCTTTGAGCACCAGGATCTGTCAAGATTCCTGAATGATTCATCCCGGCAGGAAGATTGCTACAAGACCCATCAACAAAGGTGTTGCTTGCAGGATTAAAAGTAGGACATGTATTAGACTGTTGAGTGAGGATGTTACGCCAATCTTTTCCTTCATAGACGACCTTTGCCGCAAATGATGGAGCAGTGTCACGAGTCGGTTCACCTGCCGTCGTCGATGCACCGCCCATCTTGAACGTATATTTGAAGAACTCGACCAGAGTCGCAGCGAACCGCGGATCGGCAAGCTTCTTATCGATCAATTCCTCATACTTCGCAGCCTGCACGTCGGGAGGAAGATCACCGAGTTCATAGATCTCTGACAACGTCGGGACATCTCCAACTAGAAGAATGCTAGCCGTACGAAGAGCTTCTGAGTAGTCGGTTTCCCTTTCGTCTAGTTCTGTCATCTCTTGCTTCTGTTCTTGACTCGAACCTGTCGAAACCGTCGTCGTCGAGGGTGAGGTCGTGACGCCTGACACTGTCTCTGCAGAAGTTGAAGCGACGGTCGTCTGGGATGAGACGTCAGACGTCGAAGGGACATGCGGGGTGGGACAATCTTCAAAGACAGCCGACGTGTCGCCGGCCAGCTTGTAAGGATTCTGACGTTCACAACCGTAGATCGACAAGGTACTTGCAAGACCAACCGAGATCAATCCATGCTTGATGATATCTTTCTTTTCCATAGCCATATAGACATAGGTACCACAAGAATTAAAAAAGTATAAATCTGATGTAAACCACGGCGGATTTTATCCGATTTTTCTAGAAAGATCGTCACGTCATCTTAGCAGAAGATGATGAGCAGTGTCGGCCACATGCGACACATTATTTCTGCGCGCGGAAGGCGATCGCCTTGACTTCGTCGAGCCACTTCAGAAATAGTTCGCCCGGGCCAACAGGTACATCTGGACCACCAGGTTTACTTTGGACCTTCGGGCTGTTTCTATTGACGGCAGCTTCTAAAGCCGCGATATAATTTTCTTTATAATTTTTAATCTCATTTTCATCTTTGTTTTCATCTTTGGCCATGGTCTCGATGTCTTCGAGCGTCTCGTTGATGCTGTTGGTAAGATAATTGGAAAGGTCTTCATCACTCAAGTCGGGTGAGTACATGTCAAAGAAGCTTCGCCATAGTTCATTTGCGTCTTTATCCAACAATTGATTGATTGGATCGATACGATCTTCACCTTCATTAACAAACCTTCGCCAGCCCTCAAATAGAACTTTCATGTCTGCGTTTTTCATATTGATTATATATACTCACCCCAGGAGACAACATCACGATAAATCGATGACGTATATGTGTGATCCACATCCATAAATCCTTGAGACTCTCGCCTCAATTTCAATCTGACGTTCTGACTTACCACCTTTTGCTCTAAACTTGAACCTATCGTAACGAAGTTGGTTATCAGTGTACCAATAATCTATAGTCGTTGATCCTAGAAAAGAAAACCCTACAGATTTATATCCGCCCCCTTCTCCCACACGTCTATCGACGTACGTCATGATTCCGCGGTATCCGTTTTTTGCACACCACTCTTTGGCGCGTTTCACCAGCTTAGACAAGCCTCCAGGAACAGAGGTCGCTATAGCCGTGCTGTACCGAGCAATTTCTAGGTAACCTTCGTACTTCTTACCGTTCCTCGGAGCACGAAGCGACAGGGCAGCAACGACGATACCGTTCTTATCTCTCAAGCCCCACGTTACCTTGGACGGGACGTATCCTGCGATGTGCGTAGAATCGAAGAAAGACCTTTGTTCTTGCGTGTTTAATTCGACGACTCTTGTTGACCACGTCTTACACCTGTGACGATCCATGACGAGGCGGTGGCGGATCATTGACTCGCATATCGTTCGCTTGTCTCGCCACTCGTCCTCAAAGATCTGCAGCAATTTTATGCCGTTCTTCGCAGCGAGGACGGATTTTTCTAGATGCTTGTTCTTATCAAAAACCTCTTGTTTAGAACCTTCGCTGTGCCAGTACAACCCATGACACTCTATCCCAAATTTTTTGGAAGGAACATACACGTCGATTTCCTTCGGAGACATCGCCTTCTTATCACCTGATATCACATCAGGTGCTAGCGATTGGACGAATGTGAACACCTCTAGTTCCCAATTGGACTTGCTGAATGGGTGGCACTTATAACACCTGCTTCCTCTTTCAAATGCCTGCAGGGTCTTTGGCTGAACTTCTCCACATCGATTACATTGAAACTTAAGGTACTGCTCTTGCCGAGAGATGTATTCTTCTAACGGAGTAATGAGGATGAACTCAGATTGCCTCTCCAATAATCTTTCTTTTAGCGTAGATGTTTCCAACATCTTACTTAAGCTAAGTTTTTCTAGGGTCTCTCGTGTATGGCGGCGACCATAGAATGGGTTACCTTCGCCTGTCATTGATTCAGACTGGCGCTTTATCCTCGGATCTGTATCCTTAGTTTGCCCCTTATTCCAAGCTTCGGCCTTTCCGCCACGGGCTCCGCCTTCTTTCATAGCGAGACGGGAATGGTCTTTGCAGAATCTTTTAAAAGAAAAAGAAACGTATCTGACGGAGGATGAACACACTTCGCAAACAGGTTTTTTACCTCCGTGGTATACTTCAACAGTGTAATCCTCTGATGACAGACCGTGAATTGACCTGATGTGGTTTGTCAGTTTCTTTGCATCATCATGTCGAAAGTCACATAGCCTACAGTCCATGTCATTACACCCTTATATGGACTATATAGTATACAGTTGGTTGGATTTTGTTACAAATAAAAAAGAAGAAAGGCCACCTTTCGGCGGCCTTTCATATCAAAGATGGTCGTTTCCGACTATCAGATGATGTTCATGTCGAGACACGTCACTGTTCCGAAGAAATCGCTGCGAACCATTTTCTTACCGTAGCGAGTCATCACACCCTTACGCGGTGTGAAATCTTCCGGTGCGAAGATGGTCGGAGTGACGATGAGCGGAACGTACGGGGCGTAGACGTAGCCGGTCTCGAGGTAGCTGCCGCCCTTGTAGCCGACGAGGATCTTGTTTCTGACGAAGTAAGGATCCTTGTAGACTGTGAAGCGGTTGCTGAGAGAGCCGATTGCCTCTGCTCCGATTGTGAACGGAGACGCGACTTGACCTTCACCGTCGATGGAGAACTTCGGCTTGTAGAGCACCGAAGACTCGAGGACCGTGGCGACGTCCGGGCCGCAAACGAGGAAGTTTGCAGAGCCGCGGAGTGTCTTGCGGTGGATGGTGTTGGCGACGTCGATGATCGTCTCGACGAGGGTCTCGTACCACTCACGAACTGTACCTGTGAAGGCCGGTCCGATTGAGAGGGATGAGGCAAGTGTGACCGGTGAACCGGTTGTCTTGTTAACGAACCTGCCTGGAGCACGGCTCCAGTAGTAGTTCGCGCCGTTTGCTTGTGTGACGAGGTCATTGAGGATCTCGCGGTCGATCTCAAGAGCAATCTGCTCAGAGAGGATCGAGGTGAGCTCGACCTCTGCATCCATTGAGTGGTATGCATTGAGGTCTTGTGCGAGTTCCGGTGACCAACGAGCACGTAGCTTGCGGGTCGCCGCGGTGATCGCGAGAGACTCGATCTTGATGTCGATCTCCGGGATTGCCGGGGACGGTGTTGCACCGAAATCGGACTCGAACGACGGTACCGTGAGGGTCGCACCGGTTCCACCTGAATCAGCGCCGAGGGCAACGACTGAATCAGCCTTGGCAAAAGTAACGCGACCTGCACCGGCTGTCAATCCCGCCGAGCTGAGACCGTTTGCGCCCTTGACGACGAACTGAACGTGTGTGCCGTTCAATGCATCAGGAGTGAAGTATGGAGCAACTGAGTTGCTGAAGTTTCCACGCTTGTTGAGGCGACGAAGGTTAAGAACGCCGCTTCCTCCTTGATATGTTTGACCCCATGCCGTTGCATTTCCTCCTAAGCCGCTGAACATTGCGATTTGATCAACTGCGAGAAGATCTGCACCAGACAAAGCACTCGTCGGAACGTAAACGAAGAGAGCATCGAGAGCGTTGTTTGTGAGATCAGTCTCAACTTGGCTGTCGTAGTCAGCAAAACGACCGTTCGAACCCGAGAACATGCCACCCGAAGAAACGATAAGACCTGATGTCCATGTATCTCCATTGGTTCCGCCGTAAGCACCAGAATGAACTGTTGCTGCAGAGAAGTCTAGAGCTTGGAGGGAACCGGTAACCTTGGAATAACCTGTTCCGACGAGGTCGTACATACCACCAGCTGCAAGAGATCCGGATTGGACTCCACGACCTGTGGGGTTGTTGTAGATAGAGGTACCACGTGAGTAGGTTGCCTCAGATGACTGACCTGCGGCCTGACCGACGTTGGTTCCGTAGGTGTAATCAAGATAGAAGATGAGGCCAGAGGGGAGACTCATCGGTTGGATCGAGACGAGCTCATTGGCGACGAGGCCACCGAACACGCGGCGGACGATTGGGAAGGCGATGTTGCTAAAGCCTTGGATCTGTCCACCGTTGGCAACGTTGCCGCCGCCTGTTGAGAGAGCTGAGCTCTCCTTCAGGACCTGGGCAGCTTGGTTCTCGAGAAGTTGTGACATCATCTCGCGGCGTTGACCGTCGAGACCACGGAGGAGACCGGTGCGGCTCCACTTCTCTGTCAAACGAGCACGCTCAGCACCGACGTGGCGTTCACGGATGCCTTGTGCTAACTGATCAATCGTAAAAGTCTTCATTGTTTTTCTCCTGTTGCGTATCAAAAAGTTGTTAGAAAGTTGTTGCTCACTTGCTGATGCCAGCGAGCTTTGCCCAACGCTCTGCCTCAACTCCCTCTGACAAGGTCTGTGTTGAAGCGGGGCGAGTTGCCTGTGAAGATGATCCGAACACGCGACCCTCTGTCACAGTCCTACGAGGCTTCACCAATGTCTTGGAGAGGCTCTCGTAAACGAGCTTCGCTTCGCGAATCGTCTCAGCCGCATCGAGTTGCTCAATTACCTGTGCCTTTTGGCGAGCAGTGAGCGACTCTGTCTGAAGAAGCTTATTCGTGAAGAGGAGCTTCGCGTTGAGCAGATTCGTTTCTGCCAACTTCTTGCTTAGCGTGTTGTCTGTGCTAGCACCAGGTTTGACGCGGCTATTTGAGCGAGCGTTGACTCCCTCCTTGAGGGATTGTGAAAGGTTATTGAAGCGAACGACTGAGCGATTGTAACGTTCGGCTGCTTCAGCGTATGCAGCCTTTAATTGAGCCGCACGGGAAGCTGCTTGTCTTGCTTCAACCAAAGTTGTAGCATCTTTTGTGGCAGCATAAAGCTTCTTTAATTGAGAAGCACGAAGACGTAATGATTCTTGAAGCTTGAGCTCTTTAGCCATTTGTAGACGAACTGACTCATTGGCAGGTTGTCTTTTCTGGACATTCTTGTCCTTGGTATTGTGCTCGTCGTTGTCTTTTGCTTGACCCATAGAAACTATTTCGTCCACATCAACTTCTAATAAGTCGTCTTCATCGAGGCATTGTTTAGCTTCCATCTTCTTTTTAGGTGCTTTAGCAGCAGCGGCTGAAGTTCCTTCATCACCACCGGCCTTATCTGTCTCATCCGTCATAGTAAGCTCGTCGAGATAAGCTTCAACTTTTGCCATGGCATCAATTTCATCCATGCCATACATTTCCTCGTCCATACCGCATGATGCTTCGGTAAGATCCATGTCTAAAGGTTCACCTTCTTCTTCGGCGCCGCCGAAGTCATCGAACTCTTCAGGACCAGGACGTTCGCCTACTTCAAGTGCGCCTGATTCTGATTCGTCAGCTTCACGAAGAAGCTTCATGAAAGCGATTTCACGACGAAGCATGTTTTCATCGATTTCAACGACGGCATCGTCATCAAGGCCCAGTACTTCAAGAAGACCTTCTTCTTTTTCTGGTTCACCTTCTTCACCTGGAACTGCTCCAGCTTTAGAGGCTTCTTCTTCGCCTTCTTCGCCTTCATCAGGTTCTTCGCCTTCAGCGCCTTCTTCTTCTTCGCCCTCACCATCGAGGACGAGATCTACTGATGCATCATCAAGAACTTCTCCTAGGTCAACACCAGGAAGATCCAGTTCGATGGTAACCTTATCTTCATTTAGTCTTCTTTTCATTGTTGTCTCCTGAAGCTTTTCTAGCTTTTCTAAACATTTTCTAACTTTCAAACCGTATCCTAACCTGGTGGTAGGATCATCAATCTTCTTGTCTATGAACTCATAGATCACGTCGATCATGTCTCCCAAGTGAGACACATTAGAATCAAACTCTGCTGATTCAGTGATTCGTGAGTCCACCTTCGCCAACGCCTCAACCATTTTTTCGACGTAGCGTAGCTTTTGTTCCATTTGGCCGGTGGATGACGGCATCTTGGCAGAGACGAGGTTTTTTACGGAAGCATCGAAAGACTCAACCTTCGCTGAAGGTGCTAGTTGAGCAAGGTCGACGACTAGTTTTTTTGTTGTACGTCTTTTAACTTCTTCGACGTCTTTACCATTGGGTTCAACTATAAGTTTTTCGCCTTTATCACCACAGCGATTGACGACTTCTTCTTCTTCCACTTCAAGATCTTCGACCGCTTCTGCCAAAAGTTCTTTTTCAATCAGCTCCCGAATGCGAGGAGCGACCGCCTCGACGACAGCACGTTTCGCATTGTCTTCGGCGATTTCCTTGACCTTCTTCAAATCCGCAATTGCTTCTTCATAGAGCTGCTTTGACATGATCTTTTATTACTCCGTATAAATCAACCGCCGCTGGAATCAGATGATCCCATCTTTCCTTGGACGCCCAAGACCTGTGCGGCAACTTTCTTAGCATATGCAGCAGGTGACTTGGTGCCTGTGTTCGGGCCGCCAGGAACGTACGACGGCTTGATGTCGCTTGCGGCAATCTTTGGATCTGAATTCTTGTCAACACCCTCTGTCTTGCCCGGCCCAGGAGACGATTGATCGGGAGAAAAAGAGTTTGCAGGATCACCGGCTTGCTTCCAAGCGCCTTCAGCTCCAGCCAAAATGTCAGGAGCATCTGCAAAGTCCAGGTTCACTCCGTTACCGAAATAAGAATCTCCAACTTGAGATGCCGGCTTTAGGCTTGTGTTACCTGAACTTACGACCGCCGTACGATAACCTACTTCATTACCAACGAAGGCGCTGGTCGGACCTGCTGGGAACAGTTTACTCAATAAAATGTTCTTTGCATTGCTTTCAGGAGCATAAATTGTGTATTTTCCTTGACCAGACATATCATCCTCCGCTTCTACGAATGAATCTCATACAGCACAGATTCACTTTCCGTGTTTTGCTGCCGCCTTCTTGTCTGCCATCTTCTTTGCAGCAGCCTTCTTGTTTGCCATCTCCTTGTCTGCCATCTTCTTTGCGGCAGCCTTCTTTGCGGCACTCTTCTTGGCCTCATGGATCTGTGCAAGACGATGGATCAGGCGAGTCTCCTCGAGGCCTAGGGCCTTGTAGTGATCGATGGGATTTTCAAGAGCATTGTCGGTTCCGAACTCATCAGCATCGAGCTCGTCGGCATCGACGTCTTCGGGCTGTCTCATGTCGCCGAACAGCTTGGACTCATTGAATCTTGAAAGTTCTTCTGCAATGATCTTCTTTAAAACGGTCGTTGTTAGTTTCATAATGGCAAACCTCGTGCAAATATATATTGTTTAATTATTATAGCTTAGAAAAAAATTAAAATTTCTTTGGCGTTTCCATGAAAGCGAGTTGAGCCCACTTCGAAGAAGCATCATCGCCAAACAGATCTTCAGGCGCTGTTGCCGCAACAATGCTTTCTATCGAGCCTGCAGGTGGAGGAGGCTGCTGTCTCGTGTTCTCGTTCATCATTGACGGTAACGTGTTCATCGCTGTGTCGGCAAGGATGGACGCCATCACGGGATTTCCTTTAGACTCCCTTTTTATCGTCTCGGCCATCGTTTGTCCGTATTTCACGTGATCTCCTCGGCGAGGAGTATGAGATTGCTGTTTGATCTGAGGAACCTGCTTCCTGGATCTCATTGCAGCCTCTTGAAGCGGTGTTGCTGATGAAGACCCTATTCCCTCAGAGAGGATCTCTACAAGGCATTCTTTTACAACGTTTTTTAATTGTTGCTTTGTAATTCCCATATCAACCAATACCTTCCCAAAAGGTATCTCCATTTAAAGATCCAGTTAAAACCGGCATCATCGAAGCATCTATTCCTACTAATTCTGCAAATATGCTAACAGGATGAGATTGGCTAGAGTCAGAACGCAAAAACAAATCTTTTATTCTACAATCAAATTCAAATTGTTCTCCGCCGTCTATTTTAAAATAGTTTGCATTTTCTACACCATTTTTTGTAAAACCCACACGGACGTGGTCGTTGCTTCCAGTGTAGTGATTCCATACAAAAACGCTTTTAGTAATTTTTTTGAAGCTGTATTGATATGTAACACCTGGTAAAATTACTGATGATGTAACCCACGGCAGTCCGGATCCCATGAACTCTGTGACGGAGTTAAACCCACTTCTTGGATCATTCATTCCCATGGTTCATTTACCTTTCGACGACAATATGTCGTTTATGATTCTATCAATTCTATCTGATTTTGTGAACAGTTTTTGTAATTCTTCTGGATTTATTTGACGACCTTCAGCCATCATAAAAGCTCCGGGTGTCGAAGGTTCTGAGACAAAGTCCCAGCATATCAGCTGAAAATCATCCTGCACTATCTGATAATCACCTTGCTTCTTGGTCGTTCCGACTCCACGAGAAGAGATGCCAAGCTTCACGCCTGACTCAACTAGAGACTGAAGGATCTTTCCAGAAGGTGTGTCAAGTATCTCAACAGTTCCATAGACGACGTCACCATCAACATGAGCCTCACGAACGATGTGAGACACGTTCTTCAAGTTAACGACAGAGGAATCAGGATGATCCAACTCGCCTAGGGCCCTATTCTCAATAATGAACTTTTGATAATTTCTAACTTCACGTTCAAGAACGTTACGAGGATAGATTCTTCCATTCTGATTCAAGGTGTCTGATTTTTGCAAGACACCTTTCATCATGATCTTTCCGTTGTTGGTCTCGCGCATCTCCTTGATCATGTCAGGAGTGTAATCAAAAACTTGGTAGGAATTTAACAATCTTAAATCAGACATTTTCTCCTCCTGACAGCTCATCAATCAATTTTATGTACAACATATATTCAGCGACGGTGTTATCATCGGGAGCAGATACTTCATTTAAAAGTTGTTCCTTGACTTCCGTCAGTTTGTTAGATAGGTATTTTTCTTTGTTGTCGTTGTCATCAACATACTTGTCAATTGCGGTCAACAGATTCTCTCTAATCTCTTTTAGTTTTAGAAGGACGGTCTTGTTATCATCACCATTTGCGGCAGAAAATGCATATGCTTTGATCAATGACTTCTGTTCAGCCGTCAATGTGCCGTCATACTTTTCGCTGAGCTTGTTCATCATGATCTTCATCAACAACCTGCTTGAACCCGCTGACGACTCAGCGACAATCTGTTCATTTGGTTCTTGCTTCGCAAAAGTAAGCCACTTGACGACCTGATCTTCATACTCAGCCAACCTGGAAAGATCAGGAGAAGAGGATCTCCAATCGTTGATCAAGTTTTGCACAGTGGCAAACGTCCTGTACTCTCTTATGTGTTGATCATAAAAATGATCATCATTCAATTGATGATTGATTGATCTTATTAAGAGAGATTTTTCCCTATCTAATTCTGCGGTATCGTGCGTCCGGGCAGCAGCCTTTGCTTCACCTAAGATTGATGCAGCAACTGCATCAGAACTGACCGTGGTCTTCATGATTGAATTAATCAATCTAAATTCCTTATACAGTTCAGATCCAGGTCTAAAGTGCGCTTTGACGATCTTCAGCGCCTTGGACGATTTCTTCTTATCATCGTCAACAAGAGCCTGTGATATCGTACGAACCAAGAACTCGTATAACAATCCTGTGTTTCTTTTCTTATTGTGAGCCGACATTTAGGTCAGATCCTTTCAAAAACCAATCTAAATAATCCGGTGATTAACAACGGATAGCAAATATGGCATAAATATCGAGAATTTTCTATTTTATTCCTCGACATTCAGGTCAATTTCTTCTTGAGCCTCAGTCAACAGACCATCTGTCTTTTGTTGAGTTTTGCTCATGCCGAGAGACGTAGACATTTTCTTCAATGTAGACACCATATTGGGAGACAACGCTGGAGCAGGCAAATGTGATGAACCTCTAGACGTTGACTCTGAGAAAGGATCATTTAAGCTCTTAAAGAACGACTTATCATGAGGGTCTTTTAATGATACGTTCTTTGAGCTCAACATGCTTCCAAAGTCAGGCATGTGTAGAGTTCGACGTTTGCGTTTCCTGTTATACATGTACCTCTTTGCATATGCTCCAGGTTTGACAGGAAGACCATCCTTTTCGTCAAGTTGGGGGAGCGTCTCATCCTCATCTATGTCACCTGACATCAGAAGTTGAGCATCATCATCAGCATCATCTGCAATGTCATCAGATGCAAATAAGCTCTCACCTTCTCCGCCTTCTTTTCCTCCTTCTTCACCTTCAGGAGGCTTCTCTTCTGCTTGTGCTTCTTCTGCTCCTCCTGTCGCTGCAGGCATGGCAGCCTCTCCGGCGGCTGGTGTACCTGCAGCTTGAGCTCCTTCAATCGCGAGATCCATGGACTTTTCTTCGTACCTTTGCTCGTTGATCTCCTCGACTTGGTCATCATTCAAGCCCCAGATCTCCTTCTGAACGAAGGTTCTGCTGCCCATTCCTTCAGGAAGAGCTCCTGCGATCTCAAACTTGGCCTTCCAAAGTTCCAGCTTCTGTGATTGAGCGATCGTAGACGGATTAGAGAGTCGCAGAGTAAAGTTTTGAAGTTCTTCTCCGTCGTATCCATTTGAGTATAGATGAATTATCGCAAGCTTATTAAGCTCAGATATCAACGTCTTTTGAATGACGCTGATCGTTCTAGAGAACCTGATGTCTTCTTGCGCTAGAGTCGCCTTGGAAGACAACATTTCATCATATCCTAGGTAAGCTCGTGGCACCTTTAACGCAGCAAACAACTTTTTCTGCATGTACTGCACGTCTTCTACTGAGGCTGCATTCTGTCCACCTGACAGAGTGTCGATCTTAGTTCCAGATTCTCCGCCTCTGACTGCGATGAAGTAATCGTCCTCAACGCTCAATGGAGAATACCTTAGATCGACTCTGCCTGTGTTGCGATCGATGACTTGATTCGTGCGAAGATTCTTACGTTGTTCCTCGACGTACATCGGTACGTTTTCAGGAGGAATGTTTGCAACATCGATGTAAAACACACGGCGTTCGGGCGCGCGGACGAGGCGATACACCAACATCGCATCTTCCAAAAGAATCAATTGTCTCCATATACGGCGAGCAGGTTCTATCAGAGAAGAACCGTATGGCAAGAACATATCATTTCCTAAGAGACGAAAGTGCGTTACCTCCCAATTCTCTAAAGTTCTATTTCCTAACGTGGACCACCGATATCGAACTGCAAACGGATCTTCTCTATCGTAGTTCTCTTCGCGCTCGATCTCATTGACTGGTATTGGAAACGCATGAACTACGCCTTGTGTGGGAGAAACATCGTTATATAAAAAGAAATCACCATACTTGACGAGGTTTCTTGCCCACGACCTAAGGTTAAATTCTACGTTAAGGATGTTGTAGAACAAATCTTCAAGTATGTCTCTTGTCTTTTCATCATCTGAATAAATGTGAAGAATTCGACCTTTATCATCCTGAGCAACAGTTTCATCAGCATAAATGTCCATTGCAGCTGCAATTTCGGCAGTGTTATGGGATATCACTGAATCTGTTGCAAAATTTTTATAACCGTCAACTGTCAGGTCGTACAAGGGAATGATTTCACCCGGCTCTATGGAAACAACCTTCATGTTTTCATAAGAACTTGAAAAATCAGTATAGTTTTTGTATCCAGCTTGCTTTATTCTCTTGTCTAAGATCGTCGCTGTGGTAGAAACTTCTTCTGCTAACTTCGCCTTTGACATGCCTTTAGAGAATTTTGAGCATATCAAATCAAAAGTTACCCCGTGCTCATAACGAGGATTTTTTTCACCTCTGTTATCCCAAGCATGGTTTCTCCAATCTGGATTATAGGCCTTTGCAAACGTCTCAAAGTTTTGATAACCATGCCTGCGCAATCTTCTTTTAATTACGTTAGGATCTGTACCAAAAACTTCACACACCCTGTAAAGATTAAAGTCGACACTTTCACTTATTTCAAGTATCCTACCGAAAGTTATGTCTCTTCTTTCAGCAGGATTGTTCTCAGTCATAAACCTTGAATGATTGACCTTAAACTGCTCAATCCACCCTGAATTTTGCTCTGACCATTTCACTCCGTTGATAATCTTTGAGTGAAGATTTCGATGCTCTAGATCAGTCATAACCCGAAGGTTCTCTAATCGATTATCATTTTTTTTGAAGTTGACGTGGTGCACTACTTCATTTTCTTCAAGCGAGGATCCTTTTAGCATTTCACCGAGTATTCGGTGTTCTGCAACCCATCCGTTCATCTTGGATCTACGGTCCATTGAATAGATCCAACGATATCCTTCACCTTCTTCTTTACACCCATTGAACAAGTCCCTTCTGTAAAAGGGCATCATTGCGTCGCCGGGTTTGAGGTTTTCAATCATGCAATAAATGCCGTCTCGTTTCATGAGACGATGATTCGAAGATCCGGTGATTTTTTGACCGTTATCAAAAGTAACAACGTATGATTGATCAACCGTCGTTTGCCTAGCCTGCTTTGCCAGTGCTGGAACTATTCTTCCTAAATTATGATCATAAGAATAGACCACAAATTTATAGTCAGGGTTCTTAGAACATTCTTCTGAAAGTTCTTTAATCGTTCTATAGCCTCCAGGAACGGCTATTAACGTATCTCCGTGTAGGCAGTATTCCATTTCCTGGAAATCTTGATACCTCATCAAACGTTCTGAGAGGTTGTAAGAGTTTGCAGTTATTACAGAATATGACGGCGACGTAGAGCGCTGAAATAGCAATGCACCAGAAGATTTCACCTTGTCAGCGATTGCTATTGTAGTATCAACTCTTTTTATCTTACGCTTCACCACAGGGCCGCTTTTAAACAGCCTTGTTAAACGTTGAAACAAGTTTTTATTATCGTTCTTTGCCACAGGACGCTTTCAGGATTAAACAGATAATATAACGTTAAGAAGACAATTGATTAAGCTCTGCCAATTTCTTCTTCATCTTCTTCAGAATCTACGTCCATATCCATGTCCATTTCATCCTCATCAGAAGATTCAAACTCTTCAGATTCTTCATCTTCTGCACGAGAGACGTAGTTCAACGGCTCACGAAGCATGTTTTCAAGCATGCTTTGAACTTGTTGAAGATGAGGAGACAGTGCATTTAATGCAGCAGGAGGAGCTTCCTTTTCAAATGCGTTGATTTCCTCGTATAGATCGACGACAAGAACGTATAGGCTCTTTGCCTCGGCCGTGTTGAGAGACTCGTAGATGACTTGCGCATTCTTGTTGATGCTTTCCTGCAACTTCTTAAGATCGATTTTCATGTCCTTTTACCTCTGCGTATATCTATACACTCACTTGTACAACCAAGACATATCATCCATACCGTGATTAAATTTAGGATCAAGGTGTTTGACCTGTGAAGGTTCTCTTAATTTATAAACGTTCGTTTGATTGATTTGATTCGACCCCTTAGAATTCGCTCCTAACGTATATGTAGGATTGTTTGGAATAGCTCTAGCGTCGATGCTTGACACTCCGGTCGCTTTTAACATCGCCATCGCCATGGCATATCCAGAATCATTGTTTCCTTGAGCACCTTCCGTCAACCAGCTTCCTATTGCAAGACTCATTATCAAATCGTCATGGCTATCCTTAGAAGCCATCGGCTTGTTACCATTCCATATAAAGGCCTGTAGTTGATCATATAGCCTTTGAGAATAACTTTTTAAAGTCTTATTACGGATCAATTCCTCTAATTTCGTAAGAATTTGTACTCTTGTTTTCTGGTTGGTAGGAAACCCAGGCAATTCATCTTGATTCAGCGGCGTGTAGTTCATTATGTCACCGCGATTGTTGTAATAGTACATCCTCGGATACCCGGTATCTCGAAGCTTAACGTTCACGAAATACCCAAACGTATTGTTCTCAGGACAGATCAATGCACCGTTGTATTTCTTGCCCCATTCTGCAAGTAGATCTGCAAACTTTTCTGGAGGTATCTTACCCATGTACTCAGCAACGACTTCTGACGTTTTGTAATCTAAAACATGAAAAGTAGAATAATCTGAAGCATCGCCTCGGGCGACGTCTGCTGACAAAACGTAGGTTTTTGCTGGATCTGGCTGCTCCCAAATCCAAACATTTCTATCAAATCCAGACTTTTCAAGAGGGGGTCTTATCATAGACCTTAAATCCTCTAGGTCTTCTGATTGCAAAAATGTGTCACCCGACGTGATGAAGTCACAAAGGTACTCTTGACTTACTTTTCTCTTTGGAAGATTACGAGTCTCTTTTACGAACCACGCCTCATCATGTTCAGGATGAACGGTCCACGGCAGTCTTATCGGATTGAACTCATTCGTTCCAGCTTCCGCCTCAACCCATAATCTGTAGTACAATCCACCGACACCATTTGGAGATGAAATAAGTATTGCATTACCACCTGTCGTCAGCGTGGGATACAAGCCTGTCCAGATCGTATCAAAGTCTCTAATGAATGCACACTCATCGACGATGAGAAGCGATAGAGACTCAGAACGACCTGCATCTTCTGACGTAGGAACTGCTTTTATTTGAGAACCATTGCTGAATGATATCTGCTGTTTGGACGGTTCAAAACGAGGCATCAACAACCACTTTGGAAGAGATTGAAGCATGACGTGAACCTTCTTAATGAAGTTCTGCGCAGTGGCCAGTTTTGTTGCGATGATAAGGATGTTCTTGTCCTTGTAGAAGATCGCAAGCCATGTCGCATACGCAGCAGATATTGTAGACAGGCCTAATTGACGAGACTTTAGGACTATGTTAAAGCGTTGCTCTTGAAATGCTTTTACACAATCGTTCTGAAAGTCATACGTATTAAAAGGAATCGTGCCTTTCAGCGGATGCTGGATCTTAGCATAGTTCTTAATGAAATAGATTGGGTCTTTACCGCAAGCGACAATCTCATTGACCTGCTGCTGTTTCGTTAATGGTTTTTCTTGCATTCAATCAACCTACCTCAAAGACAACTTGCTTTCTATAGATTGCAGTTCTCTTGGGGTTATGAACTCCAAAACCAACAATTTCCACTGAATCTGATGATGATACTTCTTTCAGCTTTAGAGCCTTGGAGGTCTTTTCTTTGTAAGAGTTCTTGACTGCATCAAGCACAGCTTTAATGTTATGAGAAGAAGCTTCAACCTCGCGTAACTTGACCTGTAACATCTGTCTTTCAGAGGCAAAGTTAACGATTGTTTGATATGAGACAGACAACATGTCAGGTCCGATCATTCTCATCTTCACGGAAAATGAATTGACGATCGGCGCGGCTGATCTTCCCCAGGAAGTATCGATGGCTTGGCCTAAAGCATTATAATCTAATTCTGGCATGATAGACAGTAATCCTCAGTAACTAAATATTGAGATGGTCTAAAACAACATATTGACGGTCATCTTTTTTCCACCCTTTAACTTTTCGTTGACTTGTTCCTTCGTTGGGCGCCATCCTTCTTTCCATGCAGGTTGATTTGGACGGGCCCAAAAAGTCTCACAATGTTCGCAACATTTAAATTGGTGGTACGACTTTTCATCTGCGGCTGTGCGTAACAGGTATTCACATACTGGACAAGCCAGCGGGATCGTTTCTTTTTCTTGCTCTGGTTTGATGACAAAGAAGCCATCACAATCTTTTATCAACCTATTGTTTAGGTAAGGACGCCACATCATACGTACACCATCTTAGAATCCTTCTCGTTCTTAGTGATTTCTAGAATTTGGTCTGCAACGTCTTTGATTCCGTCGACATGAGTTATGACCAGTATGATCCTAAAAAATTTCTTTAAGCTTATCAATAGACGATTGCAAGCCTCGACTCCAGCATCATCCAACGTTCCGAATCCTTCATCTATGATGAACATATCAGGCTTTGACAATGAAGATATGTTGATCAATGCGACCCTTAGCGCAATTGATGCAATGGTCTTCTCCATTCCTGAACACAACTCGATGATTCGTCTCGAATCTCCATAGTTGATGTAGATCTCTGATGCATCTGACTCATCATCATTCTCGAGCTCAACAGAAAAATCGACGATACCATGTAGAATCTTTGCTATCTCTGCATTGATCAATGGCAATTGTGACCTTGTGATGATCAGCGGGATTCCTTTCTTCGAAAAAGCATTGCTGATTATCTCATAGATTTTCATCTCTTTTAAAAGCTTGTCTCGAGATGCTCTTTCAGAATCTAACTTCTCAATCTCTGACAACAGACGTCCTCGTTGCGTGGCCAGCGTGATCTTTGCCTCATCCCATTCCTTGGTTGATCTAGACAATGATTCTATTTTTGACCTAAGAGAAACAACCTCTGAATTTTCGTCATTTTTTAAAGCATCCTGGAGGTCGATTAGTTTTTGCTCTGCATCTTTGACTGATTGAGTCAAAGAATCACAAGACGACCTGTTTTTCTCAATCTCTGTTTCTTTCTTTGAGATCTCTAGTTTCAACTTTGATGATAGTGAGGTTGCCTTCTCAAGTCTAGACAACTTTGCCACCAACGAATCCTTGTTTAACTTCTCTAAAGAAGCCTTTAGATCGTTTAACTTCTTCAACGTTAATGAAACCTTTTCTAATTGAGAACCAACCTTTGACTTATCTATGTGAGCATCCTTAATGAACTTGCATGCTGGATACTCATCCCCACACGGCACGTCATCAAGGATTTTCAAAGACTTTTGCTGAGACTTCAGCAGAGTCGATTCTTTGTCATACAGGTGTTGTAGATCAACGACGGATTTTTCAAGAGCATCAATGGCAGAGAGCTTGCTCTTTAGTTCTTCGGCATCATCAGATGATTCAATGTCTTCAACAGTGACTAATTTGTCTCTTAGAGACTTTATCTCCACGTTCAAAGACTCGATCTTAGAGCAACAGTCAGAACACTGAAGTCTCAATGTCATGATCTTTTGTTCTTGAGTTTTGACGTCTGATGGAGTCACTGCCTTGTGGCTTTGATGAGACGACAACTGAGACCTTAGGTCAGAAGATTGCGTTTGGGCATCTGAGATTTTTGATGCCAGATCATCAATCTGATCTGATAGGTCTAGGACTTTTTGACCGTGAGTCAACAACATGTCATCCCAGTTTCTATCAGGAAAGTTCTTCAACTGAGATTTGTACCCGCTTAAGTCTTTGCTCGCGGTATCACACATCTTATCAAAGACGTCTAGGCCTAGAAACCTGGATAGTATTGCCCTACGCTTTGTTGATCCTTGATTGATGAACGCGTTGATGTCACCTTGAGATGATAGAGCAGTCATCGAAAAATCTTCATGAGATCCGACCAATCCTCTGATTGCCTTTTCGGTTCCTGTCCTCAGATCATCGCACAGGTCATCGAGATCTCCTTCTTCATTCATTCTAAAGAAATTCAAAGAAGTAGAAGCAGTCGTCACGCCACGTTTGTTGATCGACTTAGTTGTTTGTCTCTCTGCGATGTAGACTTTGCTATTGTGGTTAAACACGGCGCGAGCATAGCAGTGATGTTTTCTAATGTTGCAAACGTGTAGATTTTTTAAAGAACCCCTGTCCGTCGTGTTGAATAGAGCATATGCCAGAGTACCGACAATGGAAGACTTTCCTGTTCGGTTTGGACCGAATATTCCTACGATACCATTCAGCTTAGTAAAATCAATCTCATTGTCTTCACCATAGGAAAAAGTATTGTCCCATTTGAGATGTCTCAACGACCACTTGGATCCCTTGACGTAATCTTCTGATGATGTGACTGCAAACATGTACTTCTTGATTTGATTCGTCATGACGTCCCAATCGACGTCAACATTCCCATTCTCTTTGCAGTATGTCTGTATTAGGCTCAAGATGACGTCATGAGATCCTAGGTCTGATTTTGCTATCGTTGTTGATCCTGCCTTAATCTTCTCACTTTCGGCACGATACTCAGATTTGAATGTCACTTCAGTTGCAGAGAATGTCGACTTTAGCGTCTCATTCAAAAAGCTGACATCATCCTGGTTTAATTCTAATTGTGATTTGATCCTAAACCTAGATTGCTTGGGATAGTTCCTTGCTTCCTTTAAGAAATCTTCTTGCGATCCTGTCCACTGTAACGTCACATAAGGTTTTGGATTTGGAAGCTTATTGAATGCTACGTTCCACGTTGACTCATCAACAATATCCCATAGCAGGTATCCATGATCCAACTCTTCTGCATAGTTTTGTTGAATGGGAGTTCCTGGGTATGATATCCACGGTTTCTTTTCTCCAGATGAAGTCTCTCTATATCCTAGATGCTGCATCTGATGAATATCGCCTAAGAAAACAAAGGGATAGTCTTTAAAAAACTCTACCTTCGTTTGCGCATCATCAAGCTCCCAGCCAGACTCTGTCACGGATCCGTACATCGCACCGTGATAACATGCAATGTTGAGTTTTCCTGCTACAGGTTTGACGTTCTTCCAGCCATCTTCATCAAAGAGGCTGTAGACACACCAGTTATATCCAGGATGAAACTCATACACTCCACTTTTTTTATATAAGTGAATCCTTGGATTATTCAACGCAGTCACAATGGGAGAGACTGCGTCTTGACGAGTTAGATTGACTAGGTTACCATCATGGTTGCCTAACGTCATGTGAACATGAGCAACCTCAGCCATTGACTCAAGCCACCACGTCAAAAAATCTATGTACTCAGGAGAGATACCTGTAGTCTTCGTGTGAAAGATATCACCACCGATGAAGATGTGATCAACGTTTTTCTTCTTACAATCGTTAATGAACGCAGTGAACACTTCGCGGTATTCATCATGACGCGAAAGAGAGCGAATGTGAACGTCTGCAGTATGTGCAATTCGAACCATTAAACAACCAATCTACAACAATTGAACGCAGTGTTCAATGACTAATCAAAACCTGAAACTTGATGAAACGAACTTATCAAGTTTGGTCAAAAACCTATCTTCCCAATACAACGGCTTTGCCTCAGACAAGGCTTTTTCAAACTCGGCCTTCGACATGCTTCCTGGATCACCCCAAGGTCTAACGTCGACGACAACTACGTCTATGTCGTATTCTTGAAGCTTTTTTACTATCTTAGGGGTTTTCTTACTCCACATGTCACCATCAAGCGCTAACGCTACAGGCGTGTTGTGAAGCAAGATCTTGTTGAAGATCTCATGACGTTCATCTAGATCAGAACCTAAAAGTGCAGTAGAATTTTCAGGACACTTTACCATATCAAAAGGACCTTCGCACAAGGTCATTCGTTTGGTCCAATCTAAATTTATCTCATTAAACACGATGGGATTCTTGTCGACATCTGGGTTGTCATATTTTGGTTTTCTATCCTTATCGATTGCTCTTGCAACAAAGTAATTCAATTCACCTGACGCATCAAAGGACGGCATGATGACTCTACGTTTCCACCGCGGTTCATCAGAAATTCCAAATTTGTAATACCACGCATCACGGTCGAACAACCCCCTAGAGTAGACATACCTCCATGCAGCCTTGACGTCAGGATCCATGTCATTTGCTAAGGTCAATAACCTAAAATCGTTAGGGAGCTGGGCCTTTTGTTCTTTTTCGACTTGTACTGTGATGAGAGATGTTTTGCCGTCCAGCCCCATCATTTGACGATACGCATCTAGGTGTTCTTGCGTACCGTACTTTCGTAACAGCGGAACAAGGCTTCTTGCTTTCCATCCGCATACCCAACAATGGTTTGCGTCGTCTGTTGTGCGAATTGCCAGCTTCTTTTTTGAAGCGTCAGAGGGGGCACATATAGGGCATCTGACGTCGAAATTGATACCGTTGCCAGATATCCTACCACGACCGAAAATCGACTCGTAAAACTTTATCTTATCGGTCAGTGAATGGACCACGAGACGATTGTAACGTATGAATCACACGTTTTTCAAGGGTCCGTCAATACACGCTGCTTTAGAGATCACGTATGCATCAGTCGCATCCCGACTCCACTCAACTGCGCAACCATTTTTCTTTACAGGCCATTTGACATGCTTTAAGTCATGCTCTGACATGTACTTGAAAACCTGTTCTTTTCCGCTCATCCCGGCAATGGAAGTTCTTTGCATCTTGATGCCGCACAATTTTCTTGCGTGGGATGATGAGATGTATTCCGGATCGACCTTGAATATTTCCCTAGAGATGTAGGAGACAATTCCGTTGAACCTCATCAACGTCGTTATCGTCGAAGCCGAAGACATTCCTGTTCGAAATCCCATCAACGGTTCCTCTAAGGCAACCCTGTACTCACCGGGAATTTTTTTCAACAGTTCGGCCAACTCAAAAGCGACCACGTCCGCCTTTTCCCACAGGGTCTTACATTTCTTAAATTCGATTCTATCAAGGTGAAGGATGTGAGACCCGGACGCATCAGGTTGTAACGCCGGATCGACAACACAAACACCTGTCACCGACGTACTCACGTCCAACCCCAATACCAACGGTCTCATGCAGTCATTCTTTAATCCAGAATGACATTAGTAAAATCGAGCTATAGCAGACCCATATCTTTTAGTTCTATTTCCGTGAGTATTTTGTAGGTCAAATCGTGGGCCGTGCACCACTCCATTGCCGCGCGGATCTTCTTGATGACCGTGGATTGATCCAGTTTTCTAGATGGTTTGATTTCTATGATGAACTTAGCGCCGTCCTTATACTCAACCTGAAAATCTGGATAGTATTTTCTTATCTTTTTGGTCCTTTGGTTGGAGACATATTCAATGATGAGCTTTTCGTATGACCACGTCTGGACGTTTGGATTTGAGTCCAAATGTTCCATGTACTTCTGTTCCCACCCCGATCGATACTTACACTCACCTGCAATCGGCGAAATATGTGTGCCGCGATGATAGCGACTTTTTTTCTTCCTGCGTCGACGAGGTTTTTTTTGTGCCATGTTAAAAATCGTACTTGACCTTGAACATGATCTTTTCAGAATGTCGCTTCATGATTGGTTGGGCTAATTGGGTCTTCATGATGACGTTTAAGTTATCATCATGGAAATTTATTCCTGTTACATACACGAAGTTAGGATCAGGATCATTTGGTTTCGTTGAAGCAGGTAATGATCTATACGTAGGATTTGAAGATGAATTTAGGTGATTGACAGGAGCCACGGCTTCAACTCTTAGAACGTGAAGATTTTGCTCACCCTTGAACGACATCTCATATTGATGCTGTCCAAAGAAGTACAGATGAGGACTCTTTATTGCAATGATTCCTTCGTTGTAGAATATCGTTCCAACTGAATTCCACGTCGATGCAGGAGAATCAGAGTCAGCCCTGTATAACGTTCCGTTGCCGTCATCCTTGATCGTCATCTTTACTACTCCACCAGATCCAGACAAAGATGAATCAGACATGACGAAGCTACGCGGAAGAATCCTCAACCCATAATACATGTTGCTGATGTCAAAGAACGTCACCTGATTTGAAGATGAGTCTTGCGTCCTTTGATATATCGCAAGAGGAGCGTTTTCTTGTAATCCTTGGCTGAAATTGCCATCCGCTATTGCCTTATTGATGGAATTTCTATAATTTGAATATGCCGGCCCGACAGGAGCAGCAGGAGACTCAGGAGTGAAACCTATGCTTTGGTTTGCAAAAAAGTTCGCTTGATCTTGCGTCTTGTTAACGTCATCAAAAGTCGTCTTAAACAGCAATGATGACGTTGATAGCATGTCATTCAAACTTATGAATCCTATCGTAGGACTTCCTAAATCATCAACGTACAGGTTTTGTAGCGGTTCAAACTTCAACAAATCATAGTTGGGATAAAAGTTTCCATCATCGCATGGCAATATTGTAAGATTTCTCTTTCTAACGAACGGTTGATTATACAGAAAGTCATTCGCCGATTGAGCTGTCGTCGTGATGTCTATTGCTACACCAGTCAGGTGGTGTTGTCGAGGATCGTGACCTGATGCAAAATCTTTTAAAAAGTTTTCTGTGTTTATGTAGTGGCCACCGACTCCAAAAGATAGAGCAACGTTGAATGGATCTGCTGTCGTTCCGTCGATCTCTAAGAATGGAGTCTGTAAGATTCCACCATGGTCTCCAACAAATCTACGAATTGAAGAAGACTCTATAAAGAAAGGAGGAACATAGAAACAAACCCCTGTGTCGTTACCAACGAAAGATATTCCAGTTGAACTTGACGCCGATATATCAACGTCAGTCATGTAATATTGTTTGATTGCGACGTCATGCAGCTCTGCCTGAAGAGGATGCCTAAATTTGTATACGTCTGGATCATTTATCGACGTGGCATTCTTTAGAGTTATCAGACCATCACGAGTAGCTGGGTCTGTTGCGAAGAACATCTTTAGCTCGTTGTTTCCAGAGTTGCTACCTTCGTAATAATTGCCTAGGCACAGTACATCAGGATTAGTAGGAGACATTCCAGTATCAGGATATACCAGCGGAGCGACTGTTCCTGAGTATATCAAGAACGTTCCTCGGTCAGCTCCGTTTATGTTGAATGAACCCGTTCCATGATTGACGAGACTGGTACCCCACCGAACTACAACGTGGTGCCACTTGTTCCACTCTAAAGAATTGTCGTCAGATAAGAACACTAAGTTCTTTGGATAAGCTCCGTATGAAGCCAGCGATGGAGAGATGTCTGCGCTGTGACTCAGTTGCAGTTGAAGCCTAAACGCTGCAGGGCGGCCGTTCTCATCCTTTAAAGAACCGCTAACTAGAGACAGAGCATAACTTGAAGATAGGTGGAATATAGTTCCTGCAGCAAAGTGTCCAGATGAGTCAAGCTGTTTGTATCGAGGGTTGATGTAAAAATCAAAACTGAACGCTCCGCTGAGTGCGTACCTTCCAAAAGAATATCCTTCATGTAGGACATCATTATCATCATTTGGATACAACAACACCGAAGACGTAGGAACTGTAGAAGAAGAGAAGAAATTCAAACAATTATAGTTTGAATATGCCCAGTGTGATGACGGATACGCGGTTCTATAATACTCAGAAAGGTTATCCTTAATGATAAGTTTTCTTACGGTATTTGAAGTAAAGTTGAAAGAAGGCGTGAACCTGATGATGTCAAGCACCTTTTGCTTTTTTGCAGATACGCTTTGGGCATTGACTGCTTTCAAATAGTCATTCAACTGATTAAAAATCGTACCATCTGACTGTGAGTTGTTGTTCTTGCTTTTTGCGATGTTCTTTATGTTATCTAAGGTCGCGGCAAGATCAGAGTCGTTGTGAGTTGCCTCAACGAATGATGACAGAGGCGTCATCTCTTTCTCTATATCAGATCTTCTTGCAAAAACATAGACAGAACCCGTGACTCCGCTTGAGCTTGAAGAATAGTGTCTCGACGGATTTGTCGCGATTGTCACGCTCTGAAAATCAGTTGAGTTTACCTTGTAGATGGACATCTAATTCTCAAGTAATTATACAACATTACAAATATGATGACATCGACCACACTCTAAAACAAGCATAGTCGATGAAATCGATTCCTTGAGACCGTCAGAAGTCCAATCTAACCCTGAATGTCAAGTCTCTTTCAGGACTCTTTTCAACTGGTCTGCTTAACTTTGCGACGGCCAACAAGTTATCGTTTGCGTCGTAAAGGCCGACTGACGTTACGAATGTAAACGTTTGTTGCACGTCTTCTTGTCCTGAATCAATCACAACGATCCTGTTGTTTGAATCCGTGAATGTCGGATTTGATGAGTAATTGAACTCATCAGCTGAAGCTCTACAGAATATCAACGTGCTATTGATATTCGTCGTGTTCTGGAATGCTATGGCCGTCTGCGATCCTGAGCTAAAACGAGTTGAGCAGATGTTGTCAAGGATGTTGTCAATTGAAGCAGAAACCATGAAGTCAGGTATGAACTTTGACGTCTTTGCTGATTCTGTGCCTGTGGCACCTAAAACAGTTAACCCAGTCGGAGTCATTGCATCGATGACCCCTGACACGAACTGGCTTGCTGAAGTTATCTTTTCTAGATCCAGGATCGCAATCCCTCTGTCATAGAACAGAAGACCGACTGTGCGACTAGTGTCGGATGCATCAACTATGTTACCAAGCTGGCCTCCGAATTCGGTTAGCTTCGTTGTTGACGCACCGATGTCAGTATAGATCGAAACACCTGTCTCTGAAGTCCTGTATAGGTTAGGTATCTGTTGTGCTGGCGTCGGAGCTGCAAGCGTTGGATCTTGAATTGACGCAGATTGGTAGAATCTTAATGCAAAAGACTCACGCTTGATTTGATCTCTTGCAAATAATCTCTTAAATGCAACGAAGAAAGCTGCATCAATCTTATCATTTTCGGTCACTGATCCATACGGGGCGTTGAATTGAGAATCAGCATCGCCTAATAACATTTGCGCGAACTGTCTGTAGTTGTCCATCTTCTCTCTCATCATCAACGATGATGAAGGAAAAATCTCTTTGCCGACTGAATCTACTGATGAAAGTGAAGATGAAACGACGTCAGAATTCTGAAACAATCCGACGGTACAATCGAATATTGGATTAGCGGTCTGAAGAGTAAAATCTTGATCATACACTGTCTGGAACAGAGAAGACGTTATTCCAGGTCCTATACCACCCGTGACGAATACCTGATACTTTCGCCTTGACGTTGACCCGCTGATGTCTTCTTGTATAACATCAATCAGCTGACTCAAGAAAGAACGAGCGGTTTTTATGTCTGATGGTTCTAGGTTCTTAAACGTTGCCATGTAGATTTCACTTCTTGATGTTAATTGCTATGTCCTTGACTGCGCCAGATTGCATTCCAGTGACTCTAACGTAGGTCTTGATAGTATCTTTTGAAGTGCCTGTTCCATATACATCGAACACAGTCTGTGTCAAAGACTTTGCGTTAATTATAAAGCTTAGAGATGATCCTAACGTGCTTGTCGTACCTGACTTTGTCAATGTATAATATGCTCTTTGTTGATTGTCAATGTTATTGGGAGTCTTGCTCGCATTGTCAACAACTAAGAATAGATTAGGAACGTCCACTAGGAAAGTCTGATCTCTTAGCTCAACGTCTATCGACGTTTCATTCAGCAACGTCTGTTCGAATCGTAGAGTTGCAGAAGTCTGTCGGCCGGTTCCTGTTGTCGTGTAGATCGTCACTGTTTCGTTAGATGTCGTGGAATCTCCAGTAAAATTGAAACTCGGCAATCTGATTAGGCTGGGGTTTGAAACGCTGATTAACTTAAATTTTTGAGAATGAGCCTGATTTGTCAGCGCTTCGAAGATGGGAGTGTTTTTCTCAATCTTCTCTCTACCTACAGACCTACCATACTTTATGATTATGTTGTAGTTCACTTCGTCATCGCCGAGAGCGAACTTAAACAGAGTAAAATCTCCGTTGTTTCTAGATAAAAACTGCCGGCCGGTATCTGTCAATACCGCATCTAGGATTATGTTGTTGGTGCTGTGGTCTAAAAATCCCATAATATCTCGACTAAAAAATCTTACATGTAACTATTGACCAAGTAAATTTTTAAGGTTGACTTTTTAAGCTAAAGTTGTTGGAGGACACTTTTTGAACTGGTTTTTTGGAGCGAAGATCTGAGATTGAAATCTCAAGTTGTGAGCTTAACTGATTTTCTATATTGATAAAATTGATCTTATACTTCGAACCTTTATTCGAAGAGTTTATCACGTTCGTTGTTTGACCTTCACCGTTAATCACGTCATAACAGTCAGGAGTCATGTACACGTGTAGAGTCATCTTATCAGACGTCTTGATCGAGTCAATAAATAAATCGTTTTGTATGTATAAGTTAGGATATTGTTTAGGGGCTCCAGCCACGGAAACAAGAGTTTTCTTTAGTTGGTTCTTACTAGAATCAAAACTAACCATGAATTGCTCTGAATAATTTGAGGTTAATCCGTGAGCGTCGATCGTCGCAACTGCATAGATGTATTCTGAAGTTTTATAAAAATCATCGTCAAAATAGCTAGACTCTATCTTTTGCTTCTCTATTAGTTTTTCGTTCATTGAGTCTTCTAAGTCAGGAAACACTAGCTGCGCATCATTAAAATCATACACTTTTATGAGTTCAAATGGATCTGATACCTTCGATCTTCTGAACACTTGAAACTTTTTTATGTCCATTTGAGAGTTGACTGGGAATGACCAATAGATCATCAGCGATCCTCTCATTCCTGTGTTCGGATACGGCCTGTTACTGATAGGATCAAACGTTGCTGTTGAGGGATTAACCCTGTCATAATCCCAAACAAAGTGAAGTCCTGTAGGAGGAGGAGGAGCAACGTTTTCAGTCGTCTCAACCAATGTCGTCACTGGTTTTGAGCTTATCAACGAACTTATCAAAGACGTGTTTCCTGTCGCGTTATCGACAGCAGGAATCGTAACATCCATGATCGTTCTAACTTTGTAAACGTACACTGTTCCGTATCTTACGTTTGAATCCAACAATGCAGTAGAACCGGGATTTTCTATGATTATAGGATCAAATGCTCGCTGAGTTCCATCCTCAAATAATTCATACTTTTCTACAACGTATCCTATCAACGATGACTTTGAGGGAGCTGAAATGTCGATATTTGTTGTTGATATTTTGTAATATGGTATGCTAGGTTTAAATTCATCATCGCTTAGGTCAAAATTGTTGTTTGAACGAGAAACATTCCTTGCTGTCTTTACTGCCTTACGCAGAGCAACTTTTCTTTCGTTTAGTTCCTGAATTGAAGCAGTCGCAGTCAGATCCAACAATAGGTTGTTGCTAACTTGAGAATATGAAGTTAGTTTCTTCATTCCTTCAAAATATGTGTTGATTCTCTTCTTTCCGCTACCACTCTTGTATATCGTACCTCTAGTGTAGTCTTGTTGGTTCAAGATGTTGGATACGACATTCATATTTGAAGACCCTATTGTCGATTTAGCCAAGAGGTAACTCGTGAAGGTCTTACCTCTCTTTACGGTAGAAGAATTTCTAGTCACCTTCAAAGACTGTTCAAAAACATCGACGGCATTTTTATCAACTTTTCCATTGTCAAACGTAAGCGACGTATAGTAGCTGGAAGAAAACTTTTCTTCATCAACTATGTTTCGTAGATTGTTTTTTATCAGATCCTTCGTCGGTTGTCCATACGGCACGGACGTTGGCCTTGTGAATCTTATTTTCACAAATCTTGGGAATTTTCTTTCAGCATAATCGAGATACTTTTCTGCTATCTCTATGCTGTTTTTACTGATGATGTTTTGAGATATGTTCATCTTTTTCAATGAATCATCAGTTAAGACGTCCTTATCTCTTAGGCTCTCGTTTGGAATGTAGTAATTGTATTGAAATTCTGATGTCAGCTCCGTTACTTCAGGTACGTCGACTGAAAAAATTACTTTTGATGGAATTGATTTAATGCCCATACTGATCTACTTTTTGTATACGTTTTTCACGTTGTTTTTTGCTGCAGAATTTTTTAAGCTGTTACCTAACAAAGAATTAGATTGTAATGCCTTGTTCTTATCCGCCAGACCTCTTGATGCAGCAACAATCTCAAACTGATTTGCATGAGTCTCTATGACGACAAAGTAGTTGTCTAGAGTGACGTTTTGAGGAGACTTATCTGCGTCAACATACTCATTAACGTTAGGTCTCTTTTGCATGATCTTTCTTTCTTGGATCAGCAGCTTCAACTTTTCAGCTCCTAGCGATGTAGCGACAGTCTTTTCATAATCAATCTCAAACTCAGGGTCGAATACGACGTTAAACACCCTGTCAAACTTCTTCGGTTGAACTAGCTTAGTTATATAAGCGGATGGGCTGAACTTGTAATAAGGTATCGCTTTTAGCGCTCTACCTACGGGGCTACTAGATAATTGCCTGATCTGTTGACTTGCTGATTTAAAGTTTTTTAAGCTTATTCCAGCTGCAATCTCGCCAGATCCTGCAGGCTTGAAAAACGTGCTTAGGTTTTTACCCCCTGATCCCAATCCACTTAAAGACGTGTTTGAAAACTTGATGCTTCTTGAACTAGAAGTCTCGCTAGAAGATTTTGCGAATAACGTATTATAAGATTTTTGAGCTTCTTGAAAGACTACAGGATCAGGATCTAGTTTGACCAACGCTTCGATCTCTCTTGAATCCAATGAAAACGTCAATTCGTCGAAAGACAATCCTGTGATTATCTTCATGTAGTTTTCTAAGATGTAGCTAGTAACGTGATTCTCTATTATTTCTCTCTTTTCATCGCTTGACAAAAATGAGTACTCGTTTCCAAAAGCATTACTCTTATCATCCCAATACGTAGGGTTTCCTGACTCTGTAGCCTTTCCGTTAACAAACATTGAATAGTTTCTAGTAGAGATTGCTCTAAAAATCTTCCTATAGTCAGACTTGGTCGTGTTCTTTATATCAGAGTACACTCTGACGGGGTATCTTGATGCCTCAAATAAGAACACCTTGGGACGATAGATTATCTCACCGTTCAGTACGTCTGTCTTATACACAGAAATTTTGAAAATATCATTGTGCTTGCTATTATTAGAATTTAGAGAAGATTTTTTTAAGAGCTTGTCAAACATCCCCTGAGGCACTCCAACAGTCAGTATCTTCTTGTTGTAACCCTTCCTTGAAGTATACTCTTGATTGTCCTTGAACAACAATTCATAGATGTCAGTCAACTTAGGATAATAATGAATGTTCTCAGAGTAATTTGTGAACATGTTGTTCTCTTCTCCAGGCTGCTTATCATCATCGTTGAAATCGTTGAATGACTGATAAATGTCCTCGACGGTCGAGAGAGCAAGCATCAGCTGAGGTTCTCTTAAAAATAAACTAAGTTTTCTAGGATCGTTATTGAGATATCGTAACAAAGTTCCCATTGAATTAGAATTGAACTTCTTTAAGACTGCCGCGATACTTTTTACGTTTGAATTCAAAACGTCTAATGTGTTTAAAATGCACATTAACAATTTTGCAGTTGAGGTAAGCTCTTTTTGAACGTATGAACTTATCTCATTTTTTTTCATAGTACGAGGAACGTACTCAGTGTTGACGTACAACACTAGTTCATAATTGTGAATTCCTAAAAAGTTTAGAGACTCAGACTTATCATCATCACCATCATATTGGTCAAAGATATGTCGAAAAGCACCGCTAGTGTCCTTTGCTTCTCCGTATCTGCTGCTAGACAGCGATTTATAATCGACTGGATAATCATCTTTTGCTATAGAAACTATTCTGTTGTCTGAGAACTGTGATATCATCTTGCACATTGATGTGAAGAACAACAGCGCAATATTGTCCAAGCTTATGCCAGAAAACACACTCTTAGTTCCTCCTTTTGCTGCATATCTTGAGTATGTTATCTTTAGCTCTTTAAAGATACCTACAAGTTCAAGCACAAAAGGATTTGACCTTAACGCCTTACTGAAGTTGACAACATTGAAAAATTTGCAAGGAACGTACTTATAAGCAGAAGACGTATTTCCTTTAGCATTGTCATAGATGTTTGCAAGGTCTGACTTAGTATATTGAACAGTATAGCTGTTGCCGTCGACATCGCCAAAGTCTTGAGGCGATTTGTTAAAGTTTTTTTCTAACGTTTTTGACAACCAATTTGACAACGTTATCTTTTGCTGCGTGATAACGTTCTCAACATCAATGACTCTAGGGAATGATTGAGCAATGAGCCCTTTCAATGAAGCAAAAAACATTGAATCAATCTCTGTGTTGTTCGATGATTGTGCCATGTCATCCATCAACAAGAACAAATAAGATCTTACTGTTCGACCCATTTCATTTTCTTGCGCAGCCATGGCAAACAGAGAAGAAATTCCTCTATCCATCTGCAAAAACTTCCAACCCTCGCTCGTAAAACCCAACGCCTCAGCAGAAGTAATCTTGAACGTTTTTGAAAGTCCGTTTTCATCGACCATCATTGATAGAACATTTTCAATGAATGTGTAGGGATTTGATGAAAGAGTAGAGGGTTTTTGAGGCTCTAAATTTCCTCCTTGGTCATCGTTTGGATTCTTTATTGATACATCGAATATAGAGTCATCTGCCGGCAACAATCCAAAGTTTCCAGCAATTTCAAAAAAGTTGTTATCAAGCCTGTTCAGCGTGCTTTGTAAGAACTCTATTCTGTCTAAGTTGAGCCTTGCCCCGACTATGTTAGTGAATATGTCTTCAATGTCAAAGAAGTATTTTGATCCAACCGTTAAATCAGTAGAAATATTGCTTCTTTCTTTTTCTTCAAGAACAAGGACTGCTTTGTTTTGATTTGAAAAATCCCTAGAATAAGCTAGATCAGATAACCCTAGATTCACTGTCGTGAAATCAGGCGATTTCTTATAGACGTCGTATCCGTAAACATCCATTCCAAAGATGCTGTCAAAGAAGTTTTTCGAATTTATTGCTTGGGTTCCTGGTCCTCTGAAAGACTTCAATGCCTGAGAATCTTGATCGAAGCATGTAGAATATCGTAGCTCTTTCGCCAATAGATCGAACACAACTGCAATCTTAGCTTCGTCGTTTTTTACGACTTTTAACAGCGTGTCTATTTTTGAAAAAGCATTAGTAATCGTCTTTGTTGCATCAGCGATTGATGCAACGCTGGCTACGGAGGGAAGGCCAAGATAGTTTAGCGCGGCGGGCTGAACAACTGTTACAACGCTAATGTTATTGTCTCCTACGCTGGCTTGGAAAGCCTGCAAAGACAAACGTAGGGTCTTGTCTATCGGCAATAGAGAAGGAGATTCATCAACGTTTTGCTTCATTATAGGCGGTAACATGTGCCTGGAATGAGACGTCATTAATCTTTTTAATTCAGTTATAGCCAACAACCAAAGCTTTGTTGAAGAATATTTTGATGATGCATTAGGAGGCAAACCCAATAAATCAGAAACAGTTGAATCTAGATTTATGTTATTCGGTAGCTTGCTGATTATAGGCGCTAGATTAGACTTTTTTGTCTTCTTTGAATCATCATCGTCGAACGATTTTTCTAAGAACTCATTTGGAGAAAAGTCATAGATCTTGTTATGCAAGTTCAAGTTGCTGCTTGCTAATGAAACAGACTTTATCAGCGCGTTGAACTCTGATAGTTTTTGTCTAATCTGGGTTATCTCAGACTTAAACTGATCATTCTTGCTTTTTAGATAGTTTTTATCCTGTATTTCACTATACAACTTTTGTGTTGTTGCGTCTATCTGTCGCAGAGTCTCAACATAGACGTCAAGAAGCTTACCATTCTCTGTTTTGTTTCCAAACTCATCATATAAGGGACTGAACGATGATAAAGATATGATCTCCGGTCTTTCTTCTGAAACGTTTGAAAGTTCTTCAAACTCAGTTATCTTACGCTTATTTGCAATTTTTGACTTTATTGACGTATCGACTTTTGGCCTTGTTTCTGAGTCATTTGAGATAGGTGATGCAGCAACATTCTTTTCATGCACCATTTTATTAGGTTGAGACTGGACATCTCCTGATTTAAACTTAGAGCCGTTGTTTGCTTTTGGAAATTTGAACATGTCTAAATCTCTAACCTTCTACTTGGGTAATTAACAGTGGGTTTGAAACCGAAGCCTGTCCTGAAGAAAAATCGCTAAAGATAGGTATCAATATGAATCTTGTGTATCCCACATCATGTTTTGACACCTTATAGGAAAACGTTGCTTGTTCTCTTGACAATGCATGACACTTTCCAATGATCCTTCTAACTCCATCTATCTCTGTCAAAATCACTAAATGATCTATTAAGTTTTGGTCTCCCCTTATTGACCATGTCAAGTATGCATTATCATCGTTCAGCATAGATGCATTAAAATTGCTTATTGATGGCTTCTGCGCAGTTAAAGATAGATTTGTTTGATAAGAAGTTCCTATAAATCCGTACAAATTGTCATTCTTTGGATCAGACTCTTGTTCTATGACTCTCTTTGAAACGACGCTGCCTCTATTTAGCGTAAGAGGATGCAGGTGCTTTCTTGGATTCACGTTGTACTTTTTTCTAGTCTCTGAGTCTCTTAACTCTTTCTTTTGAGAAATTACAGTTTCAGGGTCACGAACAAGAGGATATATCATGTACGTGTACTGATTGTTATAAGCTAGATGTTTTGCAGAATACAAAGCACTTCTGTTTGAGTCAACGAAGGTTGCTCCGTTCGGAATTATACCTAGATCTTCAACTTCACCAGTGCTTATGTTGTACCTTACTATGCTAAAAGATATGAATTTATCATAATTTGCTTTTCTAGATGTAAGCTGTCTTTCATCATACGTTGCATCGACTTGATTCAATAGAGCCTTAAACACCCCTATTTGATCTTGAATTAATTCCGCAGTCACAGAAAACTGCATGTCATTTCCAGAATTAATAGAATTTGATATGTTCACCGAGAATGGATTTCCGATATAAGGAACGTATTCAAAAAATGTAGAGTAAGATGACATCGTCTCAACTCCATTTTTTTCTATGATCATAGTAGTCAATTCATACAAGTGATATGGTATTAAATTACTGTCTAAAAGTAGAGATGATTCAGAGTCTGGATTTTGAAAGTAAAAAACATCATTTATCTTAGTATATTTGGTTTGACGCTTTGTAATGTTTCTTATCAATAGACGAGCAGCGGCTATATTGAAATAACCACCATATGCTGTCACAACTATCCCTTTATTTGTGTGTTGAGGAATGATGACAAGCTTCTTGTTCGTGCTAGTCGTGTGTTTGTTATTAATGAGGACGTCTGAAAAAACAGGCGGCAAAAAATCAGGAGAAAACTTGTTGTATGGAATGACTCTGTAGATGACGTTCTCTTCATTTAGATTCGTATACGTGAAGCTCATTAAGCCGTTCTCTTTGCTCAAGCTCGCTGTATCAATCAAGTTATATGAAGTCATAACGTTACGATCACTGATTGAAAAAGCTTTTTTATAGATTCTCAACCCGTTTGACCTATCATCGTTTTGCTTTATCTGTAACGTAACATTTGAACCTGATCTAGATGCAACTGCAGTCGGGGGTAACGAAGGGGTGAAGTAATTCCTAAGATGCTCTTCTATGTTTAGTTCTTTTTCAATGACTTCTATTGGAAAGACTTGTCTCGTTCCTGATTCATTAGACGTCTGAAGCAATTCAAACTTGACGTTAACCAACGAAGAAAATTGGTTTCGTATCGTCTTGACTATGTCGTTCTTTATGGACACTCTAGTCTTTATCGTTATCGTATCATCGAATGTTTGGCCAACTGAAGTGACGTACTCTGATACTTGACGAGTTCCTTGTCCTTGAAAAATGTAAGAATTCACCAATTTTGTAAGAGGGTTTCCAACATACTCAGGGTATGTGTTCTTTCTAATCAATCCGTTCAAGTGATTGTGAGTGCTCAATGATCTGTCTGAAGTCACAGTTACGACAGAAGGCGGAAGAGATTTTTTTTGAATCAAGTCTATGATCGCTTCCCTGCTGTCGATCAACGAATCACTGTTGATGTTTAATCCTGTTCCGCTTGTCGCTGCATGACCCACGTTTCTTTTGATTATTCCAGATACCTGAGTTTCTTCTGAATCTTTTTCTTCTATCTTAGTGACGATTATCTTGTTTTTTTGCAGCCCAACGCCCTCAAGAGGAAACTTGTTTTTTAACAAAGGAAGAATTTGATTGTTGATCTTTGCAGTGATGTCGCTTTCCTTATATGCAAGAATGACGCTTCTTTCATTCTGCCTGATGTTGTTCATCTTAGCTTTGTGACCAAGAATGTTATCAAGAAGCTTGTCAGTGTCAATATCACCTAACTTCCTAGACGTCACGATGACCGGCCGGGGAGGCATCCTAGTCCTCAACGTTATTGCGACAGAAAAAGAATTTTGCTCTATTGCTTTTAACTGTGATAACTTATAAGAGAACTCAAACTGTAATTCATTTTCAGAAAATTGAGCTCGTGGGTGAGGGGAGCTTGTGGTAACGTTGACCAACGTGGCAAAATTATCATCTATTTGTAATATGCCATTGCTCGTTTTTGTTTTATTGTTAAAATACACCTGATCACCTATTCAAAAACTAGAGTAAACATCCTGACAAAAGTTTGAGTTCCATTGTCATCTATGAACACCTTGCCTGCAAAATAAACGCTCTTTGTGACGTCATTATACCTGTATGTACCGTACTCAACGACGTCAAGTTTTTTCATATCCGAATCATTTATCTCAAAGATCTGCGACACCAACTTGTTGTTCAAAGAAGTTGGATCAAATATGATCGTCTTTTTATATCCTATGTCTTCAAGCTCTTTTAGATCATCTTCTATCTCTACGCTGGTATATTCGTCATACTCTCCGAACCTAGAATAATCTCCTATCTTATTTTCTTCTATTATCGCTGGATCTGATTTGGTGACAAGAGGGTTATCAAGCCTGTTGATGGGAGGCAAATATTTAAAGTTTATAGATTTGCTGAATACTTTATCGTCAAAAATGCTTGGTAAGTCATTTATGAGCCTGGAATGGAATTCATTATCCTTTATAGGATTTTCATCCGTCACCTTAAACTCTATTGATGAAACGCCAGTTCCAAATCCTTCATCTTCAAAGACATAATCTCTAGTTCCAAGAACGTATAGGTTCTTAAAGTTATCGATAGAAGATGCAAGCAAATCAGCTGCAGTTGAGGCAAACTGTGATCCAGACAGGTAACTTACTGTTTCTCTTGCAGAACCTGAATATTCATCTTTAAATTTGTAGCTAGATATCTTTCCGCTAGAAAGATTAATGTTCTTATTATTCTTGAATGGTTTTAGCTTTCCAGAGTCATCTGCTTCAAAAGTTATCTGATCTTGCGGAAGGTGACACTGTTCAAAGTATAATCTAGCTGTTGCATCTGCGGATCCGCTAACGACGCTTGGGTCATAGAAAGAAGTTGCGTCTGTGAAGCTTACGTATTCTATCTTAAGCTTTCCATCTGCCATCTGTCGTCGACCTTCAAGGGTGACGATGGTATCCATTATTCTAGTTCTGTTGTCTAGGATCCCACTCATTGCAATATCAATTATGCGTCAACGGCAATAATTGGCCCCTCATCGATCATCATAAAATCTTTGAAGCAAGCGTCGCCAATGGGCTTCTTTCTCCCTTAAGAAGTGTAACGTGTGCTGCTATTGGATACTCTTTAAACTTTTCAATTGCGTACGTTAAGCCGTTTGTATAAGCATCAACATCAACGTTATCGATTTGTTCGATGTCTCCCGTCAAAACGATCTTCGTTCCTTCTCCAACTCTTGTGACGATCGTCTTTAGCTCATGTATCGTGAGGTTTTGAGCTTCATCGATGACGATAAATGCGTTGGGTATTGATCTTCCTCTTATGAACGAGATCGCTTCTATCTCTATCAATCCACGTTGTTGCATCAGCTCCATGTAAGGATCAGATGACATTAGATTATCTTTCGATTTTCTTCCTATTTTCTTACCACTGATACCTAAGAGAAAATCTAGATTGTCTTTGACAGGCGCGATCCATGGTTCCATCTTCTCTTCTAGAGTTCCAGGAAGGTAGCCTATGTCTTTACCTACAGGTTGTACTGGACGTGAGACTATCAGCTTATGATACTTCGGCTGCGATCCTATCGTATTGAGTTGTTCTAATCCTGCCGCAAGAGCAAGAAGGGTTTTACCACAACCAGCTTTTCCGACCATCGATAGAAGTTTGACGTTATCGTCCATCAACAAGTCAAGAGAAAATTGTTGCTCTTTGTTGCGAGGTCTTAAGCCAAAGACGCTCTCAATCTTTGCAAGAGACTTAAGCATTCCATCATCATGAGCTCTTGACATTCCAGACTTTATGGTGTTTCCATTTGTGTCTATAGACTTTAAAATCACTATTTGGTTTGGAAAGATAGGTTCTTTTGTCGCTTCATCTATCTTGACGTTTCCATTCTTGTATAGAGAATCAACGACATCTTCTTGTGTTTGAATTACCTTGACACCCCTGTAGAGCTCTTCGAGATCAGAAGAAACCCTCATGTTTAAATAATCTTGGCATTTAAGGCCGAGCGAATCGCACTTCACTCTTATGTTGATGTCTTTTGATACTAGAACTAAATTTTCATCCTTATGAAGCAACATGAAGCCGATGATCATGTTATCCAAACTTGAACTTGTCGGCATGTCCTTTGGCAACATTGATGAAGGATCTTGAAATGAAGCAACGATCTTTATCGTTCCTCCGCCGCGAGTCTTTATGCCGTCGTGGAAACTACCTTGACTTCTCATAGAGTCTAAGGCACGACTGACTTGTCTTGCGTTTCTTCCAACCTCATCATTTCTTGTTTTATGTTTGTCAAGCTCCTCCAAGACCAAGATAGGAATCAGCAAGTCGTTGTCTTCAAAGCTATGAATTGAATCAGGGTCACTCAGAAGGACGTTTGTGTCTAAAACATAAGTTTTTGTCATGTTATTCTATATGAACAATAGTAAATTCGTTGCTTAAATTATAAACAATTCTTAAGACCTAAAAATGAAATTACCCGTAATCAACACCAAATGTTTTGAAGCGCACGCTAACTATAAAGTCAACTGCCAAAAGAAAAGCTGTCGGCACTATATTAACAATCCCGACAGCTTTAACTGTGTTATAGTAGCTTCTCAAAATGGTCCTTACACTCTTCAAAAGATTGGGAAAATTTACGGATTAACTAGAATGAGAATTTGTCAAATAGAGAAAAGCATCATTCAAAAGATCAAAAACTCGATTTTGATCTAATCATACTGCTTTCTTTTTCTTAACTTGCTTAACTAGTTTGTCTTCCTGTTTGTCTTCTTTAGGTTCTTGGACCTCTTCTTTTTCTACGACAACGTCTTGTTGTAGCAGAGGTTCTAAGACCTTTTCCTCGAGTTCTTTTGTTTTTTCTACGGGTAGAATCAATTTTTCGGATTCATGAACTTTTTTTTCTTTAAAAAGTTCAGATTTATTTTGTTTTTCTTCTTGAGCAGAATCAAGATCATGAGTTTGCAAATCCTTAATCGGTTCTTTTGAAGACAGTCTTCCTGACTTAGTCTTATAAGGTATCTTAGGGTTTAACTTAAAATCTGTTATATCTGCTAATATTGCTCTTCTTGGCGCTGGCATTTAAATCACCTCATTAAAAAAGGGGACACACATCAAATATGTATCCCCTTGACAAAAAACTGTCGCTTGTGTGTGTTTTTCACTCTGGTTTCTTTGACTTATCTAGAGAAATGGTCAACTTGACGAGATCACCCGCCTTTGTCTTGAGCTCGCGAAGGCCTTTTCTTACCCTAACGCCTGCAGCTGCAGTTCCTTTTGCATTCTTTGCAACATCATGCTCAAGAGATTCGACAAGAGCCTTCAAATCAGCCCACTTTGCTAAAACTTCGTTATCTGACATATTTGATAACCTCCTAAACCAAATATAGGCCTGACGATGAAGGAGTAAAATTATGACACGACAAAGTCAGGTGGAAACATGTTTTTGTTCATTCTATAGAATCTATTCCAGTCTTCATCCAAAATGTATGATACAGCATGATCATTTTCATTTCTGATTGATCTACCGAGCGACTGTATCACGGATTTTGCAGTCATGTAAGGATACCAAAACTTATTTTTTTCCATTCTCTTTTGGATGACCATGTCTCCTAAATAAGGAAATGGAACCTTACAGATGATTTGAAACCTACTGTGATCATCAAACAAGTCAACACCTTCCATCATGGAAGGACTCAACAGCACTGTCGGTTCTTTAGATTCTAAGTGAAGCTTAAGCATCTGATCTCTATTTGAAGAATCATGCATCAGTATACGAGATGATTGCATAGATTCATTTATGTACTTAGCTACTTTGTAGTTTGAGCAGTGAATGATTCCTTTATCATTGCAATGCTTTTCTAATAACATCTTCACTGCTTCTGACATTGCAGGCAGAGTTCTATCGATGCTATTCTTTGACATCGATCCTACAGGAAGAAAGTGAATCGGACGATTCTCTATAGGAAACGGTGACGGTATGTTTAAAAACTCTGCTTCATCCGATGATATTCCTAATGACTCACAAAAGATATTTTTATCAACGATCGTCGCAGACATCAAGAGAACCCGCCCGCCGTGTTTAAAAAATACATCGTGACTGTATGGTGAAACATCAATCGGTTTAAACTCGAATTTTTTACCGGCCTTCTTGTTGTCAGGAGAAGGGTACGAGACGTTCATGATCCAGTTGTCTGGTTTGTAGACCTCTAGGAATCTGTTGACCTTACAGATGTGTTTATCCAACATCTCATATTGTTTGGAAAACGAACCATAGCCTTCAATGTCACCGCTGAGTTTTGACAGAGATTTCTCAAGATCTTTCATGTACTTGTTTGAAGACTTCATGTAAGTCTTCTTAATCCAATCATAAATCGATGTTTGGTCCATCGACTTTGGCATCTTGCACTTAAGAACGTCTCTTGCAAATTTTTCTGAAAAAGTTACCTCAATAAATTTTCCTAACTCTGATTCAGCGTTATGTGCCTCATCGACGACGAGTAACCCTCTAGGTTCTAGTTTTCCTGCATACATCGTCTCTGCAAGAAAGTACGAAAAGTTGGTAACTGAAATGGGTGAATTTATAAACTCTTGTTTTTCTAGACCGTATGGACATTGAGTCTTGCACTGCTTTTGAAACTCTGATCCACTAAGATGTTTTGCAAGTTTGCTTAGAATCCTCCTAGATTCCGCGCAAGATTGATCAGGATAAAAAGAGCATTGATAGTTTGAACTAGACTTGATGGATCTTACGAGGCATGTCTTGTCCGGACCTCCTCCAAAGTCTCTTAGGTACTGCTCTTGAAGAATCTTTTGCGTCGTGATGACGTAAGATCCTGTCATCAAGTCTCCGTTTTGATCTCTTAATGGGGTTCCATGCGACTCCATGTATCTAGATATCGTGATACCTATCGCTGACTTTCCCACCCCTGTACCTAATTCAAGGATAACAAATCTCTTTCCTGACTCAAACGAATCTATGGCAAACTCAATTGCTCTAGCTTGTTCCTTTCTAATCTTTTGAAAAGGAAAGTAACGAGCATAATCATGCTGCGGCATGCACAAATTGTAACATGCAATGCCTCAGTTTTACACGCTCAGCGTCCTATGATTTTGTCAACGATTCCTAACTTTATCGCATCATCAGGAGTCAGGTAATAATCATGTCCTGATTTCATGATTGACTCAATTTGCTCTATGGTCATCTTCGTCTCGTTTTGAAGAGCATTAGTCATCAAGTTGTGCAAACGTTTGTGCTCGTTCGTTTCGTTTGCTGATTCAAACACGTTTCCATAAAACCCACCTGAAATTGGATGCATCATCAACCTTGCAGATGATCCGATCATTCTCTTACCTTTCACGCCTGAAGCTAAAAGAAGAACGCCGGCTGACATAACCTTTCCTAGAGCAATTGTATGGACTGGACATGGTAGGAACTTAATCGTGTCATACAAAGAGAACATCTCATCTACCGATCCACCGTATGTAGACACAACAAGGTGGATTGGTTTATGATTTTGATTGGCAAGGTACAATAGCTGAACGATCGTTGCTGCAATCGATTGCTCGCTAACGCCGCCGTACAACACGACTATTCTAGAGTCTTCATGAGGAGATATCATGATGTTTGCGTCATGATCTTCTGAATTGATTTTTCGTGACGTTGCAGAATTTTGTGGTTCAACTGATCGTCCCATTGTTTTCCTTTTGTGATGAGATAAAGATTTCGTCGCCCACAACTTCTTTTATGACGCTAGTCAAAGTTTGGACTTGCTCTATATTTTCTAACTCCATCGCCAACAAGTATATCAACATTTTTTGCTGTCGTTGAGTTATTCCTATGTTAAGGACCTCTTTGACTATTCTACGGCATTCCTCATTTTCTGAGGCCAGTTTTTCAGATGTTAGTTGTCCGTATGTCTGCATTGTTCATCCACCTATTGTTTCTCTTCTAATGTGAGAATCAACCTTGTAGAGGTTTTCGCCTAAGATCCTAATGTATTTCACGGTTCGATTGTCTTCGTCAACGTCATTTGCGAGTATGACAAAATCTCCCCACCGCTTGTTCTCCAAGATATACTGAGCATGCTCCCAAGTCGGTAGATCACACTCATGTCTCTCAAGGACTGATACAAGGTTTGGATTCATTCCAGCCTTGACGTCTTCAACCGTAACGATGGAAGACATTGCTTCTTTTCCAGGCATTATCTCAGAAGTACAAATGTCAGTTATCTTATGAATTGATCCACAGTTATTACATTGCGCATACTTCTGTTTCACAACATCATCATTGACTTCTGAAAAAACGACAAATCGATGTCGTTTGTTCTCAGGATCTGATGAATTCTTAAACTGCGGTAAAACGCATCTACACCTTATGAGATGCTTTTGACCAAACGATGCCATAATCGTTTCAAGCTACTTTCTTTTTTTTAAAATAGTGGATGGATCTCCGGTTGTTGCCGCTACGGCAGTTGACACCTTATTCATGAAATTTTTATGTCCTTTATTGAAACCTTCGTTAATAGAAGAATCAATCAATGTCATGATCGTGGGCAGCAGATCAGGATCCAGCTTAAGTTGACCATTGTTTATTGCTGAGATCAAGTTCTTCTTGGTGGTCTCTTTGGCAAAGTCCATCAACTCCCAAGCAATTTTATCAATGTTGTTGTTTGGCATACTTATATGTTAAGTCTAATACTTAAAAAGTAAACTTCTATGATGCCAAACGTCAAAATCGGCCTTAGCCTAACTTCACTATCTAAAATGGCTGCTATAGCCACTATAGTAGAGAAAAAAATTGATGATTTAAAAGAAATTAAATCAATATCAAATTGTGCCGCGAGAAATGTACTCCTTGAAGCAACTAACGATCCAGAACAGTTAACAAAAGATAATAACATAAAAATAAATTTTTCTTCTGCTGCAGATCAAACGGAGAATGCATTGCCTGATGGACTTAATTCTTTAAAAGCTTTTTTTGCAAAAGCAAAATCTGACATAGAGAGTATAGAGATACCTCCAGAACCTGATACTAAAAAGTATGGACAAAAAGAGCAAGAGCAATTATACAAGATTGCTGATTACTTAAGTTATTCGTTTAGAGGATTAAAAAACGTTCCTTCTGCATTGAAGGCAATAAAACCTAACGAAACTTTTGATTTAGAAAAAATAGCAGGAAAAATTGCACCAATGTTTGCAGGTCAATCAAAGGCTGCGGGGCAAGTTCCCTCAGGGTGGAACCCGCAGGGTTTTTCTGAAGAAATAGCTAAAGTTGCAGAGACTGAAGAAGGAAGAAAATCACTAATAGCAATTACTTCTAAAATACCTGAATCTTCTCCTCCAGAACAGCCTGAAACATCAGATGAAGAAGATGAAGAAACAGCTGATCCTTTTGTTGCGTTTGAAGAAAGATCAAAAACCGACAAAGAAATTAAAGATAACTTTGCTAAGTTTTTAAACGGTAAGGTGGGCGGCCCGCTCGGAACTGAAGGATTTTTAAAAATGAAAGAAATAGGATTATTGAACCTTGACGCTGCAAAAGAGATAATGAGAGAATTTCTAAAGCAATATAAAAAATAAACTAGATTGCAAGGATCAGCAATGTCATTTCGAAAATCAACAAATCCAAAAATCAGTGAATTATCAAAAATGATAGTCTCTTCTATATTGATAGAAGATTTTGTCAATAGAGATGAACGTCTATTTGAAAGTTATCTTCTAGAAAAAAAACGACCTGCAATGACGGCAAGACCGGCTAAAAAAGATAATTTCTCAAATTTTTCAGAAATGATAAGAACTGGAGAGATTGCTAGTGAAAAGGATCTAGACGGCCTTTTAAAACAAGGCGCAGGGGTCTCTGCAAATGATAAAAGAAAATTACTTGATCAACTACGTCAAAAAAATGCTGCACCGATACAAGGCCAAAAAATTATAGATGTGGGTGAACCCAACAAAGAAATTGAGAAAGCGCCAGAAGAAGTACCTGAAGGAGCTAATTTAGGAACTCTTATTAAGCTGTCTTCTGATAAAGAATTTTCTGAAGAGTTTTTATCGTATATGACCGACAACGGATTAGGCAGCGTAACACCAACCATTTTCAAATCGATGTACGATAAAAAATATCTAGATGCTTCAAAATCAGAAAGCTTTTTAAAAAAATTCTTTCAAGTTTACAACGAAAAATCAAAAGAAGAATCTACTCAATAGAGTTAACATAGCTACCTATGTTTAGAAGATTTTTAGTTAATGTTGCTGATGATATATTCGAAGCTAGATCCGTTGTAAACAATGATCGATCCTCATTCATTCCATAGCTCAATGCTGACTTAAAAGATCTAAGAGAATAATCGATCATTTGAGATTTATGCACAAAAGAGGAGTCGTCAGCTAGCCTAATGATTACGTTTGAATTAGTCAACGTCTTGATCCTATCAGACAACAAGCTTGCAACGTCCTCATTTTTTGAAGCTAACTTTTCTATCAAACCTCTAACGTGAGAGATGACGGAACTCTTCGTCCTCACGTTTTTTATGATGATAGAATCTCTCAAGATCGTGCACTCATCAAGCAAAACAGCATCAGACAATCTAATTGTGCTTATTAAGTTTCCTAGGTTACAAGACACAGGCAAGCATCCACCTACGATGCACATATCAGAAATCGTGTTGATGCCGCCTAGATCAAAGTCTATGATGATTGGGTAGACATGCATGGTGGATCGATCTCTATTGACCTTACAGGTTGTGATCACATCATCATGCATTCCTCTAGACACGAGTATCAACTGATGTCTTTGTTCCGCCGCGTCCTGCAACAGAAGATTGATCTCTGAGACAGACTCAATGTATCCATCGATTAAGATGATCTTCGGTCGATGAAGCTTGGTAGGCTTTAATGAAGTCATCGGATTGTGTTTAAAAGTATACCCTTCGATCAATTCTACTGAAGCTGTAGAATTGAGGCTCTTTTCAATAGAAATATTTCCCTTAAAACCAGCTAGTGTAACTGCCTCGTAAATAATATCATTTAAAACATGATCATCTGACATGCTATAAAACATGTTTTTTAGGTCTACAAGGGTCGGTGCTACAGATTGTGATTGTTTTTTAACAGTGAATCCTTCTTCTAGCCTCTTTTTTGTTTTATGAAGAGTCATGACGAATGAACCCGGGGCTGTAGATTCTGCGCTGAAACAGTGCTCTATGATGAGCCTATGAATTGATGATCTTAGTTTGTCATCAAAACGTAGCTCAATGCATGCTTGGAGAGGAGTCTTTAATTTCAATTCAGCTTGATCAAGCTTTAAGACTCTGTCGCTGTTCGTTTTTGATATCTTGCACAACTCATCTAGTACTTCATGGATAGCTTCTATCACATCTGATTTAAAAAAAACAGACATGAACTAATGTTAAGCTTCTTGTGTGCGTTGTTCAAACTATCTTTATGTGACCTGAGACGTATTCGTATATCAACTTGCCTACCATGCCGAGAAGGCCACCTCCCAATGAGACAGCTACCCACTTTATTGCTGCATTGTATCGTCTTATGGAGCTCTGCAACTCTTTTAGCATGGATTCATGTTCCAACAACAACTTGTTGTTGCTGTCATCTCTTTCTTCTTCTTTTTGAGAATGCTTCTCTTCAGAGTTTCTCCATAGCTTTATCTCGTGAACTTCTTTCTCAATATCACCAAGATCTTTTGTGCTTACGCACTCATTCTCTACGTTTTTTAATCTTGCGTACAATCCGTTGTCAGGTTCGTACAGGACGTCATGTATTTGATCGACTTTCTCTACAAGTTTTGTCTGAGAATCTTCAATGCTATCAACCTTGTAGAGAAGAGTCGTGAATCCACCATTCATGGCCGGAGCTGACAGGATCTTGTCCTGCATCTCTAAGATTCTTTTGTAGTTTTGTTCAATGTTTGTTAAGGCTTTTGTAGAAAAGGGAACATCTTCATCGATGTCTTTTTCTACCATGTCAAGACTTGAAGGTTTTTTTGCTTGATTTTTTTTTGCTGTCTTTGTACGTCTCGGCATATACAACCTCACAAGTCTTACTAATATAAAAATCTAGAACAATATCACAATGGCTATAGCGGTTAGCTAAATACTAACTAACTGAATCTAAATATTCTTTAGCTTAACCTAATTAGAGGATAATTTGATTAATTTAAACGAGAATCCTTTTGGATCTGTTCAACATCGAGTGGAGATTCCACGAGAAGCAAAAGTAATATTTGTCGCAGACTTATTTGCAGAACATTATGTTGGTGGTGCTGAGTTAACGACCCAAGCTCTAATTGATGAATGTCCTCTACCGTATGTAAAGATTCTCTCAAAAGATTTAAACGTCGGTCTGTTGAAGGACGGAGTCGACAGGTTTTGGGTTTTTGGAAATTTTGCTCAAATGAATCCTGAGTTAATTCCCACGATCATTGGTAACCTGAAATACACAATCCTTGAGTACGATTACAAATACTGTCGTTATAGATCTCCCGAAAAACACACAGCTACTTCAGGATCACCATGCGATTGTCATGAACAGTTGAATGGAAAACTGATATCAGCATTCTATTACGGATCAAGAGGATTGTGGTGGATGTCAGAAGCTCAAAAGGAAAGATATCTAAAGATCTTTCCATTCTTGTCCGAAAAGACGAACGTCGTATTGTCCAGCGTCTTCTCTAAAGACACATTAGGAAAGATTAAATTCTTAAAAGAAAAAATTCTTTCTTCAGAAAGAAAAGGTTGGATCGTCTTAGGGTCTAATTCTTGGGTAAAAGGAGCTTCCGCAGCAAAACAATGGTGCGAAGAAAATCATAAAGAGCACTCTGTCGTTTGGGATATTCCTTATGATCAAATGCTAGCAAGACTAGCTAGTTCTGAAGGTTTTGTGTATCTTCCATCAGGCGCAGATACATGTCCAAGAATGGTAATAGAAGCAAAACTATTGGGATGTCAACTTCATCTCAATGAAAACGTTCAACATGCAGAAGAAGAGTGGTTTGCTACTGAAGATCTATCTTCAATAGAAGAATACCTTTTCTCAGCCCCAGGTCTTTTCTGGAACGGAGTTAAGACGATGATGGATTATCATCCATCAATTAGCGGATACACAACTGTACTAAACTGTATTAAACAGGAATATCCTTTTGAGCAGTGTATTACATCAATGTTACAATTTTGCGAAGAAGTTTGCGTTGTTGATGGCGGATCCACAGACGGCACTTGGGAAAAATTGACAGAGTGGGCCAAGCAGGAATCAAAGTTAAAAATCAAGCAAGTCAATCGTGACTGGAATCATCCAAGGTTTGCCGTGTTCGATGGAATGCAAAAGGCTGAAGCACGAGCAATGTGTTCTTCAACATTCTGTTGGCAGATGGATTCTGATGAAATTGTTCATGAAGACGATGCTCAAAAAATCATCGACTTATGCTCAAAATTCCCAGCAGGTGTAGATTTAATATCACTTCCAGTCATTGAATACTGGGGCGGACCTGAAAAGGTCCGCGCAGACATCATGCCTTGGAAATGGAGGCTTAGCAGAAACAAACCTTACATCACTCACGGAATACCCGCTGACCTACGCCGTTATGATGAAGATGGAAACATGTTTGCTCTTGCAGGTGATGGTTGTGACATGATTGATACGTCATCAGGACAGAGGATTCCTCATGTAAGCTTTTACTCTGGTGAAGCAGACGGCAAGAGAAATGCAGCAATGTTAGGAAATCAAGAATCTTTAGCAGAGTATAACGCTTGGTTTAACATGGTCATTGACAGTTTGCCTTGCGTCTTTCATTACAGCTGGTTCAATATAGAAAGAAAGATCAAGCTATATAGAAACTATTGGACAAAGCATTGGGAGTCGTTGTCCGGTAAGTTGTATGAAGATACGTCTGAGTCAAATATGATGTTTGATTCTCCTTGGTATAAAGTAACTGACGAAATGATTAAACTTCGAGCTGAGGAGTTGAAGACAAAACTAGGCGGTTGGATTTGGCACCGAAAGTGGGACGGCAAGACGACAACTCCTCATCTCACAATTAGCAGAACGCAGCCTCAAATAATGACCAAAAAGGAAACGCAGCAATGAAAGGTATCATTCTCGCAGGTGGAGTAGGAAGCCGTCTATATCCATTAACAAAAGCAACTAATAAGTGCCTGTTGCCTGTTGCAGGAGTTCCGATGGTGTATAGAATGATCGATCTATTCACTGCATCTGGTATCGAAGACATCATGCTCATTACAGGCACAGAGCACGCAGGACAAGCCATATCTTTGTTAGGATCAGGAGCAGATCTTAAGTGCTCGATGACGTACAGGGTCCAAGACAAAGCAAACGGAATTGCTTCTGCCCTTAAACTTTGTAAGAGCTTCTGCGCAAACGAAAAGTTCGTTGTCATTTTAGGAGATAACATCTTTAGCAGTCACAATCTAATCTCTAAAGAGTTGGTTGAATTTAAAAATTCTGCAGACTCATACAAGCTATTTGCAAAAAAAGTCCCAGATCCTCATCGGTTTGGAGTACCCGTGTACGATACTTCGGGTAAGGTCGTTGATATCATTGAAAAACCAAAGGTTCCTCCTTGTGACAAAGCAATTGTAGGCCTGTATTGCTACACATCAGAAGCATTTGATGTAATAGATGACCTACAACCGTCGCCTAGAGGAGAGTATGAAATCAGCGACGTTAGCGCATGGTTTGTAAAAAACAGATCTGGTAAAGTATTTGATATTGATTGTGAATGGGTTGATGCAGGAACCCATGATTCTTATAGAAGAGCTAACGAAATGGTTTGGGAAAAATGAAAGTAATCATAGGATCTGGTAAGGTCGCTAACGTCATAAAGAATGATGGTGATGAAGTACTTTCTCATGCAGAAATTGAGATAACTGATAAAAAGTCTATCAGCTCAAAATTGTGTAAATATCCTACTGGCACGACGATAATCAATACTGCTGCAAAAATCAATCTTGAATGGTGCGAAGAAAACGTAGCGTTGACAAGAGAGGTTAACACAATTGGTGCAGTTAATGTTGCAGAAGCATGTGCAACGTTTGGACATCATCTTGTACACGTTGGAAGTGGATGCATCTTTGACGGAATGGAGACAGAAAAACTGTATTCTGAAGATGATGAACCAACACCAGCTTGCTGGTATGCAGAGACAAAGGCTGAGGCAGATAGGCTTATGATGAATCTGTCTTACGAAAAACTAACCATCGTAAGACCTCGTCAGCTGATATCTCCTGTCAAAAATTCTACAAACATGCTCACTAAGTTTGCATCTTTAAAGTCTGGTCACTTTATAGATGCAAAGAATTCTGTGACATGCATTGAAGACATGAAAGATGCAATTGAACATCTGATTACAAATAACTTGTACGGAATATTCAACGTTGCAAATACCGGATGGTTGAGCCCGTATCAAATAGCTCTAAAGATAAAAGAAACGATCAACCCAAACCTTGAAGTGAACAAGACTTCGTACCAAGAACACTTGAGTAGAACTAAAGTAAAGAGAGTCAACACTCTCTTAAGCATCGATAAGTTGTTGTCAACTGGGTACACACCTAGAAGTGCTGATTCTGCATTGGGTTGGTGTCTAGAAAATTATGGTAAAAGTGTATGAAGGTATTAATGACCGGTGCTGCAGGATTTATTGGAGGTCATGCCTATGATCACTATGTATCATGTAAAGATGAAGTGCTGGTCGTCGATAAATTTTCTTATGCTGCTCGACCCGAAGCTAGAGACAAGATCAAAAACTTAGTTGAATTGGACGTGTCTGATAAGGACTTGCTGCCCATCATTAAGAGCTTTAGGCCAGACGTCATAGTTAATTTTGCAGCTGAAACACACGTCGATAATTCTATAAAGGACAGCTATGATTTCATCGTGTCTAACACGCTTGGAACAGCAAACCTGCTTGATGCATGCCGAGATTTTAAGATTAAATTATGTCATGTTTCTACTGATGAAGTCTATGGACCCGCGTCAGAAAGACCATTCACTGAACGTGACAAATTGAATCCCATGAATCCTTACTCTGCAACAAAAGCTGCTGCAGATTTGATGATAAAAGCATACAAAAATACTCACAAAATAGACTACGTAATTGTACGACCTTCAAACAATTACGGTCCTAACCAAAACAAAGAAAAGTTCATACCAAAACTAGTCGACTGCATATCAAACGGAAAGAAATTCCCTCTTTACGGAACCGGTGATCAAAAAAGAGAATGGACGTATGTTACTGACACGGCAGTCATAACTAGAAAAATAATTCAATCAGAAAAAAAGTGGAATTCAACTTACAACATCAGCTCAGGAATAATGCACAGCAACTTACAAGTCATAGAGTTTGTTTGCGGCGCTTATCAAGAGATTACTGGAAAAAAAGTAAGCTTAAAGTCTGTGATTGAAAACGTTGTTGATAGACCAGGCCATGATAGAAAATACTGGATATCAACAAAAGAGCTTGAAAACCTGTTAAAACATGATTATGTTAATTTTCGTTCTGGCATCATGAAGACTGTTCGGTCATATGTCAAATAGATTCGTTTTTATATCTCCAATGTATAATGCGTCAGAGACCCTTCCAAGGATGCTTCATTCCTTGTGCGGTCAATCTTATGAAAATTGGAAGTTGATTCTTGTCGATGATGTTTCTTCAACATCAGATAGACAGATTTCAAAGAAGGTTTGTGAAGACTTTCAATCGATGCTAGGTGGAAAATATTTCAATAAAATAAGTTGTGTTTGGAATGATGAAAAGAAGTGGGAAGTTGCAAACGTCTTGTATGGAATATCATTGTGCAAAGAAGAAGATATCTTATGCAGAATAGACGCAGATGACTGGCTTACGGATGCTGACGCTTTAGCAATCATAGATTCAGCATATCAACAAACAGGATGTGATATCTTGTGGACAGCACATAGGTGGGGATTCAGCGATAAAAACATCAGCGGCCCCATGTCTAATGATGCAGATCCGTATAAACATCCATGGGTTTCAAGTCACTTAAAGACGTTTAGAAAAAAACTATTAAATAACGTCAGCGATGAAAACTATAGAGGCGAAGATGGAGGCTACATCCGACGAGCAGGTGATCAAGCCATCTATCTTCCAGCGCTTTACAACTCAAAAAAGAGAATATTTTTACCGAGAGTAATGTACCATTACACAATCGATGACGTACCAGCGACGTATCAAACTAACGATGCAATATTTCAAAGAGATGAAGCTGTGTTTTTAAGAGAGAGAGGGTACGTTACATGATGCAAGGTGAAGCTCTTCATGACTCAATTTCAAAGCTGTTGACTGAAAGATTGTCAAAGAGGACAGGAGAAAAGTTAACATCCTCAGTTTGTTCAGAGATATATCAAGACATCTTCTTTTCATTGTCTGAACTCGTAAAAGAGTCTTCGATACCATTGAGTAATGAATCAGTGAACTTCATAGCGCAGATGTATTATGATGCAGTAACGATAAACGGCGGACAGGAACTAGACCCCAACATCTTTACCCAAAGAGCTAGCTTAAAAAACATAGATACAAAAGAACTAGCTTTGATGGCGATGATGTTCAACAAGACTCCATTTGCAATACCGTTCATCTCTGAAGTTAAAAAAAGATCATGAAGGTTCATCTTGACAACATAAACATGAGTTCAAACTCTGGTCCAAATTCTTTTGGAAAGAGACTGGCCATGGGATTGATAGAATCAGGTCATGAAGTTGAATTGTATGATGGAAGAAATGCCGATGTTTCAATAGTATTCATCGAACCAAGCGGTCAACCTTTAGCAAAAAAAGTTATCCAGAGATTGGACGGAATTTGGTTTTCACCTGAAGAATTTGAAACAAAAAATTCTTCAATAAAAGAGTTATATCAATCAGCAGATGGAGTCATATGGCAATCTGAATTTGACAAAGGAATGACAACAAAATGGTGGAATCACCCTAAATGTGGAACGGTTATAAGAAATGGAATAAATGCTCCTCAAATTAAAAAATTTCAAATTCCTGCGCTGGAACAATTAAGACAACACTATGAAATGTTATTTGTTTGTTCTGCAAATTGGCACCCTCAAAAAAGATTAATGGCAAATATCGATCTTTATAAACATTTAAAAAATTTTTATTCTTCAGCTGCGTTAATTGTATTAGGGTCTAATCCAGTCAAGGTTGCAGATCCTCATATATTTTATGCAGGTTCACAACCTCATGATGTGTGTTTAGAGATTTTTTCAGCTGCAAACTGGATGCTTCATTTAGCATGGTTGGATCACTGTCCGAATACGGTTGTTGAAGCTTTATCTCAAGGAACGCCAGTTATTTGTTCAGAACAAGGTGGAACAAAAGAACTTATTAAAGGATATGGAATTATTCTTAAAGAAGAAGTTAGCTATAATTTTAAGTTGACTAACTATGAAAACCCTCCAAAAATTGATGTAAAACAAATAAAGAATAAGCTTCCTGACAAAAGCGAATTATCAAATTGTTTTGATATAACTATGAAAAATTGCTTATCAAATTATATAAATTTTATTAAAGAAATAGTATGATAAAAAAAGTCGAAAAAGGATGGGGTTATGAACTGTGGATC